>Ga0113563_10000358_pt1 | contig 21165 bp, 20 predicted proteins | sample Mud3Dept3metaG_FD_80117 | JGI IMG/M metagenome (GOLD analysis project Ga0113563, IMG submission 80117) | Freshwater wetland microbial communities from Ohio, USA, analyzing the effect of biotic and abiotic controls - Mud 3 Core 4 Depth 3... | ecosystem: Environmental > Aquatic > Freshwater >... | reverse complement strand
TTGTGTGCGGTGACACTGGTCCCGCCCGACGCATCTTCGACAGCATATGCCTCATAGCCCGCTTTCATTGCTCCCAGGACTGGAAAGGCCAGACAGACCTCGGTCCATAAGGCCGCCATGATCAGCTTCTTCCTCCCGGCAGCCTTCACTGCCGCAACGAATTTCTCATCCGCCCACGAGTTCATGGAGCTCCGTTCAACCGGCTCCTGGTTGGGAAAGATGTCAAGGAGCTGCGGCCACATATAGCCAGAGAAGCTTTTCGACTCCACCGTAGTGAGAATGGTCGGCACCTTGAAGATTTTTGCCGCTTTGGCCAGGAGCATAACGTTGTTGAAGAGGGTTTGCCGATCGATGCTGGCGACACCGAAGACCATCTGGGGCTGAAAGTCGATAAAGATGACGGCAGAGTTCTGCGGATTAAGTAGTTCCAGATTGCTCATGATATGACACCTCCATTCTGGGATTTAACTGCAAAATACTGATCTAATCATTTAATCTAAGAAGCGCAAGGAATTCTGCCTTTAACCTATTCCGTTTATACGTTTTCTCTCGAACTCCGTTTTTCCCTAACCTCACTACTCACAATAGTCTATACGGCTGAGCCCGCTTTGCCCATTCGCTCGAAGGATATTCCGCCATAAGCCTTTTGTAAGCCTCTTTAAGGGGATCGGCACTATGTGTACTCTTGCATAGCGCCACACCCCGCACGTAAACCGCTTCAGGTGCCGCATCACTCTTTGGATAATCCTTTAAGATCTTCTCGCTCATTTCTATCGCTTCGTTAAACTTCCCCCGATCAAAATGACACTTCGTGAGACCCAGCATTAACGAAGGAATAAATTCCTCGGGCGATAGAAACCCGACGGTGCGGTGATGCTCTTTCCCTTCTTCATCCAGGGTAATCACAGTCGGTGTCCACTGAATATTGAACTTCGCAGCAAGGGGCTGGGAGTCAAACAACACTTGAATTGGGACCATATGCCTTTCGATGAATTCCACTACCTTTTCATTGGGGTACGTAACTGCACCCATCTGCTGGCAGCCGATTCAGTTCGGGTTAAAAAAATCCAGCATGACCATCTTGTTCTCCGCCCGAGATCGGGTCAGAGCCCGTTCAAAATTCTTCTCCCACTTGATCGTCTTTGCCATACATTTTCTCCTTTTCATATAGATGAATTCTAAGTTCCCTTGTTCTGAACGTTTAGTGTAACGGTTCCATCAGTTGGAAACCTTCGCCTTTGAGTTTGGATAATAGAGTTTTAGCATCGGGACTTGAAGGGAGATATAGGGTAAATTTGGTATTTTAGGGAAAGAGAGACTGTATTTCCTGATTTGGCAGACTAAATGTCATTAAAAGACTTATATAATTTCCAGAAGGTTTGCGATTGTTAGGAGGTTTTCTGGCAAAGAGGGATAGTCCATGGCTGATAATGTTTGCAGGACTGCAAATTCTGTCAGGTAAAATTTAGGGAATTTGGGGGAGATACGGAGCTTCGGAAAAGCACCAAGTTTTTAATATTACACCATGGGGACAAACAATATCTTGGGTGTCTCCCACAGGCCGGAGCTTTGCTAACGTGCCACTTCCTGCAATCCGGCACCCTTTTTCCAGGATCCCGATATGCGACACTTTTCTGTAATTTTAAGTTAAGTCAAGAGGGAATAAAATTAAGCTCCCAAGGTTGATCTGGCTGGCGGTTCCTTGAGCCGCGGGAAGGGGGGATGGGTCATTCCACCGGCGGCCTGTTATCCTTCCACGGGGTTATTGCTTCGTAAGCGGCGGCGGCGTTCAGCACGGTCGTCTCCGCCAGCCTGCGGCCCACGATTTGCAGGCCCACGGGAAGCCCTCCAGATGTAAATCCGCAGGGGATGGAGATCGCCGGAAGCCCGGTTACGGTAATGGCATAGGTCAGGGATAGCCATTCCTGGTAATTTTTCATGGGCCGGCCGTTAATCTCCTTCGGATAGATCATTTCCTGAGGAAAGGGCGGAACCGCCACGGTGGGAGTAAGCAAAAGGTCGTACTTCCCGAAAAACTCCCGAACCCGGTGATAAAGAGCCGTTCTCCCCTTTTCTGCTTCTCCGATCTCCTTGGCGGTCAGTGGAAACCCCTGCTCGATGTTCCAAACCAGGTTGGGATTCATCCGGTCGCGATATTTTCCCAGCTTCTCCCCATGGAGGGCCACCATTCGGGCCGCGCGGGTCGCGTGAATGATCTGCTGCACCCCGGCGAAGTCCGGCTCCGCCTGTTCCACCCTGCACCCCAGTTCGGTGAACCGCCTCGCAGCGGCAGCCGTCAGCCTGTGAACTTCATGATCCACCGGGGAGACTTTGAGATCGGGGCTCCAGGCTACCCTAAGCCCTTTCATTTTCGGCCTTTTGACCGCGGACAGAAACTTTTCCGTCTCCACCGGAAAGGAGATGGGGGACCGGTCGTCCTGCCCCGCAATCACGGAGAGCATGAGAGCCGTGTCCCCCACAGTCCGGGCCATCGGTCCTTCCACCGCCAGCGCATCCCATCCCAAATAGCTCGGGTAGATCGGCACCAGCCCAGCCGAGGTTCGGAATCCCACCACCCCGTAGAAAGAAGCGGGGATCCGGAGAGATCCTCCCAGGTCGCTTCCGGTTGCCAGGGGTCCGAGTCCGCAGGCCAGGGCCACCGCCGCTCCCCCGCTGGAGCCGCCGCAGGTGTAGCCCGGCTTCCAGGGATTCCAGGTCGGGCCGAAGACCTGATTGTATGTATTGGCTCCGGCGCCGAACTCGGGAGTATTGGTTTTCCCGATCACGATGGCTCCGGCCGCCTTGAGGCGCTGAACGATCAGCGCGTCCTCCTGGGGGATGAAATCCTCAAAGATCTTCGACCCCCAGGTCGTTCGAATTCCGGCGGTCAGGGTCAGGTCCTTCACGGATACCGGGACACCGTGGAGCGGCCCGAGTTTCCCCTTGCGCCCGGCTGCGCCCTCAGCCTTTTTGGCCGCCTTGCGGGCCATTTCGGGAACCACCGTGCAGTAGGCGTTGACTTGGGGATTGATTTTTTCGATGCGAGCCAGGACTGCATCGATGATTTCCACCGGGGATAATTTTTTCTTCTGCACCGCCGAAACAATCTCCGCGGCGGTCAAAAAACATAGGTCCGCGGTATTCAGGGTTTTCTCCTTTCAGGAAGGCAGATCAAGAAACAATCCGGGAGGTCTCTTCGGGTCTTCGAGGAAGGAGACCCCCGCCGGGCAGGGAGGCGGGGGTCTAACCATCATTATTTATCTGGCCTCCATGGGGAAGTTGGCCTGAAACCAAGCTTTCCACCCGCCCTTCAGGGCGTAGACTTTGGTGAAACCCAGAGAGATCATTTCCTGTGCCACCCGGGCACTAGTTCCTTCGCTGCGTCAGGCGCAATAGAGTACAAGGGTCTTGTCCTTGCCGTATTTCTCGGCCCAGGATTTCGTGGACTTGGATGGGTCTTCGCGGACCGCTCCCAGGATTTTCGCCTGGTCTTTCTCCCAGTCCGATTTGGCACGGACATCCAGGACGACCACATCCGGTTTTCCCAGCAGGTCCTTCAACTGCTCAATGGTCATGCGCGGAACTTGTTCCGAAGCCCCGGCCAAACTGATCCCCAGGCTCAGGGTAATTAGGATTGTAACCAACCCGAAAAACATCCTTTTTCTACTTCCGATCATTGAACCCTCCTTTAAAAAAAATCCTCTCCCTTCCGCCGGGAAGGAAAGGTCCTGCAGAGCTGAAATCCGGGTCAGCTTTAAAGATAGCGAACAAAACGAACAGCTTTGGATAGAGCGAAGACCCTGGCGTTATTGCTCTTGGGGTCTGCCGGAAAGATGAAAAACCCGGCTCGTTTGGGATCATAGCCGAGAGTGGAACCGACCAGGGTTTCCCCATCGGTGAAGGTGATTTCTACGATCCTTCCGGAAGGGCGTTCACTGGGATCATAATGTTTCCGTTCATCGTAATCCGGCCTTCCCGTGAAGTCGCGGACGAAAAAGATGGCTTTCAGTTCCCTGAAGAAGATTTCAACATTCTCCCTGGGATTGCCGGCTTCCGTCGGAAAGATATGAAAGGAAGGTTTGTTTGGGAAAAAATCCTGGGTATAGCCTTTGACGATTTTTCCATCCAGGTACCGGCACACAATCTTTACCTTTTCCATGGATTTGCGTTTCCCTTTTCTAATTCCCCAATAGATAGGAGCGGAAATTTCTTTTCCCTTCCATCGCCTATAAAATCTATTTTATAAACCTTTCTTGGGCCCGTCAAATCATTTTGCGCCCGGAGAATGGCATCTGCGCCTGCTCCCAGCAGGGAGAAGAAATGAACTCATTTAACTTTTGACCGATTTTAGACGATGGGGTACTATAGATGCAGAGTATGAAGGAATAAAGGATGAAAAAACTTCTTCCATTTTCTTCCTTTTTTTTCTGGGCGATGATCCTGCTTCTTTCCCATGCTCCCCTCCTGGCGGACGATGCAAAGATGCGTGGTTCCGAAACTCTCGGAGATAAAGCCAAAGGAGAACTGGAAGCAGTGAAGAAAGATTCCCGAAAGATCGGTCAGGATGCCCAGCAGTCGGCCAAAGAGCTTCCTTCCCAGGCGAGCGAGGAATTCAAGAAGACCGGAAGGGCGCTGAAAAAAACGGGAAAGGAATTGAAGGAGAACAGCTCGGAAGCGGTCCAGAATCTTAAAGATCTGTTTAAGAAATAACTTCGTCCAACCTCTGCTCCAGCCCCTTTCCAGGTTCCGCCCCCCTCCCCGTCGAAGGAAGGCGGAATTCCGCTTTCCTGGCTTATCAGAACCGTACGGAGATTTTCTTCGCCGGCACTACTTTCCGGCCAGCTTGGACGCGATGGTGGCTACATGCTTCCCCTGGAAACGGGCGGCGTCAAGCTCATTCTGGCTGGGCATTCGCTGGCCCTGGGCCCCCGCAATCGTGGACGCGCCGTAGGGAGATCCCCCGGTGATTTCGTCCATCCGCATCTGCCCCTGAAAGCTGTAGGGAAGCCCCACCACAATCATGCCCTGGTGAAAAAGGGTATTGTGAAAACTCAAGATGGTGGATTCCTGCCCTCCGTGCTGGGTGTTTGAGGAAGTGAAAACACTTCCCACTTTACCGATCAAGGCCCCTTTGGCCCAAAGCTGCCCCGTGGCATCCAGGAACTGTCGCATCTGGCCGCACATGTTGCCGAAACGAGTCGGAGTTCCGAAGATAATTGCATCGGCCGACGCCAGATCGTCAACCGTGGCAATGGGAACATGGGCGAAAGCTTTCTGAGCTTCCAGCGCTCCCATTTTCTTCAGAATCTCTTCGGAAAGCGTTTCCGGAACTCTACCGAGAACCGCCTCCGCCCCCGGCACCTGTTTTACCCCTTCCGCGATGGCCTCGGCCATCCGGTACACATGGCCGTACATGGAATAAAATACGATCAAACCTTTCATTTCGGCTCCTCCTTTTGCTTGATCCATCCCTAATACGTCCCGTTAAAATTAGATGCGCCCCAGATGCTATTGGAATCGCCCATTTGCTTCTTGAAATCATTTCCCCGGTTCACCCGGAATCCAATCTTTTGAACCCTCTCGGCCCTCTTTCTTTACGTGATTTTTTCCTCATACCCGTAGGGGCGATTCATAAATCACCCCTACAATTGCGAATAACCCTGCCTATTATGGAGTCCCGGCAGGTTTTCACAGGCTCAGGCCTATCTCAACGGCCAGGCGGGCCACCTTTTTCGAAGCCAGCCAGAAAAAGGGATTTAAAAAGCCTGTTTTCCATTTCAGGGAAGCCAGCTCGTCGGAGACGACCATGAGGCCCCCCAGACGAATGCTTCGGTAGGCCGCAACGGTGAAGAGTGCGGACATCTCCATTTCCACCGCCAGAATACCCGTCTCCGAATATTTTCTCGTCTTTGCCCGGGTTTCCCGGAAAAGGGCATCGGTTGTCCATACCTTGCCGGATACGGATTTGAACTTTCGACCCCGGCTTTTGGCAAGGCAGAGCTGAACCATCTCATCGTCCGCCTTTCCTTGCCTTCCCTCGGGCAGAGGATAATGAGCTGAAGTTCCCTCCTCGCACAAAGCTTCCGTGGGAACAACCAGGCTTCCCACTCCCAGGTCCGGCTGCAGAGACCCGCAGCATCCGAAGGTTAAAACCTTTCTGGCCCCCATGGCGATCAGCCTTTCCAGCACAAGAGCCGCCTGCGGCGCTCCCAGGGGAGTTCCGAAAACCGAAATCTTCCTTCCGTCCACGGAGGCTGAACAGCAGGTCATCGAAGGGAACCGGAGCCGCTTGAGAGCAGACTTCTTCACTTTCAGTTCCTTCCGCAGCAATTCAAGGTAGGGTTCAAAGAGATTCAGGATGATGGGATGATCGATATCCGGATCGCCCGGGATCCTCCTCGGTTCAATCAATACGCTATCGTCGTCCATGGGTTCTCCCGGAATAAAGCATAGTCGCATAGGGCATGGCGTCAACAACCTCCCCTTCCTGCTGCTTTTTTCGCTATGCGCCCTGCGCTTTGCGCTTGGCGTCGGATTTCAGCCCCCATCGGACCCCCTCCGGGGTATCCTCCACAAAAATCCCTGTTTGCTCCAATCGATTCCGGATAAAATCGGACAGTTCAAACTGCTTGGCGGACCGGAGTTTTTCTCTCACATCCAGGAGAAGCTTCAGGAGAGGGGTCAGGAGGGAAGGAATATCCTTCGGAAGCTCCTGCAGGCGCAAACCCAATTGGACGATCATCCCCCGCAGTGTTTCCCGGGCCCGGGCGATATTTTGATCATCCTCAAATTCCTTGCAGGACTTCCAGATCAATTGATCCAAAGTCAACAGCGCGCTGATCGAGGGGTCCGCCCTATCTTCCTGGAGGAATTGATCGAAAGCCCGCTGGAGAGATTTTACCTGTTCCCCGAATAGCGTCACACTGGGTTCGGTCGTCTGAATGATTGGCGGAGGGGGAACTTTTTCCAGCGGGCGAGGCAGGGCTATTTTTTTAAATTCTTCCAGGGAAAGAACCTCGCCATCCTGAAAAATCCGTCGATCTCCCCCACGGCGCAATGTAATCTCCCCCACCCCACGGATGAAAACCTGGCCAGCCAGAAAGTCAAAAATACAGGCTGTATGCTCGTCGATCCCGAGGATCGGGGTTCCGGGAGGAAGCATGCTTTCGAGCTGGACCAATCGCGGTTCTCCCATGTAACAGAAGCGGGTGTCGTGTGTTCCCCCTTCGGCGTTGTTCCAGTGAGGAATCACCACTACCGGAAGGCCGAATCGACCGAGTAAATTCAACCCTTCCACCCATTTGAGGTCTTCCCCCACCTTATAGATTTCATAAACCGGCAGAGTAAAGGCTCCCAGGGTCAGAGCAGCGGCGCTGGCAGCCACAAAACAGGCCCCTTCCTCAACCCTTTCCGCCAGGATCTTTGGAATGGGCGTACCGATCCAGTTTTTCAAGGCATACGTCGGACTGCCCGGTCCTACAAAAATGTAATCGGCCTCCCTCAGGGTCTGATAGGCTTTCTCCGCTTCATAATCGGATATATGGCGGGAGGATGTGAACGAGACCCATTCCAGGGGCTGATCCAGACGCTTGTGAAAGTATTCGCGGGCCTTTTCGTAAAGGTCGCCGGCATTCATCTGAAATCCGGCGGGGGTATCGATGAAAACGGCTTTGACCGGAGGTTTCAGCCTTCCCAGAAGATATCGATGCAAGCGGACCATGGAATCGGTCGTTTCACCAGACCCCATGATGGCAATCGTGCCGCGAGGGTGGGTCACCGAAAACCTCCTTGTTTCATACTATCACCCGCAGGTCTAAAAGCAAGACACAAGAGACCATTCCCGTTTTCTGTTAAGTTCATCGAAGTCCGGCCAGGCCGCCGGCAAAAACAATATGGCGTCGAGGTAATCAAAATATGGAATTGAATCCATATATAATTTTACCGAATATAAATCCTACCATCCGATTTACATAGTATTTTCATATTATATTAATCAGTTATCAAATAATTAATCCATTCTTAAAGCGGCATGAATTTGGCTATCTGTAAAAATCAAGAAAGGGAACAAGATTACAAATTACTGGTTTGAAAACCATAATAGAATAAGCAGGTTTGGAAATCGTGGATAGGTATTCAATCCCGCAGCCAACCAGGAGGGCTGGAAGCCCGGTTTTGTAAAGGCCGTTTCGGGTTCGGAAAAACCGAAAATTATCGACATAAAGAATTGACGATTCTCGAGGTCAGGATAAGCCGTTTGCTTTTTTGGCAATTGTAAATATCTGGAGGAACCCATGAAAGGAAGATTTATTCCCAACGTTGAGAAAACGCTGGGCCAGATCCTGGTCGAAAGGAATATTATCTCCCCCCTACGCCTTCAGGCGGCTCTGGATCGGCAAAAAAGGCAGAACGACAAATCCAAGTATCTTGGGGAAATCCTGCTGGAAATGGGAATTTCCCAGGAAAAGATCAATGAAGCCCTGGATGCCTACGGGAAAAGAAAGCCCCTCGGAGAAATCCTGCTGGATTTGGGTTTCCTGACCCCTCGTCAATTGCGGGAGGTTCTGGAAAAACAAGCTCAGTTGGCCAGGATGGGCATCCGCAGGCCTTTGGGGCGATTGCTCCTCGAAATGGGTTATTCCAACTATGACACCCTTCTGGAGGCTCTTTCCAAACATTTCAATATGCCCATAGTTGCTTTAAGGGGCTTCTTCCCATCGCCCGCCCTGCAGAAAGCGGTGGGGGAGGCTTTTGCCCAGAAGCATAAAATCCTTGTCCTGGCCAATGATATCACCAAAATCCGGATCGCCCTTGCGGAACCCAATTCTTTCCTCATGGATCAAATCCGGAGGGCTTTCCCGGCCGGGAAGGTGGTTGAGTTTCTTTTGGCCAACCCCCTTGAAATGGATTCCTGCCTGAGGCAAAGATTCGATCCTTTTGCCGTTTTCCATTATCGATGAAAGGAGGATTCCAAGTCCCCGCCCTGCCGGGGCTTGAACACAGGAGAGGCGATCGAAGAGGCCCCTTTACTCTCCGCAACCGAATGCTGACTTTAGCGCTCCCCGCAGGTCCGGGAGCAAGGACGGGGTGCTCAAAACCATAAGATTCTTTTCACTGCCTGGATGGGACGGCCAAGGGTGGTGGGATCCGCCGGATTCCGGCCGCCCGTCGGAGCGATCCTGCAGCCGGGATTTCCTCCTGGGCCCCCTCCTTCGGCGGATCAGGAGATCAATTTCCCCACTGATTCTGCCGCCTCTGCAATTGGGCACCCCGTCCTTGCTCCCGGACCGCGTCTTCATCCTTCAATGATTGGGCGTCGGATATCTTTCGATCGGGATCCCTCACCGCTTTTGGGAGGTCCCCTGATCCATAGGACCCAGGTCATTACCGGCTGCAATGGAAGGGATTACTCTGCTTTCTCTCCCGAAAGAAAACCCACAATGACCTGATTTACCGCGTCGGCTTCCTCGAGAAAGAGGAGGTGGGCGGCGTTGGGAAAAACTTTGAATTGGGCATTAGGGATCTTCTTCGCCAGTTCTTCGGTTAGAACCAGGGGCATGACCCGGTCTTGGGCGCCGGCGAGGATGAGGGTGGGGTGCCGGAGAAGATGGGCTCGGGCCCGGCTGTCATAACTCATGGCCGCAGCGGACTGGCGGGTGAAAGCAAAGAGGGGCTGAAGGTCTTCCATGCGGATGGCTACGCCCCGCTCGATATATTCGGGGAAATCCCGATAAAATCTTTCCGTCACGGCAAAGGACATCCCCCGACGGATGATTTGTTCGGGAGGCAGGCCCGCCAGCTTGGCGATTTCATCCCACAGGGGCTTGGTCAGTTCCAAATATCTCGGCCCGCCGCAGGAGGTGGCCATAAGCACCAACCGGTCTATCAAATCAGGATGATTCAGGGCCAATTCCTGGGCGATGTATCCACCTAAAGAGACTCCCACCACGTGGGATTTCGAAATTCCCAATGAGCGCAGCAGTCCGGCGGCATCAGAGGCCATGAGGCTGACGGTGTATTCTTCATTGGGCTTGTCCGATTTTCCCACTCCCCGGTTGTCAATGACAATCGTCCGGAAGTGCCGGGGTAAAGCCGGAATCTGCATGAACCACATACCCGAAGGGTATCCGAGGCCCTGAATCAGCAGAACGGGGTACCCGCTTCCCTGCTCCTCGTAATAGACCTGGATTCCATTCACCTTAGCGAACGGCATGGCTTTCCCCCCTGAAAAAGTTTCGAGTCTCGGGTTTAAGGGCCGCAGGGGCGATTCATGAATCGCCCCTCCAAGCCGGATTGCGTCTTATCATACCGGCTTTAGTATGGACCCCACTGGATGAGCGCGGCAGCATAGGTAAAACCGATTCCCGCCGAGGCCAGCAGGACCCTGGACCCATTTTTTATGATTTCCCTCTTGAGCCCCCGATCCAGGGAGATGACGACATCGTTGGGCCCGTGATGTCCGGCGTCGGCCAGGGAGTCGGTTCTTTCGTCCGGGAACTCCAGGCCCTCGAGCAGCCGACTCCTCTGTCGCGGAAGGAAATGCCGCACGGCCAGATAATCGGGCGATTCACCCGGAAATCCCGCCTGGGCCATGCACCGTTTGATCAATTCCACGAGCGGCGGGGCCAATCGCTCCGCTAGGTATGCTTCTACCGCTTGCGGGCGGGGCACCTGGAAGAACATCGCCTCGGTGTTCAAAATTTCCGGGCTGAAGGGCTGGACGGTCCCGCCTCCGGGCACATACACCTCGTCGGCCATCTCCGGGTCCACGGAGAAGGCCGTTCCTAACAGCCGATTCCTGGGGTAACTGCGCTGCAGGAGGAGGGCCGCGCCGCTGGCCGATGCGGAAAGCATCCATCTTGTGTGGGGGTTCGCGTAATCCACCAGGTCGATGTTCCGGGTCCCTCCAGCTAGGAGGACGGTGCGGACCGCCGAGTCTCCCACCATCAAATCCTGCGCCACCCGCAACCCGACAAGGGAGGTGGTTCCCTGGCCGATCAAGTCAAAAGCCCAGGCGTTCCGGGCTCCCACTTCCTCCTGCACGCGGATGCCAGCGGTCTGGCAGATATAATCCTTGTATTCCTCCCCCGTCCAGATGACGACATCGATTTCTCCAGGATCGATACCCGGGGCCCGGTCTAGGGCCTGCCTGGCCGCTTTAACCGCCATGACCACCGGCAGGTCTTCGGGAGAGGGAGCGTACTTTCTTTCCAATCCCAATTCCTGAATCACCCGATCGCGGGATAGTCCGCTCCGTCTGGCAATCTCATCCGCGGATTCAATGCTCAAAGGAAGGTACAATCCATAGCTGACCAGACCGGGAGAAAAGTCATTCATGAAGACCCTCGGGCCTTTTTAGCGGTCTTTTGATTTTTTGGGTTTGGACTTGAACCCTGAACTTTGGAACCCGAAACGGTCTTATTCATTATCCGGTTTCCCGTGCTTTTCCTTGAGGATGAATTTCTGGACCTTGCCCGAGGCCGCAGTCCGGGGCAGTTCCTTCACCACCACTGCGTATTTGGGGATTTTGTATTTACCAAGGCGGTCGCTCAGGAACCCCTGCAACTCCTCCAGGGTCAGTTTTTCCCCCGGCTTCATCTCCAGGATGGCCTTGCCTACCTCTCCCCATTTCTCGTCGGCCACCCCGATGACCGCGGCCGAGGCTACTCGGGGATGGCTTTCGATGGCCTTCTCCACCTCTGCGGGATAGATGTTGATCCCTCCGGAGATGATCATGTCCTTCTTGCGTCCCACGATCGCGACATGGCCATTTTCATCCATCCGGGCCAAATCCCCCGTGTGAAACCATCCGGCCCGGATGGCTTCCGCCGTGGCCTCGGGCTTGTTCCAGTAGCCGCTGCACATATGATCTCCGCGGAGGAGCAGCTCCCCGTCCTGCCCCCGGGGCACTTCTTTTCCCTGGGAATCCACCACCCGCAAGTCCACATGGGGCATGGGGTTTCCAACCGTGCCGGGTTTCCCGTTGGCCATAAAGTTATTGGGACCCACCTCGGTCAATCCAAAACCTTCCCACAGCCGGATCCCCTTTTGGGTCTGATATAGTTCGAGGAGTCTTTTCGGCAGGGGAGCTCCCCCGGAGACCAGGAAGCGGATGGAGGAAAAGTCGGTCTTGGCAAACTTCGGCGACTCGAGGAGCATCTGGAACATGGTGGGGACCCCGAAGAATAGGGTCAGCCGTTCCCGCTCGACGAGGTCCAGGATCAAATCGGCATCGAAGCCTTTGACCAGGACGTTCGTCCCCCGGAGATGAACGAGGGGGAGGGTGAAAACGTTCCAGCCCGCGGTGTAGAAAAGGGAGGAATGAAGAACGGTGCGGTCTTCCGGCCGAAGTCCCCAGCCCAGGTTCGTATTGATGGAATTCCAGGTGATCATACCGTAGGTCAGGATGACCCCTTTAGGGACCCCGGTGGTCCCCGAAGTATAGATGATCAGCTGGGGGTCCGAAGGGGCGAGGTCCGCTTCCGGCGGAGGACCGGAGGAAAGTCCTTCCCAGACACAAGCAAGGCTTCGGCCTACTGCATCACTCCGGTCGAAACACACGGGATGCTCCATCCGGACCTTCGATTTCATCTTCTCCACGATGGACTGATGATTCTCGTCGAAGAAAATGGCCTTGGGCGCGGAGTCTTCCAGGTAATAGGTGAACTCTCCCGGCGCCAGGCGGGTGTTCAGGGGGACCAGGATAGCCCCCAGGCGACTCGTGGCAAAGAAAAGGGTCAGGTATTCCGCCCGGTTGGAGGACAGAACCGCGATTCGATCTCCCTTCCGGATTCCCAGGGAGATCAGGAAATGAACCAGCCGATGGACGTCTTTTGCCCATTGACCGTAGGTGTAACGACGATTCCCGACGGTATCCACCAGGGCTTCCCGATCAGGACAGCTCATGCCCCAGCGGCCGATCCAGTCTCCGTAAAGCATTTACCTTCCCCCCCTTCCCTTCTTCCCCCCATCGGACCACCAGGGCGTCCCAGGCATATCCGATCCCCGCAGAGATCATGAGGATGAGGTCCCCGTCCTGGATCCGCCCTTCTTCAACCGCCAATTCCAGGGAGAGAATCTGGTCGTTCTGGCCGTGGTGGCCGAGCTCGGCCAAATAGCGGGTCTGATGGGGCTTCAGGCCCAGCTCCCTCATCAGAGCGTCATGGGCGCTTCGCTTGACTAGAAGGGTGTCCAGGTAGGTCACATCTTTGCGGGAATACCCGCTCTTCTCCAGGGCCTTGTCGATGCAGAAGAGCCAGTTGGAGAGCGACACTTTTTCCAGCCGATCCTTCATCCCTTCGGGATCAAAGACTTCCAGGTACTGCCCCCGTTTCTCCAGAAGTTCGGGAGTCATGGGCTGGGCCGCTCCCCCGGCCGGGACGTACACGTCGTAGGCAAAGCTTCCGTCGCTCATGAAATGGCCTTCCAGGATCCGGTTTTTGGGACAGTCCCGCTGCAGAATGCAGGCTGCACCGCCTGCGGCCAGGTAATACATCCAGCGCAGGCGCGGATTTTCATAATCGATGAGGTCGCTGTTGCGGTAGCCCGTGGCGATGAGGACGTTGCGGACGGAATCGTCGCCCCGGATCATATCCCTCGCCAGTTTGAGGGCCACCAGGGTCGTCCCGCAGCGCTGCTGCATGTCGAAAGACCAGGCCTTTCTAAGCCCCAGTTCCTTCTGGACCTTGGGCCCCACGGGCCAGCTGCGGTACTCCTTGACCTCTTCCCCGCTCCAGATAACAAGGTCGATATCCGAGGGTTTCAGGCTCGAGTAATAGAGAGCCTTGCGGGCAGCCTTGAGGCCCATGGCTACGGTATGGTCATCCGGGCCGGGGACCGTCTTCTGGTACCACCCCAGCTTGGTGCGAATGATTTCCGCCGGGGTCTGCGAATGGGCGGCGATATATTCGGCGTCGTGATAGGTCTTGGGGATGTAAGTCGCCAGGCTCAGGATTCCGGCGGAGGCTTCGGGATGGGGCATGACAACTCCAGTGGAAAAAGATCGGACAACGATACTGGATATTTGATTTTTTTATCCAGCATCAGGTTACCAGTATCTAGCATCTGGTTTTTAACTAGATTCCCAGATAGGACTTGCGAATGTGATCGTTTCCCGCCAGGTCCTGGGCGCCTTGCTCCATGACGATGCGGCCGTTTTCGATGACGTAGCCCCGGTCGATAGCCTTGAGGCACTGGCGCACGTTCTGCTCGGCGATGAGCAGGGAGACTTTTTCCTTGATCTCCTTCAGCCGGTGAAAGAGGTCGGACACCAGGGACGGCTGAAGCCCGCAGGAAGGCTCGTCGAGGATCAGAAGTTTCGGGCCGGCCATGAGGGCCCGGCCGATGGCCAGCATCCGCTGTCCTCCCCCGCTCAAAGTCCCGGCCGGCTGTTTCAGCCGCCCCTTGAGCGGGGGAAAAATTCCGAAGACGAAATCCAGGCTCTCCTGGACTTTGTCCTTGGCTTCGGGAATGTAGGAGGCCCCGGACCGCAGGTTTTCCAGGACGGTCATCTCCGGAAAGAGTTCCCGTTCCTGGGGAACCACGGAGATGCCCCGTCGAATCCTCAGGTACGTTTCCAGGGGGAGAATCGATCCTTCTTCAAATTGAATTTCTCCGCTCACCGGCCTGACCAATCCCAGAATCGAATTAATGAGGGTTGTCTTGCCGGCCCCGTTCGGCCCGAAGAGCCCCACGGATTCCTTCCCCACCTTCAGGGACAGGTCCCAGAGGATGTGCAATTTCCCGTAAAATATGTTGATATTCTTTATCGCCAGCATCACGCTTCCTCGCCCAGGTAGGCCGAAATGACCTTGGGGTCATTGGAGACGTCCCCGTAGGGTCCTTCGGCGATGACTTCCCCCCAGTCCAGGACAACCACCCGGTCGGTCAACTCCCGGATGACCCTCATTACGTGCTCCACGATCCCGATGGTAATGCCCTGACGATGAATCTTCCTCACCAAGTCGATCATCTCCATGGTCTCCTCGCCGTTCAGCCCGGCCATGACTTCATCCAGGAAGAGAAGCTTGGGCTGGGTGGCCAGGGCATGGGCGATCTCCATCTTCTTGATTTCCAGGGCGGTCATCCGGGTGATATCGCGGCTGAGGTCGGTGAGACCAAGGAACAGGCATAGATCTTCGGCTTTACTCCGCGCTTCCTTCTTCCCCAGCCCTTTCCCGAAGAGCGCCCCCACCATGACGTTTTCCACCAGGCTGAGCCCCGGGAGAGGCCTCACCAGCTGGAAGGTCCTCCCGATGCCCAGGTGGCATCTTTTGTGGGCCGGAAGTTCGCTCACATCCTGATTTTCAAAAAAGATCTTCCCCTCCGTGGGAAGGTAGATCCCCGCGATCACGTTGATGAAGGTGGTCTTCCCCGCACCGTTCGGCCCGATGATCCCCAGGATCTCTTTGTGCCGGAACTCGATGCTGACTCCGGAAAGAGCTGCCAGCCCTCCAAAATGTCTGCTTAATCTGTCGGTCTTCAATATGGCCATGGAATTACCCTTTTAACCGGTGCCCGTTTTCGTCCATCTTTGCCCCAGGGCTCCCATGATCCCCTGGGGGAAAAACAGGATGGCCACGACGATGATGATTCCGTACACCATGAGATGGCCGTAGGGAATCTGGAGCTTCAGGAACTCGGAGACCACTCCCAGCACCACCGCCCCTACTACCGGGCCCCAGGTGGAATGCATTCCCCCCAGGAGCGCCATGGCGATGGGCAGCAGGGTGAAATCCACGGAAAAACTCCCCTCCGGGGAAACGAACCCATAGATGTGGGCGTAAGCCCCCCCGGTGATCCCCTGGATGGCGGAGGTCACCGCGAAGAGAAACACCAGGTATTTGAAAACATCGATTCCGCTGGATTTGGCCACGATTTCATCGTTGCGGATGGAGGTAAGGGCGAAATGGACCCGGGTATGGCGGAAGACCTCGGAGACCGCCACGCTTATGGCGGACGCGGTCAGGACCAGCCAGTAGGTATAGGTGGAATTCCCGGCGAAGATGGCCTGGGAAAGGACGGTTCCCTCCGGGCCTCCGGTCAGGTCGGGCAGGTTCCTTACGATTACCCGAAAGATTTCCGCCAGGGCCAGGGTGACGATGGCGAAGTACATCCCCCGGAGTTGGAGCACTGCCGAACCGATGAGCCAGGCGAGAAGCCCCGCGGCCAGCCCGCCCAGGGCAATGCTGAGCAGGGGATGCACTCCCGTGTTCAGGAAGAGGAGGACGGCAGCATAACCCCCCACTCCGAAAAAACCGGCCATGCCGAAGGAGATCTGTCCCGACCGGAGCAGCATGTCCCAGCTCAAGGCCAGGGCCATGTAGATCAGGATGATGTCCATCACATTGAGGACGTAGACCCCCGTATAGAAAGGCAGGGTGAAAAGAATCGCCAGAACGATGAGGTAGAGGAGGATTCTCGAGGTTTTCATTTCACCTGCCTCTGATGGGATCGGACCATGATGACTAGAACGATGAGGGCAAAGAAGAGGATGTCCGCCCAGCCCCCATACCCCCGGAAGGTAAGGACGAAGTTTTCCGCCAACCCCAGGATCAGACTGCACCAAAGAATTCCCATGAGATTCCCGATCCCGGCCATGGCGATCAGGCAGAAGGACTTCATGGTGAAGGGAGCCCCCACCAGGGGGAAGATCGAGTGGCGGGTCATGAAGATCGCTCCGAGGGCGCCCACCAGGGCGATGGAAAGGCTGAAAATGAGAAGATACGTGCGGTCCACATGGATCCCTACCAGCTTGGCCCCCCGGGGGTTCTGCCCCACGGCCATTGCCGCCTGGCCCGTGGGGGTGCGCTTCAGGAAGAGAAGGAGCCCGGCAAGGACGACGACCGCCGCGGCCACATAGATGAATTCATAGGTCCCGAAGGTAAAGGAGCCGATGGTGGCCGATGAGGAAACATATTTCAGGGGAAGCTTGATGGGACGGGAGGTCCAGAGGAGATTGGCCAGCTGCTCAAGGATTATGGCCAGGCCGAAGGTCAGCAGGAGTTGATTCAGCTCCGGCGTGCCCAGGACATGCTTGATGATGGCCCTGTAGCTGGCCACGCCGATCAGGAAGAAGGCGGCCAGGGCCGGGAGGATGGCCACAAGGGGGTCCATCCCGGTATAGACATTGAGCCAGTAGGCAAAGTACGCCCCCAGCATCATGTAGTCGCCATGGGCCAGGTTGATGATTCCCACGATTCCCAGGATGAGGGCCATGGGGAGGGCGATTACCGCATAAAGACAGGCCCTCTGCAGGCCCTCGACCAGGACGTGGGGTTTCCAGAAGCCAAGGATGACCACCAGGACGACGGTGACCACCGCGATCTGGTAGCTGCTTTGCTTCAGTTTGTTAACCAGAATCATGACTGGCTCCAGTGTTCCCGCCTCACCTTTCCCCTCCTCTATCCGGGGGAGATAATTTTCGCGGGAGCGGACGAGGAAATGTCCTTCAGGCATTGACACTCTTAAATCCCCCCAACCCCCCTTTAGAAAAGGGGGGCCGGGGGGGATTTCTGGAAAGCACTTTGTTCAGGGCTAAGCCCGCTATTATGGTGCGAGTCGTCCGCGCTGCGTTTCATGCCGCTTGCTTCTGCTACCGTTTATCCCACGCCGGGAAGGGATAGGCAACCTGGGCCGTGGAAAACTCAAAGGGCCAGATGACCTGCTGCTGCCCCTTCTGCCACTGGAGGATCTTCTGCTTGGTGAATCCCTGGTTCTTGATCACGTTGCTCGGATTGATGGTGAGCGTCTCCCCCACCGGAGAGACGTACTTGGTCTCCCTCAACGCTTTAATCAGGGCGGCCTTCTCCAGAGTCTTGGCTTTTTTAATGCCCTCGGCGACAAAATAGATGTTGGTGTAGGCGAGGGGGGCAAAATAGGTGGCGGGCTCCTGATTGTACTCCTTGATGTAGGCGTCCCAGAAATGCTTGCTCACCGGGCTGACTTCCTTGATCGAGGGGGCCCACATGCCGTACAGGCATACTCCCTCCGCAAGGGGGGATTTCCCGTACCCAACCGGCCATCCCGGAGGCGACCCGATGAAGATGGGAGGAACAAACCCGATCTCCTTGGATTGCTCCATAATCGGCAGGGAGTCGGCGTCGTATCCGATCCAGAGGAAGATATCCGGCTTTCCCTCCTTGGCGTGGCGCAGGACGGTTCGGTAGTCCCCGCCCCCCTGGGCCGCGCTCTTGAAGGCTTCCCCTTCGATGGTAAAGACATCCTTGTACAGGGCCTGGCTCGCCTTGTAGGAAGCGGCGCCGAAGGCCCCTTCTTCATAAGCGATGAACCATTTTTTGATTTTAATTTCAGGACGCTTCTTGGAGACCTCGGTCCATCCTTCCAGGTAGCTGGCGCCCTGCTGGTAGTCCCAGGGATGGAGATGGAAGTACCAGTCCACCGGCCCCATGGCCTGTTCGCAACGGGAGGAGGCGGCTCCGATCCACACGGTGATCTTTTCGTATTTTTTCATGATCGGGATCTGGCCCAGGTGAACGCCGCTGGCCATGCCGCCCACCAGGATATCCACCTTGTCCACAGTGGACAGCTTCTCCACGGCGGATGCGCCTTTTTCCGCCTTCAGCTCGTCATCAACCACGATCAATTCCACCTGCCGGCCCAGAAGCCCGCCGGCCGTATTGATCTCCTTCACCGCAAGCTTCATGGCCTTGGCCCCCTGATCGCCGGTGATGTCGGCCAGGGGGAAGATGGCTCCCAGCTTGATGGGTCCCTGGGCAAATCCTCCCGGCGCCAGGATAAAGATGGGAACGAAAACAGCCGCGCACCAAAGCAGGAATTTGGGGTACTTCATTCGGCACCTCCTCTTTTGAGATTTTTAGAGATTTCTTGCTGAATCTTTCTGCCGTTTATGATCCATCGCCCGAAATGACGGAGTGAGAAAACCCATTTCCGGGCGCCTTTGCCATTTCCTTTTTCTAAAAGCCGGAGGGATCCTTGCTGACGACCTGGATTGTATCCGGGTCCATTTCCCGGGTAAAGAAGATTTTTTCAGGGATACTTTTCCCGCAGGATATTTTTCAGCACCTTGCCGGCCGCGTTTCGGGGCAACTGGCCCGTAAAGACCACGGTACGGGGGACTTTGAATTTGGCCAGTTTCCCCTTGAGGAAATCCAGGACTTCGGCTTCGGTCAGTTTTTGCCCGGCTTTTAGGACTACGACGGCCCGGCCGACTTCCCCCCATTTCGGGTCTTTCACCCCTATGACCGCTGCTTCTGCCACCTGGGGAAGTTCGTACAGCACGTTTTCCACCTCCGCCGGATAGACGTTCTCCCCGCCGGATATGAACATGTCCTTCTTCCGGTCCACGATGTAGAGGTCGCCTTCCTCATCCATCCGCGCCAGGTCTCCGGTGTGAAGCCATCCATCGGTGAAGGCTTCGGCCGTGGCCTCGGGCCGGTTCCAGTATTTCTGCATGACGTTGGGGCCGCGGATCAGGAGTTCCCCTTCCCGGTTAGGGGGGAGGTCCCGATTCTGAGGGTCCACGATGCGGACTTCCATGAAAAAGAGCGGCCGGCCGATGGACCCGGCCTTGGCAACGGCCCGGTCCCCGTCCAAGGCTGCTATCCCCGGGGCGGCTTCGCTCATGCCGAAACCCTGCTGCAGGGTGATTCCCGCCTCCTTATACTGATGAACCAGGCTCACCGGCAGGGGAGCCCCGCCGCTCATGACCGACCGGAGACGAGCCATCCCGCCGGACTTGAAGGCCGGGTCCTGGACTAAAAATAGAAATATGGCTGGGACGCCGAAAAAAACATCGATCCTTTCTTCTTCGATGAGGCGGAAGGTCACCTTGGGGTCAAAGGCCCGCTGGATGACAACAGTCCCTCCTTGGTAAAGGGTGGGCAGAGTGTACAGGCCAATCCCCCCGATGTGGAACATGGGCAGGACGGTCAGGGTCCGGTCGCGGGAGGTCAGGTCCACGCACAAAGACATGTTGACCGCGTTCCAGAAACTGGCCCCCTGGCTCAAAACGGCGCCTTTGGGCCTTCCCGTTGTTCCCGCGGTATACATAATAATGTGGGGCGAATCCAGTTCCACAGGACCATCGGGTGCGGGTTCGCCGTCCTCCTGGGAAGATAGGGTCTTCTCATAGGCAGCGGCCCCTAGGACCTCTTTTTCGCCAAAGGCAAGAAGCCGTCGGAGGGGGGCCTGGCCTCGGAGGATTTCGACGGTTTTGGTAAACTCGGAGTCGAAGAGGATCGTTTCGGTCGCACTGTCCGAAAGGATGAAGGCCAACTCCGCCGGCGCCAGGCGCCAATTCAGGGGGACAAGAATCAAACCCAGTTTTGCCGCGGCAAAGATCGTCTCCACATATTCCAGGCCATTGTAGGCCAGGACGGCAATCCGGGCGCCCTGCTTAAGACCCATGGACTGGAGGGAACGGGCCAGCCGGTTGACCCGACCGTTGAGGGCCCGATAGCTCAACCTTCTCTGCCCGTCCACCACCGCTTCGCGATCCCCGTGGAGCAGCTCCCTTTTCGTCAGCCAAAATCCGATTCCCGTCATTTTCCCCTCTCCTCCGTCACGTTCTCTTCCTTAAGGAGCCCCAGGCTTGAATTCAAACGAATGGCCCGAAGTGGATTCAACCTGGGGTACCGGAAAGGGACATTACACCAAGTGCCAGGCCCGGGGGCAAGAAGCTTCTGGGCAAAAATCATGAGGCAGCTTCCGTTTCATGGACCGGGCGGGCCAACCCTCTGACCCTCCGAGATAAAGTGTTTTCCCCGGGTAGGGGCGACCGGCCGGTCGCCCAATCGGCCCGCCCCATTCTGCGGAAGCCGTTCGAAGCCTCCAGGAACAGGGCCAGCCCGGCCGATGCTTTTTACCCAGAAGCTTCTTGCCCCCGGGCCACAACCGAAGCATATCGGAATTGTCAACCCCGCCTTATGCGAGAACCCCAGCAGAGCTGGGGTTCTCCTTAAAGGAATAGCTTCTTCATCAGCTTGGCCATGTTCTGGGCAAAATTCGTGACCGTCTGAATTCCCTCGGCATCCTTCTCCGCGTCCCGCGCCCCGCCGGTTCCCGCGGTGCCCACGTTCCAGTAGGTGGAGCCCGGCACGATGAGGCCGTTTATGAAGAACCAGAGGAGTAACTGGGAGAAGGCCATGTTGTGGCCCGCCCTCCGGGCCACGGTAATTGGCCCTCCCA
>Ga0113563_10000357_pt1 | contig 21230 bp, 29 predicted proteins | sample Mud3Dept3metaG_FD_80117 | JGI IMG/M metagenome (GOLD analysis project Ga0113563, IMG submission 80117) | Freshwater wetland microbial communities from Ohio, USA, analyzing the effect of biotic and abiotic controls - Mud 3 Core 4 Depth 3... | ecosystem: Environmental > Aquatic > Freshwater >... | reverse complement strand
CCCCACGGTCTGGTCCAGAAGGTACGGGAGGTTCTCACCACCGCGAAAGCCGCCTAACAGGCTGTTGAGAAAGTCCGCCAGCGGCGTTCTCGCCGCGCTCAGAGGCTCAACGTGCTACAGAGAGTACGCCTCGCCTCGTCGCTTGCTGCGGCCTTGCTGGACGGCCTTTCTGAACAGCCTGCGATGCTAGTCGCTTGATCTTCACCCTCGGTTCCGTTTATCGTGTTTCATCTAACCAAATAAAACAAACACACCAAATAAACCGAAGAGACCAGAATCATGCAGCAAGGACGAGAACTCGACATCCGGTCTTTCCGTATCGATCGGGAACCATTTTATGCCGAGGTTCGTGGCGAAGTCGGACTCTTTACCATCGCGGCGAACAGCAAGATGCCCGTCATGCTCAAGGGGCCGACCGGATGCGGCAAGACCCGATTCGTTCAGCATATGGCCTACCGCCTCGGTCGACCATTAATCACGGTGGCCTGTCACGAAGATCTCACCGCCTCCGATTTGGTCGGACGGTATCTGCTCAAGGGCCAAGAAACGGTCTGGGTCGATGGGCCGCTGACGCTCGGTGTGAAGCACGGCGCGATCGTCTATCTGGACGAAATCGTGGAGGCGCGCAAGGACACAACAGTCATCATCCATCCCCTGAGCGACGATCGCCGGTTCCTGCCGATTGAAAAGAAAGGCCAGATTCTGGAAGCAGCCGACGACTTTCTCCTGGTGATTTCCTATAACCCCGGCTACCAGAGTGTGCTCAAAGATTTGAAGCAAAGCACGAAGCAACGATTCATGGCGATCGAGTTTGACTATCCGGCGCCTGATGTCGAAACTACTGTGGTTGAACGAGAAGCGGGGATCAGCCGCGATCTTGCGGCCAGCTTGGTGAAACTTGGCGGTAAGGTGCGCAATCTCAAGAGTCATGGCTTGGAAGAAGGAGTCAGCACCAGATTGCTGATCTATGCCGGGACACTCATCCGGCAGGGCGTGGCGACAGATCGCGCCTGTGATGTGGCGATCGCACGCCCGATCACCGACGATCCCGATATGCAGCGCAGTATCGGGGAATTGGTGAAGGCCATTTTCTGAGGAGGCTGCAAAAGCCCTCCAGCGTATGGGAAGGTTGAGGCGGAGGCTAAGGTTGAGAAAACAAGAGTCTCATCGACACTTAACCTTAACCTCGACCTCAGCCTTCTTCAGACGCTGCGGCCTTGCTGGACGGGCTTTTGCAGCCTCCTCCGAGCCTCCTCCAAGGCCCTGTCGCCCTTGTGGGAACGAATGGTGGTTTCCTAGTCTTGAGTGTTTTGCAACAGTCTCATTTTAAGCTCCCACCACGGATGAACCAACTGATTGTGCAGGACACCACAGACGGAGCAATCCTGGCCGTTCATATCCAACCAAAAGCTTCCACCACAGAATGTGTGGGTATTCGCGGCGACGCGATCAAAATTAGAGTGGCGGCTCCTCCGGTCGATGGCGCAGCCAATGATGAACTGATCCGGTTTTTAGCCCGCCGATTATCGATTCCTGCTCGCTCAGTACAGATCAAATCCGGTGCGGGGGGGCGGCATAAACGTGTTGTCATCAAAGGGGCCAGCGCGGAGTTTGTGCTGGCATGCTTGAACGTGAATGATAAGAGAGGATCGGCAAAACTATGAAGCGCAAATCCCTGTCGGTCATCGGGGGATCGTTGTTGCTTGTCGCCTGTTCGACGGCACATCCGGTTCTCTATCCCAATGCGCATTTGCAGTCTGTGGGAAAAGAGATCGCAGAGAAAGATATTGAAACTTGCCGGGAACTGGCAAAGTCGGCTGGTGCTGAGGAAAGCAGTGGGAATGCCGGTCGTGTGGCGACTGGGACTGTAGTGGGGGGAGGAATTGGTGCGGCGGGCGGAGCGGCCGGGGGAGCCATTTATGGCGCGGCAGGCCGCGGTTCCGTGATCGGGGCGGTGAGCGGAGCGGTATGGGGCTTACTCAGCAGCCTGTTTCGCGCCGCCAGTGGTTCCTCCCAACCGAATCAGGCCTATACGAATTTCGTGAATCGATGCCTGCAGGAGAAGGGGTATGAGGTAACGGGCTGGCAGTGAAGGCGAGACGGGCGGTCAGCTTCCTTGCTCGCAGAACGCGCACAATAAGAAGGGTGGAAAGGGTGGCTTGGGCGTCCTCCTGCTCGCGGAACGCGCACGATAGGAATGTGCTCGTTCGACGCGCGCAATCGAGGATCGCCCAAGCCACCCTTTAGAGAAATATCGTAGGAAAAGTCGCGCACAGTAGAGCCCAACTCCACCATCTCGCATTGAAGCGAGTGCCATCTCAGTGGATAAGAGGAGGGTGAGGGATTGAGGATGTTTCAAGCCATCGTTATTGCTGGTTTAGTTCTCAGTCTTGTCGCCTGTGCGGGGTCGCCGGAGCCGTTGTTGCGGTCAAATGCGAAGTTCCAGCTGCAGGGGCGGCAGGCAGCGCAACTTGATGTCGCTATGTGTCAGCGAAAGGCCGAGGCGTCCGGGTTGAAGCCGGGCACCGAGAATCGAAGTGGCAATGTGGCAGCTGGCGCAGGATTGGGCCTGATTAGTGGAGCTGCGGCAGGGGCGTCGGCTGGACTCATCGCCGGGCTGGCTGGTGTGACGATCGGGGCAGCAGCCGGAGCCGCGCTTGGAGTCATCATTGGGTCGGTTGGCGGCGCCTACAGACCGCTTGAACCTGATCCACCCTATGCCGATGCGGTGGTGCATTGTTTAGCTGAGAAGGGGTATGCGGTGTCTGGGTGGCAGTAAAGGAGGCGAGACGGGCGGCTAGCTTCCTTGCTCGCAGACCGCGCACGATCAGAAGGATGGAAGGGAGTGGCCAGGCGCCCTCCTTGCTCGCGGAGCGCGCGGCCTCGGAAGGCCCTCGTTCGACGCGCGCAGTAAAGGGCAGCCTTGGCCACCCCCTAAAATGAGGTGAGGGAGTTGGAAGTGATTTGTAGGATGCGCGCAGTAGGAGCTGATCCGTCCGTCCCGCCGCCACCTCGCCACGAGTTGGGAGAGGGAGAAGGAGATGAAAGGTTTTGTCGGGGTGGCAGTGAGGGGAGGGAGTTTAAGCGGACGGTCTGAATTGTTGCTACGCAGATCGCGCAGTCACCAGCGGGAATTCGGCATGTCCCTGTTTTCGGTTCGCTGCCGACTAAGGTGGCGATCGCTTTCGAGACGTCGTTGGCTCCGTTCGCGAAGGCGAGAGCGAATACGAGCGCATATGCCAACAGGGACATGTCCATCGTAGTCATGAGGACGTGACCGCGCCGCCACAAGAAGAACCGGCCCCTGCGGTGCAGCCGTAGCAGTGGTTGCGCGTCGTGATCCGGCGGTGATTGAGTTGTGCCGCATCAAAGTCGCGGATATGGGCCGGCACACCATGGCCCACCGGCAGGTCGAGCATCTGGTTGAAGTCGCAATCATAGAGAGTACCGTCCCAGCCGACTGAGATCGTGTAGCGGCACATGACGCCGGCTGCCGCAGCGGGGTTGAAGGCGTTGGCCAATCGCTCCATATACTGCTCGTAGTTGCCGCTCTCCAGGAGAAATTCAAGAAACCGACTGATCGGCATGTTGGTGATCGTATAGAGATGGTTGAATGCGACACCATGGCGAGCCAGCAGCTCTTTGCGAAACTGTGCTTCGATCGCCGCCTGTATAGGAGGGAGAAAGGCTCCGACCGGATTGCAAACCAGATTCAAGGCGAGCCCGCTATCGGGACGGCCATACCCGAGTCGATTCAAGAGTTGCAGGGCCTCGACGGATTTCTCAAAGACTCCTTCACCGCGTTGCGCGTCGGTCTGGCTGGCGCGGTAATAGGGCAGCGATGCGACGATTTCTACGCGATGTTCAGCGAGGAACTCTGCTAAGTCCGATTGGGATGGGAGAAGCAACACAGATAAATTACAGCGGTCCATCACGTGGCGACCCAGCGCCCGGCTCTGTTCAACCAGCCAGCGAAAGTTGGGGTTGAGTTCCGGTGCCCCGCCTGTGATATCGACCGTCGGAATATCGGTCTGCGCGAGAGCGCGGATGCACTGCTCTGCCGTTTCGCGTGCCATGCTTTCGGTCCGATCAGGTCCCGCATCGACATGACAGTGTCGGCAGGTCTGATTGCAGAGCTTGCCGACATTGATCTGAAAGACGGTGATCCCGGTGGCGCGAAGCAGGAACAGGCCGATCCGATCGAGTTGTGTCTCGAACGGAGGACAGCTCGTTGTCTTCCCAAGTACCTTCAATTGCTCCGCCGGAGAGGCGAGGGGATTCTGTTGTCCCAGCAGGGTCAGGGCCATACGATCACCTTACTGGAAGGGGAAGAGCAATCCGGCACCGGTCAATGGCTTAGCGTCTTGAAGCACACGGAGCTAATATGCAGCTCTCCCCATGTATCAACTTTGGTGGCGATTCGTCAACTGCGTGGCCTTCTGTGCCAGAGCCACCAATAGACGGCGGCATTGAGAACGATCACCACTGTACCTAACAGCCACTGAATGTCTCGCGTCAACTCCTCAGGGTAGAGGATTGGCAGCAGGTAGCGTGCTATGAAATCATGTTCATCGCCGATCCCGCCCCCCTGTTCACGTAACCAACTCTCTAGTGGTGTGAGCGGGCAGATCCAGCCGGTGAATTCGACAACGGCGCCCCATGCAGCTGCCGGCAGGTGCAGCCACGCGAGCCGCCGCCACCTCAGCACAAGCAGCCCGCCGCAGAGCACGAAGACCACAAACCCCAGGTGAAGAATCAGAACCAGATCGGCCAAAAAGAGGTACATCGACGCACTCGGTTAGAACAACGAAGGAAAGTTGGTCTGTTTCGGATAGGTCAGCGTCCCTTTTTCAAGACGGGCAAATGCTGTGAGGACGTGTGAGGTGGCCTTCTCGGGAGACATGATATGCCGGCTGTCCCAGCCACGGCTCACCAGCGCATCGGCAATCAACGACCGATGGCAGCGCCACGGCACAGCCTCCGCGCACATAATAGCTGTCTGCTGCAATCGGCTATCAACCATCAGCTCCTCTAATGCTCCCCAGAATTCGGCTGTCTGCATATAGTCGGCATATCCGCGAAAACTGGCATTACGCCATCCGTCGTTGATGGAATCTTTCGTCGCTTTTCGCAAGCCGCCCAACCCAGGCGAGTGGTGGTACTGAAGCCCGGCATCGCGTAACGACTGGGTCAACGTATCCATATTGAACTGAGGATTATAGCGGGATCGAGGAACGGTGCGGACATCGACGAGAAGATCGATCTGATGGGCGCACAACAAGCCGATGAATTCATCAATCGGTCTGGTCGAGTGGCCAATGGTCCAGATTGTGGGTTGCCGAGTCATGGAACAGTGTGGCATGGAGCGCGGAAAATCGCCACGGGCCGGTAAGGGAGAGGATCAATCAGGGGGCATTTTCTCCGGATCGATTTCGAGCAACCGCAGTCGGCCGTTGGCAATGTGTTCGGTCTTGTAGAGGCGATCGCCCAGTTGTATGGTCCCGACCAGGAGATTACCGCTGGCCACAAAGGTGAAGTTACCCTGTGAAGGCGGTTTCAGGGTGCCGCGGATGACGGCAGTGTCGTTGCTTCTGGTAACGGTCGAGGTGATGTCCAGCTCGTGACTGGCCCCATCAAAGAGTTCAACGGTGATCCTAGGCTGGGGTCTGGCCCCTGCATCCTTCAATAGCTGAAATAACGGGAGATCGAGGGCGATCTCCCGATCGCGGAGCACCCACGCTCTTCGCGGCGTCGGCGGCTGATCGGTGGCGGGAGGAGACAGAACTGTTTGCCATAAGCTTTTCGGTGCCGGGCGCTCATCGGCCCATGTGAGCTGCCAGAATCCACTGCTCAGCACCGCGACGAGAACGACACAGATGAACCGGCTGATCACAGGGTTGTCTCCTTATCAAAGACGTCGCGCTGGTTTCGTCTCATTATATAGAGGGGTGCGGCCCGGTGCGATCATGAAATAGTAGAGCGAGGCCGATCATCCTTGAACCTTTCCAGTCAAGGGACAATCGCTCGAAAGTTTCTCGGCGCAGCAGGAGGGGTGACGTCCGCAGTCCCTGCGCGCCAAGCAGCGACAACCTGGCGGACTTCGTTCATGGATCGCGCGTTATCCGCCGAATTCGCGGGATCGACGGCATGGTCAACCCCGGCCGGCCTTCCGTTGATCACAATGTTCGGGTTTGAGAAATACTTCACGCGCGGGCAGGAGACGTTCGGGCAGGCGTAGGCCATAATCGTCCGGAATCTCCCGACCACATCCCGATACCCATAGGAGTAAGCAAAGACGCCGGTGCCGCCTGTCGCACGATCATGCGCGTTGCCCATATTATGTCCCAGTTCGTGGGCAAGAGTGTCGTTCACGATGCAGTCGCGTGCTGTCACGCTGAAGGCGGAACTGGCGAAGCTGGCGCGCGGCCCGTTCGCCATGACATAGGCAATGCCGCAAGAAGCGCCGCCGTTATCCACGATCAGCGCCACAAGATCGGCTTGGTACTGATCACGCAATTGATGAATCTGATCCATGAACCCGTCGGTCGAACTGCGCAAGCGTGTGAGATCGGTATCGAGGGCGCCTGATTCCGTATAGGCGACCTCGGCCGTATGGACGAGCTGGAGTTGCATCGCAATCTGACTGTTCCGGTAGGCTTGATTGGCTGAATCGACCCCCAAGGCGATCAAGGCCTCCATGGCAGCCTGTCCTCCTTCCTGGGTTTTCGCCGTCGATGTGTAGACGACCAACAGATCGACGATAGAGTCACCCGCTGCGGCCACGGTATCGGTTTGCTCCGCCGTGCCCGCACTGGGAGGGGCGGCAACGGGGTCATCGGCTACGATCACTGGATGGTGATCGTGAGGCAGGGCTGCTTCATCTATTTCCACGAGGCGGTGAAGGTTCCCGCCGGTCGACTCGATCTTATAGAGCCGTTCGTTCGAAAGAATCGTTCCGACCATGGTTGTGCCATGAGCGACCAACGTGACATCGCTCCCTGCTTCTCCTCGCAGCCTTCCTCGCCACACCTTCATCTGTTGGGAATGAGCGCGCGGCTGGTCAAGGTCCAAGGTTCGAGTTCCGGCATCGAAGAGGTTGAGCACCACGTCTGCATGGGGTTGATCCAAGGCATCCAGCGCAGCAGGGTTGAGAACCATGGTTCGATGCTGCCGCACCCATCGCTTAAGTGCCTGCGGCCTGGGCGACGCCTGGGCTATGGCGGGGGGTGTGGCGCCTGGAGCATCTGTGAAAAGCACTATCGGTGATGATGGTGCTGCACCCAGCACGACAGAGGGCGCTCCACATGCCGTGAGGCAAAGAGAGAGGACCATCGTGCGTGAGCGAACAAATGGGAGACGATGTTCTGCAACGCCCGTTGATGGCCGTGGACTCGGCGTAGTGTGTTCCATACAGGCCCTCTGTTCGTGATTTCTTACAACCAGGAGTGAGCAAGGGCGATGCCATTTCGTGAGGCGCATCCCTCGGGCAGGGAGTCTGGATTTCCTACAATATCAAGTAATTCTGAGGCTGACGAAAAACGGCGCAGATATGGGTGGCGGGAAAGCCCTGCAGCGAGGAGCAAGAGTGGAGGCTGTGGCCTACTCTGCCATCGTTCGGATTGCTGTCGTGTCTATCCCTGATGCTCTCGTTCAGACCTCTGCAGCCTCAGAAGCCCAAGCGATGAGATTAGCAGGGTCTTCCAAGACCTCGACGGGGACCTCATAGTAATTCTTGAGTGTTTGAGTGGATGAGGGAGTGAATGGCTTCATTCCCCGGTTACGGTATCGCGCTGCGGTGACCGGATCAGTCTTCAGGTAGAGTCGGCCTTTGTGGATGATGCCGAAGAATTTTTCCCGTTGGTACAGCCCGTATCCGCCGAACATGGCGCGGCAGATTAAGTCTGGGAGATCACGGAGCTGATCCAGCACGAAGTTCTTGAATCCGTCCTGCTCCGTCGCCATGGGATGCGTCAGAATGGTTTGCGTCCCGCAACCATTCGCACGGCTATCGGAAATGTGATGCGATCGGCTCGCCGGTAATTCGATGCGGCTTGCGTGATGCGCTGCTTGACCTCTTGCTTTTGGCCATCCGACAGCTTTGCCATGAGATTTTGGACCGGCGCCGCGATCTCCATCAGGCTGGTGTAGTACTCCTCCGCCGACGCGTACGACCATTCTGCGAGAAATTCATGATCTGTGCCATCGACCAGTCCGGCTTGTTCCATCATCCCTGCGAGATCGCCTGGCTTGGCCAGGCGAAAAATACCTGGCGCGGTCGGGTCCGGCGTCGGCAATTCGACGACCTGCTTGATCGCCTCCATCGAGAGGCCGATCGAAGGATTCTTCTCCGGTGCAGACCAGACGGCTGCCGCGACCCAGCCTCCGGGTTTCAGTACGCGGGCGATTTCAGCGGCGGCCTTCGGAATTTCCGGGAGAAACATCAGGCAGAAGCGGCTGGTGATGGCGTCGAAAGAATGAGATTCGAATGGCAAGGAGGTCACATCACCGGTCTTGAAGGAGACGTTGTGCAGGCTCAGTTGCTTGGCCTTTCGCTCGGCGACAGCGAGCATGTGCTCGGCGAGATCCAGGCCCACGACAGTGCCGGAAGGGCCGACCGTCTGCGCACCGAGTAGAGCCGGATAGCCAGTGCCAGATCCTAGATCGAGGATCTTCATGCCGGTGCGGAGTCGCGCATCGGCGACCAGCCGATGGTTCAGAAATGCTATCTGTTCGTCGAAGAATCGGTCCCACTTTTCCCAGCCGGAAGCGACACGGTTCCAGTCTTGCCGTTGACCCTCGATGACTTGTTGTGCCGTTTGTTGGGGGGGCATACATCTCCTTTTTCCGATTGACGAAGCACGAACTTTAATTTATCCGCCGCTGAGGGCGCATATGATATACAGCGTATCTGTCTGATGAAGGGGGGCGGTCAAATCTTGCCGCTGCTCTTCATTCACAAAAATTCTGATGTGCGGCCTGATCCGGTCCTGTTCCGTGATGATGCGAAATCGAAAGCCTGGATAGCGACGATCCAGGGCCGTCAGCGCATCTGCCAATGTCGCGCCATCGACATCCACCTCACCATTCTGTTCCGTGTAGGATCGCAGGGCCGTGGGGATGTGCACTCTGATCATCGGAGCGAAGCCACTTCGATCGAGTAGATTTCAGGCAGATGCCTGGCGATACAGGTCCAGCTCGCCCCCTCATTTCGACTCGCCCAGACTTCTCCGCTGGTCGTGCCGAGGTAAAGGCCGGTCGGGTTGTGGGCATCGCCGCTCATCGCTTGGCGTTTGACCGTCCACCAGGCTTTTGCTCGTGGAAAGCCTTTGTCCTGTCTCGTCCAGGTCTTGCCGGCATTCCGGGTCACGTAGGCAGCCGGTTTGCCTTCCGGGCTTACGCGCGGCCAGACAGTCTGGCCGTCCATCGGGAACACCCAGGCGATGTCTGCGTTACGAGGGTGGACGACTATTGGGAACCCGATGTCGCCGATCTGTTTCGGCATGTTCTTGCCGATCCGCAGCCAGGTATCCGAGGGCCGATCGAGCCGATAGATGCCGCAGTGATTCTGTTGGTACAGCCGGTCCGGGTTGCTGGGACAGAGGCGGACGCAATGGGGATCGTGAAAGGTGACAGTGGTCGGGCTGAAGCCTTCAACCACGTCGAGCCCGTTGATGAGTGGCACGAATGTCTTCCCGCCATCGGTTGATTCGTGCACCCCGCCTCCGGACATGGCGAAATAGAGATGGTTGGGATCGCGCGGATCGACAAGAATCGAGTGTAGCTTCGGGCCATCCGGCGTGCCGTCCTGCACGGTACCCATCCATTCACGGTACTGCGGATCGTCGTTGATGTAAGAAAACGAACGCCACGTGTTCCCTCCATCGTCGGAACGAAAGAGGCCCTGTGGCGAGGTGCCGGCGTACCACGCATTCGGCTCGTTCGCATGGCAGGGCGTGAGCCAGAACGTGTGATTCACCGCGCGGCCCTTCTCGACTTCGGGAACTTTGGGGAAGGCAGGAGGAGCGACAGACTCCTTCCAGGTCTTCCCGGCATCGGTCGAGCGAAAAATGGTCGGCCCCAAATGGCCGGTGCTCGACGCCATCAACATTGTCCGTCGGTCCCGTGGATCGAGCACCAGATGATGCACGATGTGCCCCAAAAACATCGGGGAAGACAGTTTCCAGGCGCGCCGGGAGCGATCGCTGCGCAGGATGAACGCGCCTTTTCTGGTGCCGATCAATAGAGCAATCGGACCGGCGCCGGGCTTGGGACTGGCAGGTGACGACTTCATATCCCCTCCATGTGGATGCAATTATTTGATCGTTTGCACGGTGTCGCGAAGTTCTTTCACCTCAGTAATCAGGAGATCAAGATGCTGGTCTCGTTGAGGTTGATCGTCCTTGAATTTCCACAGCCGCTTGAAGATAGCCGTCAGTTCCTTCTTGTGCGTGATAGCGAGGTCGTAGGCCGGCGTCTTAGCCTGTGCGCTGGTCACACCGCAGAAGGAATCATTGAGCGCGTGAAACTGGTTGTGCAGATCGTCGAAGGCGCTGTCGATTCCCTTGCCTCCCTTGGCCCTGACAGCTGTGGCTTCTATCATGCTGGCGAGGTTGAGGGTGGTTTCCACCCCGCTGGCGCCTTTGGCTTGCGCTGCATAGTCTCCCGCCCGGGGATAGAACAGATAGCTGCACCCGCTGAGACTGGTCAGTAGGATGGCCAATGCGAGCCATCCGATTGTTCGTTTCATAGGGGCCTCCTTACTCGAAGTGTGCCGATCCGCTCCCGCGTAAATCATTGCTTCCGGCTGTAGGTGATCTCCAGAAACTTCGATTCTTTTTGGCCATGGTGCGCCCCATACATATCGAACTGCTGGCTGTTGTTGTCGACGATCTTCCAGACCGCGCGATGCGTCATCTTACCCCCGCCCGGCTCAGGGTGCGATCCTCTCAGCGTGATCGTCTTACCGTCGGCGCTGGCCGTGCCTTCCAGCAGGAAAATCCCCGTACCCATCGTATCCATCCATGCGGTCACATATTTCTTGGTCATGTTGTCGTAGGCATCGATCCCGACGCCGGAGAAAGGTTGCCCCATCATCTGGCCGGTGTATTCCTGATAGAGAAATCGTCCGTCCAGCAACATTTTCATCTCCGCAGTGCCAGACGACTCCATCGCTGGCTTACCCGGCTCCATCCATTCCTTGGTCTGGGTCGTCCAACTGCCTGCCAGGCCGGCAAACAACTTATGCGGCTCGCCTGGCTGGGCCAATTTCTGCCAGAGTTCCATCATCGCCTGGGGGTCCATGGGCTTCTGGCCCTTCTTGTCTTTGGCCAAGGCCGGCGAGACGGTCAGCATAACGCATAACGTGGTGACTGCAAGAGAGAGGATTCGCATAGGTGTCTCCTTATTTATCAATTGTCAGAGGTTGGCTGAATCACACATCGACCGCAACATTAAATCCGCCATAGGCCATCCGTTTCATGTCGAAAGGCATGGATTGCTCATTGCACATCCCCTTCAGGCGCGGGTCTTTGATCACCTTGGCGTTCACGTGATCGCGATGTGCGCGCGACTTGTAAACGATCCATGAAAACACGGCAGTCTCTCCCGCTTTGAGCTTGGCCAAGCGGGGGAACGGCAGACCCATTTTTACTTTTAGATCGTCTCCGACACATTCTCGATATTCAAGCGCGCCATGTTTTCGCCAAATCTTGCCCGCCTTCTTAGCCATTTGGACATACGCGTTCATGTTTTTCTTCGGTACGGGCAACACAAATCCATCGATGTAACGCATGGGAGTCCTCCTATTACTTTTTCTTAGCAACCTGAGCTCTAAGGTGTTCTTCCTGCTCTCTGAGCTCAGGCGTGAACTCAGCTCCAAAGTCGTCGGCTTCGAACAGTTGGCGAATCTCAAGCTAGCCTTCCTTGCCGCTGCAGCCAGGATTAGGACAGCGTTTCGCCCATTCGATCGCCTCTGCTTTCGACTTGCATTGCCAGATCCAGAAGCCGGCAATCAGCTCCTTTGTTTCGGCAAATGGACCCTCGATCACCGTACGCGCGTCGCCTGAAAATTTCACGCGCGCGCCTTTCGAGCTGGGATGCAGTCCGTCGCCCGCCAACATGACACCGGCCTTCACCAGTTCTTCGTTGAATTGGCCCATCTCAGTCAGCAATTGTGTGCTCGGCATCACGCCCGCTTCAGAATCTTTGGTCGCCTTCACAATGACCATGAATCGCATGGTACACTCCTTTCAGCTGGGAGTCTCTGCAAGGTAGTCGAGCGAGAGCCTTCGCAATCGGCAGCAGTACTACTCTCCTGGTAAGCCCGTAATCGCTCTGACCGGTCTCACTTCTACCGTTCCGATGCGTGCGCCCGGAACCCACGTGGCGATTTGAACAGCTTCCTGAAGATCCTTGGCCTGGATCAAAAAGTAGCCAGCAAGCTGTTCTTTCGTTTCCATGAACGGTCCGTCGGTCACCGTGCTCTTGCCGTCCCGTACGCGAATGATCTTGCCCGTCGCCTCCGGATGAAGCGGCGAGGCATGGACATATTGTCTCTTCCCATCGAGTTGGTGGCAGAGTTCAATCGACTCAACCAACATCTCCTTCCGCTTTCCTTCAGGGATCTTGTTGAAGGCTTCCTCGTTGTGATGAACCAGCAAGAGGTATTTCATCAGTTTTTCTCCCGTGACATTGGATAGTCGTCCGCGCCGTCTCAAATCGACAGGGAATCGGCTTCAGTTCAATTCAGCCAACCGCATTTCCAGAAACCGCCGCTCCGGCTCTTGCTTGGCAAGCGCGAGAGCCTTCTCATATGAGACGCGGGCGTCTTCCATTTTGCCCAGTCGTCGGCAGAGATCGGCTCGCGCGGAATGGGCCAGATGATAATCGGCCAGTTCGCCGCGTGCCAAAATGGCGTCCACGAGTAGCAACCCGGCGGCTGGTCCATCTTTCATCGCGACGGCGACGGCCTGGTTCAATTCGATGATCGGGGACGGTTCCGCACGAGCAAGGAGATCATAGAGCGCAACGATCTGAGCCCAATCGGTTTCGGCGGTGGTCGACGCCTCGGCGTGCACAGCGGCTATTGCCGCCTGCAATGTATAGGGACCGATCCGCTTCGACGACAGGGCCCGTTCTACCAGCGCTATGCCTTCCTTGATGTGATCACGATTCCACAGTGAACGGTCTTGCCGCTCCAAGAGCACGAGGTCGCCGTTTACCGACGTGCGCGCCGGCCTCCGTGATTCATGCAACAGCATCAAGGCGAGAAGTCCCATAACTTCCGGCTCCGGCAATAATTGGAGGAGGAGCTTCCCTAACCGTATTGCTTCACTCGATAGGTCTGCCCTTGTGAGAGATCGGCCGGACGAAGCGGAATAGCCTTCGTTGAAGACCAGGTAGATGACGTGCAGTACCGAATCCAGCCGGTCCGGCAGTTCTGACGGTGGCGGCACTTCATACGGGATGCCTGCGTCGCGGATTTTGGCCTTGGCCCGCACAATCCGCTGTGCAATCGTGGCAGGCTTAGTGAGAAAGGCCCGCGCGATCTCTTCGGTCGTGAGGTTGCAGACTTCACGTAGCGTCATCGGGATTTGCGCTTCCGGTGAGAGGGCCGGATGGCAGCAGGTGAAGACCAATCGAAGGCGGTCGTCTTCAATATGTTCGTCGTCCTGCTCGACCGAGTCGCTGGTGGTCGGTTCGATCTCCTTGGCCAACTCGACCAGCGAGGCATCGTAGCGGGTACGACGTCTCATGCTGTCGATCGCCTTGAATCGGCCGGTGGACACGAGCCAGGCGCGCGGATTGGCCGGCACGCCGTCTCGGGACCATTGTTCCATCGCGGCTGCGAAGGCTTCGTGAAGTGCCTCTTCGGCCAAATCAAAGTCCTTGAGCAGCCGAATTAGCGTGGCGAGGACCTGACGCGATTCTGACTTGTAGACCTTCTCGACCTTCTCGCGGGCCTGCATGATTCTATCCGCCCTCATGACGCTGTCAGTTCGCGCAGCCGAGCTCTTTCATCGGACGGACTTCGATGCTGCCGAAGCGGGCGGCCGGAAAATGTGCGGCGATGCGGATCGCGTCGTTGAGATCCGGCACGTCGATCATGAGAAATCCGCCCAACTGTTCCTTTGTTTCGGCAAAGGGACCGTCGGTCGTCGAGGTCTTGCCTTCGCGCATCCGAACCGTCGTAGCGGTCTCAACCGGATGCAGCGGGGAGGCTGCCAGCAACTGGCCGGCTTTCTGGAGTTTGTCGCAGTAGGCCATCGACTCTTCCGAGCAAGCAAGTCGTTCGTTACGCGGAAAGGCATTGAGCGTCTTCTCTTCGACATAGACGAGGCAGAGATATTTCATGATGTGCTCCAAGTTAGGTGTTGTGTGTCGCGCGTTCGCTTGTCGGTCATCTGAATATCACTTGGCGAGGTTGTTCATCTCCCACAAGGCAAATGTATTCCCTTCTGTGTCCATGCAGATGGCGAAGTAGCCCATCCCCGGCACAGCCGTCTTCGATTTACAGATCTTCCCACCCAGTTTCTCCACTTTTGCCGAGGCCTGGGTCACAAATGCTGGCTGACGGCCGGCGATTCCTGGCTTTCCGGGTCTTCTTGTTCGTCGCCATGGCATCATTCATTCTTGATTGTGAAAGGACCGTTCATATCAGATAGTCGTCAGGGGAGCCGGAAATCGACAGAGGGTGGGAGCTACGCTCCGGTTTTTCCGGGCCTTGCGCCGCTCATCTGGCCGCACCTCCCTCGCCTCGTCACGAAGGCAATGTCGGACAGGCTCCTAGACCCTGGATCGCCAGTTGTTGGTAAGGGCTTTTCTTGGGTATGGAGGGGATAGAGACAGGTCAAGACGCACCCCTGCATCACCATCGAGATGAGTCTAAGAGAGAGGAGAGGTCCCTTCTCGTAAGAAAGAACCTCTCGTCAATCATTCGATGAATTACACCGTGACGTTGACGGTTTTGACCGCTGCCTTCGCCTTGGCTGCCATCTCAGGAGGCAGGGAGTCCAGCTTATGGCACAGTTTTGCGTGCATGGCCACTAACTGGAACAGCTCTCCTTCTGTTTCAGCCCTTACTTGAAATCCGCAGCCGGCGGATGCATCGACATCCAGACAGCCGAGTTGCTTGTATTCTTTGGTCACCATGATCTTCTCCTCCTTTGGGGTTGGGGTGGACGATACGGTCTCTACATGACAGGGGCACAGTCAAACCGACGCGATATTTCATGGGAAGCCTCCCATGTGAAGCCATGCTTTTGCCACGCTGACTCGTGAAGGGCCAAGAGTCGCTCATGCCGCCATCAGACGTTTCTTCAACCGTTCTTGCCATAACTGAGATGGTTCAGTCTTGCGAGTAGCTTGATGATGAGCCGCAATGACAGGATCGACAATCGCACCACAGTTCAGACAGCGCCACCCTGAGCTCTCATACCCTGCAGAGCCCAACTCAAGATCGTCATACCGTTCTCGAACCATCAGCCCAGCACAACGTTGGCAGGTCATTCGGCAGCTCCTTAAACGGATGACCCCTCTCTCCTCAGCCGTGGAATGAGCACTCCATAATCGGGCAAGAAAAATCGGCTCAGTCCAAAGTCGAGAGTGCGGTCTCGACTGTCTGTCTCACCATGTCCCCCGAAGCTCCAGCTTTGATCATCACGATGGCGCCTTGCATCATCGTCGCCAGAAAGCCTGCCAGCGCCCGCGGATCTTTATCATCATGCAATTCACCCTGCTGTTGTGCGCGGGTCAACACGTGAAAAAAGGTGTCTTCGATCATCTTCAGAACTCGGCGCAGCGTGCCTGCGATCTCCTTCTCGTGCGGTGAGAGCTCCATCACCGTGTTGACAATGAGGCACCCGCGGCGCTGAGGATCGGCCAGGCCGCTTTCGATCATCTCCCCGATGAATCGCCGCAAAGCCGGGAGTGCAGGGCCTGGCTGGTTGAGAAGGGAAAACTTGGGGCCGACAAAGCTGGTGCAATATCGGTCTATCACTTTTAGAAACAGTGTGCGCTTATCGCCGAACGTGTCGTAGAGTGAGCCGCGATTCAGGTCCATCGCGGCCAACAAGTCTTCCATGGACGTGGCTTCGTAGCCCCTGTGCCAGAAGACCTGCATAGCGTTCTCGACTGCGTCGTCCGGGTTGAATTCCTTCGGGCGGGGCATTGGCGGCTCTCCTGTATTCTTCGCTCGGGCGGCAGGGTACCATGTTCTGGAACGATCGGTCAATAACAGATTTTTCACTCCCTATTTCATTAGATAGCGGCGGCTGTCGGGTAAGGGAATGGGGAGTAGCTCAATTAAAGCCTTTTGGCTTATAGACAAGCACGCTGACAATGTATTACAAATCTCAATTGCTCGAGACTGGTCGAAAGCTCCACTATCGATGGAGAGGATTCGGTGAATCGGATCATTGAGTACCTACGGTCGTACAGCAAGGCGCTTCTGCGGAAGATTGGTGTATTCGAGGAGGGGCGTCTTCGTCATGGAACTCTACGACGAGCTGGAAGGCCTCCCCGGGTGGAACGACGACGGGAAGCCCGAAGCCCGAGAATCAGCCCCTGTACCTATGGCTTCATGCAGTCGGTAGATCGGGATGGTGTGGTTCTCGAAGAGGGGCATGGCACGGCGGTGAACGACAGCCCAACCGGGGTACGGCTCCTGCTCTGCGTCGCTCCGTCCAATGGGCAGATTTTGGAAATTCAAACCGTTCATATGGCCCTTGGGCATGCGACCTGCCTTGTTGAAGTCTGTTGGACGAAGCCGCTGCGAAATCATGAGGGGGAAGCGCTGTACCTCGTCGGTTGTCGTCTGAGCTTCGGTCCTGTGCGCAGTGAGGCTACCTACCCGACGCGCACTCTGCCTGATACATATCAGTGAACTGATATCCTCCTTTCCTGTTCAGCCCGCTCCTGATCTTTCCATGTTGAACACAAGGGAATGTGGCCCTTTCCTACCTGAGTTGCAGTGCGTGAGATGAGCAAGAAAATGGGATTTGTATCACCCTGACTGGGGAGGGCCTGATCATCCAGCCGCCAGGGGTTGGCATCGAGCGTGGTCAATTGACCAATCCAGAAATGAGAGATAATATCGCCCGGCAAAATCCACTTCATGCATAAGGGGGAAATATGGCCGAAGTACCTGATGTCTATGCCGACCAATTTCAGCTCAACCTTGGGCCGCTGGGGTGCACGCTAAATTTTCAAGCCTCTGGAGCGAATCCGGTGGCGCCAGGTGTGATGCCGCCGATCGAACGTGTGGCGACGATCCGGTTGAGCCTTCAGCATTTGAAAGCGATGGCATTTATTTTTCATAAACAAATCGTAGCCTATGAATCCCAAACTCAGCTCAACATCGGTCTTCCGGTTGACGTGCTTCGAGCGATGCAAATCAGGCAGGAGGATTGGGAGGCATTCTGGCGTCCCTAACACCTTGCCACCCCACCCGACAGTTTCTGGCGGGATAGAACGGCCAACGGACCAACGCATCAAACAGGCCCACAGTACCTCAAGGAGGAGGTCGAATACTTCAGCGCTCTCGTAGATGGAGTATATCAATGAGAAGGGAGCGGTAGAATGGGTAAGGGGCGAGTGACTTCGGCGAAGATCATGCAGCTCGGTACGGGGTTTTGGGGATCGAAGACGCTCCTGAGCGCCATCGAACTCGGACTCTTTACCGAACTCGCCAAAAGCCCGCTTGATGGCAAGACGCTGGGCAAGCGACTTCGACTCCATCCCCGCAGCGCGCGGGATTTTTTCGATGCGCTGGTGGCCCTGGGCATGTTGAAACGCACCGGTACGCGCTACGCCAATACTGCCGAAACATCACGGTTTCTCGACCGGGCCAAGCCCTCGTATGTCGGCGGGATACTCGAAATGTGTAACGCGCGGCTCTATCGATTCTGGGGCTCGCTGACCGAGGCGTTGCGCACAGGTAAATCTCAGAATGAGGCAAAAACCGGCGAGGACTTTTTCAGCACGTTGTACTCCGATCCACAACGGCTGGAAAACTTTCTCACGGCCATGACCGGCCTCAGTATCGGATCGGCACAGATCATCGCCAAGAAGTTCCCCTGGAAGGGGTACCACACGTTTGTTGATGTCGGCTGCGCTCAAGGCGGTGTGGCGGTCGAAATTGCTCTTGCGCACAAGCATCTATCCGGAGACGGGATGGATCTGCCGGTAGTTCAACCGATCTTCGAGGCTTACGCCCAGGCGCGAGGAGTCGGGAAGCGATTGCGCTTTCACAGGGGAGATTTCTTCAGAGATCCCCTGCCACAGCGTGATGTGATCATTATGGGGCATATCCTCCACGACTGGAATCTGGACGAAAAAATGATGCTCCTTCGCAAGGCCTACGACGCGCTGCCGTCAGGCGGAGCCGTGATCGTGCACGAAGCCCTTATCGACGATGCGCGGAAGCAGAATGCCTTCGGATTACTCATGAGCCTGAACATGCTCATTGAAACTCACGGGGGATTCGACTTCACCGGCGCGGATTGCCGCACGTGGATGAAGAACGCCGGGTTCAAGCGTACTAACGTAGAACGCCTGGATGGGCCGGACGGCATGGTGATCGGGTACAAATAACCGTCGTGGAGAAAACAGCTTCTGAGAGCTGTGTTCGTCGGAACAGAGGGACGAGGCAAGGTGACAGGATGGGGAAGAGGGCAAAATCCCCAGCAGCCGAGACAATCTCCTCGGCGAGGCAGAGAGCTCTGGCTGGGAGCGCTGCGTTGGATGACCTCACGCACCGCCTACTGGAGCAGGAATCGGCCTTTCGGGCCTTCCTGCGCAAGAGACTCTCCGACAATGTGGTGGTAGAGGATCTGCTGCAGCAGAGTCTGATGAAGGCCGTCGAGCGGTACCATGACCTGCGGAAGAGTGACAGCGCCATCAGCTGGTTCTACCGTATCCTGCGCAATACAGTGACGGACTATTACCGATCGCATGCTGCCGACCATCGAAAGGTAGAGGGCCTGCGTCATGAGATGATCGCAGCGGGTGAAGATAAGATGCCGGCATTGGACGAAATACGGCCAGCTATCTGTACCTGCCTTGACCCATTGCTGAAAGAGATGCGGCCGGCCTACGCCCATCTCCTCGAACGCATCGACCTAAAAGGGGAGTCGCCCGCCGCCGTTGCCAAGGAATTGAAATTGACCACCAATAATCTGACTGTCCGCCTCCATCGGGCGCGCCAGGCGCTGCGGGCCAGCCTGGAACAGGCCTGCGGGATCTGCACCAAGCATGGCTGCCTGAACTGCACATGTCCTCAATGAATGTTTCAGTGAGATCCTGAGAAGAGCGCGTTCTCCCAGAAGATAACCGGAGTCGACGAGCGACTGTAATAATCCGATCCCTCCTCCGTCTGTAAGGGTGAACGGCAACAATCACCACTCATAAGGAGGTTTCGGATGATGCAGATCACATTAGCCCCCACTGCTCCACTAGAGGAAGAGAACCCGCAAGCCTGCTGTGTCGGACGGAAGCAACAGGAACACTCCCCTATCAATCACGAGGACCATCGTCATCACGAACCTCACGAACACGGCGCTCACCGGATACACGACAGCCGTCACGGAGCCGAGCACGAAGCCACGTCGCTCAACCGCACGGCCTTGATGGCCACTGTGCATTGCTTGACAGGCTGCAGTATCGGCGAAGTGCTCGGCATGGTGCTCGGCACGGTGGTCGGCTGGAGTAACTGGTCGACGGTGACTCTGGCAGTTGCACTCGCTTTTCTGTTCGGCTATGGCATGACAATCTGGCCGCTCCGGCGGGCAGGAATGGCTTGGAGCACCGCGTTGGGATTAGCATTCGCCTCCGACACTTTGTCCATGGCCACTATGGAGTTTGTGGACAATGTCTTCATGCTCGTGATCCCCGGCGCGATGGACGCAGGATTGTCCGATCCGTTGTTCTGGGGAAGCCTCGTGGTCTCGCTGGTTCTGGCGGGAGCTGCCGCCTTTCCGGTGAACCGATGGCTCATCGCGCGAGGCAAGGGTCATGCATTGGTGCATGCGCATCACGGCCACTGAAACGAACGCAGAGATGGGGTCAATGACCCCATCTCTGCGTTTTCAAGAGATAAGGAAATCCTGACCACATTCTTTGGAATGGAGGCAGCGCTCGAAATTTTCCCTTGACACGTGAGCCTACCTACTAGTAGGATGTCGTCCATCATGAAAGGCGACACCAAGACAGCGATTCTCGATGTGGCACAGGTGCTGATTCAGCGCGGCGGCGCCAACGCGATGAGCTACCAGCAAATCAGCCAGGCCATCGGCATCAGGAAGGCCAGCATCCATCATCACTTTGCTACCAAGGAAGCATTGTTGGAGGCGGTGATCCAACGATATGCGGTGTATTTTCTCGGCGTCGTCGATGCGATTGTCCAGTCGAGGAAAAGTCCCGTCGAAAAACTTCGCGCATATGCCGGACTGTTCGAGAGGACGATAAGTGAAGGCAAACAAGATAAAGCCTGCCTCTGTGGGATGCTCGGGGCAGAGCTCTCGACCTTGGGCAGCCCTTCGGTGGCGGGCGTGCGGCGATTCTATCGGGACAACGAAGCTCGGCTGGTGCGAATCCTGGAAGAGGGCAAGGATCAGGGGGTATTTCATTTCAAAGGTGACGCCAAGCTCATCGCGGCCATGATCTTTTCGCTGCTGGAAGGCGGTGCATTGGTTGCGCGGGCGGAAGGAGGACACAAGCGGCTACATTCAATGGCCGAGCAAATGCTGAATCTGTTGCAAGGGTAAATTTTTTTTGACCGGAATACCTACCTACTAGTAGGTCTGTTTATCGCGTAACCAACAAGGAGGGCACCATGAAGACGGTAGGAATTTTAGGAACAGGGAGGATGGGCGTGCGGCTGGCGGAGGCGTTCGCAAAGGCAGGGAGTCAGGTGATACTCGGCTCGCGCGACCCTCGGCGAGCCGAACGGATTGTCCGAGGTCTTTCAGGCTTTGGCATCACGTCCGGCACCTACGAGCAGGCGATCATGGCCGAGTTCGTTGTGCCTGCCATGTTCTTGCGGGATGGGATGGTTTCGACTCTGCGTCCCTATCGCGAACAGTTGGCCGGAAAAATCTTCATCGACATTACGAATCCCTTCAACGACGACTATTCGGATTTTATTTTGCCCTGGAACACCAGCGGGGCGGAGGAACTCCAGAGGAACTTTCCTGAGAGCAGAATCGTGGGGGCGTTTAAGAACGTGTGGTGGG
>Ga0113563_10000355_pt1 | contig 21241 bp, 24 predicted proteins | sample Mud3Dept3metaG_FD_80117 | JGI IMG/M metagenome (GOLD analysis project Ga0113563, IMG submission 80117) | Freshwater wetland microbial communities from Ohio, USA, analyzing the effect of biotic and abiotic controls - Mud 3 Core 4 Depth 3... | ecosystem: Environmental > Aquatic > Freshwater >... | reverse complement strand
TCATCTTCGATCATCTGGCAGACCAGCCGCAGGTGATCCTCCAACTCTTTCATCGACTTCCTCTTTCTCCCCCGCCGTCCTGAGCCGGCCTTCCGTGGAAAGGGGCTCGCTTTTTTCCTCCCTCTTGAGGACCTGGTGGTAGATCTTCTTGCCCAGGCCAAGCCCTTCCCGCTCAGCCAATTTTTTGCCCAGCTCCTGGTCCATGAGGCTGTCGTAAATCTCTTTGCCAGGCCCATTCCCCCAGAGTCCGCTGGAAGGAACGGATTGGCGCATGATTTTCATCATCCGGGCCAGGAACAGGGCCTCGAAGTCCGAGCAGGCTTTTTTCAGTCTCTCATGATCGATCTTGCGTCTCCCCGGCTCGTTCCCCCGGGAGTTCGCTTCCGGGACTTTACCTATTTTGTTTATCGGCAACCTATCCATTTTCCTGAATTCCTAGTAAATCTCCAGGTCGGCCTGCAGGGCCCCGGCGGCCTTGATGGCCTGGAGGATGGAGATCAGGTCCCGGGGGGTAGCACCGATGGCATTCAGGGCCTTCACCACCTCTCCCAGGTCCGCCCCGCTGGGAAGGATGATCATGGCCTTTCCTTCCTCCTTGACCGCCAAGCTCGATTCGGGAGTAACCACCGTGGCTCCTCCCGGGGCCACGATGGGTCCGGTTCCCTCCCGAGGAGGAACCCGGATGGGAGGGGTCCCGGGGGGAGCGCCTGGGGCAAAGGGCAAGGGTTGGGATACGTTGTACCGTTCCTTGATCTGAATGCTCAAGCTACCGTGGGCTACGGCCACGGTGGAGATCCGGACTTTTTCTCCCAGAACCACGGTGCCAGTCTTTTCGTTCAGGATGACCTTGGCCACCGAATCGGGGGTAACTTCCAGCCTTTCCAGGGAAGCCATCCATTCCGCCACCCGGTCCTGATGGGAGTCGGGGACGAAAATTTTGATGGTGCCTGAATCCACGCACCGGGAGTAAGCCCCGCCCATTGAGCGGTTGATCACCTCTTTCACTTTTTCCGCCGTGGTGAAATCGGCATTGAAGAGGGTTAGGGCCAGCTCCTTCTTCCCTTCCAGCGTAACGGGGACCTCTTTTTCGATCAGGGCCCCTTTGGAGATGAGCCCCACCGTAGGATGGTTTTTTGTAACGCTGCTTCCCGAGGCCCCGGAAGCGGCAAACCCTCCGGTCACGATCGAGCCCTGGGCCAGGGCGTACACCTGGCGGTCAGGGCCCAGGAGAGGAGTCATGAGCAAGGTTCCCCCCGCCAGGTTGGTGGCATCCCCGATGGAGGAAACATGGATATCGATCCGGTTGCCGACCCCGGCAAAGGGTGGGAGGGTAGCGGTGACCATGACCGCGGCCACGTTTTTGAGGCGGGTCACCAGGATTCGCTCCCGGGGGATGTTGATTCCCATTCTCTCCAACATGTTGGCAATGGAACGGATGGTGAAATCCACGCTGGTGCTGTCGCCGGTTCCATTGAGGCCCACGACAAGTCCGTACCCCACCAGCTGGTTGCTCCGGACCCCTTTAAAGAAGGCGATATCCTTCAGCCGGGCTCCCCAGGCAAACGAAGGAAGGGATATCATCATCACGGCGATGAAGGCCAAACCGAACAAAACCGATCTCTTTTTCATGCCTGAACTCCTGCCTGAAAAGCTTCCTAGAACGGCCAGACCCAATCCAGAACCCTGGCCAGCCAACCGGGACGCTGTTTGTCGCTGACCACCCCATGGCCGATCAGCTCGATCTTGGCGTCGGAAATATAAGTGGAAAGGATAATATTGCTGGCGTTGATGTCTTCGGTCCGGATCACCCCCTGGACATTGATGACCTGGTTCTCGTTGTTCACCCGGACCTGACGGTGGCCGTGGATGGCCAGGTAGCCGTTGGGCAATACCTGGATGACCTGGGCGGTGATATAGGTGGCCAGTTGGGAGCTGCGGGTCGTTTCTCCCTTGCCGTCGAAATTGTTTTCAAACCCCGCCTTGACCTCCCCTCCCACCCAGTCCCCGCTTAATTTTTGCAGGACCCCGGTCCAGCTGGCTGCCAGGTTTGAATCCCGGGAGGTCTTGGTGGTCGCATTCTCGGATGCCGTGGCCGATTCGACTACATTGATAGTCACAATATCCCCGACATTTCGGGCTTTTACATCCGCACACATATTGGCTGCCCTTGCGGAACCCCACAGAGAGCCCTCGGACAGGGGTGCAGGGGGAGAAGAATACTGCTGGACCGTAGCCGGGGGTGCAGAATAGGTGCTCTTCGAGGAAGACTGGGGGGTCAAACATCCTGTTCCCCAGAAGGATATCAGGACCAGGGCTGCAGAAATGGAAGAAAGTTCTTTCATCGAGGTTGGCTCCTTTTCAAAAATCCACCAGCACCGTGTGGGTATCCAGGACCCGTCCGTAGACTTCTCTCTTACTGGAAATATTGGTCACCTTGATCCGCTCTCCGGCTCGGCCTTCCTCTTTTACTTCGCCCATGCAGGTAATTTTGAAATGGGTATTCTCCACCACCAGGATCACCCGATCCCCTTTCTTGACCAGGGGAGGAACCTCCAACATGGATTTGCGCAGGACCTCCTGGGTATTGACCGAAAGGGTTACTCTTTTCCCCAGTACTTCTTCCAGGTCTGTGACCACATCGGCGGCCTGCTGAGTAATGTTCCGGTTCACAAGATGCACATCCTTTTCATCCACGATCTGGTGTCTGCGGAGCGAATTCTTGGCCACTACCACCTCGGCAAAGACCTCCAAACGCGCCTGGCCGCGGACTTCCCGGAACTTCTGCCCCTCGGCCCAAAGAATCAGGGATACGGGGATATGTCCCCCCTGGTAAAACCGCGTCGGAGCCTTAACCTCCCAGGAAAGGTCCCCGGGAGGAACCATCATCGGATCGACTCCCTGGATTTCCCTGACCTTAACGGTCTTTCTCTCATCCCCCAGTGCTTTCTGGAAATGGTCCTCTAGAATCTGGGCCAATTCTGCCCGCTCTACGGATCGGCCCGGGCGAGTGACTTCGATCCTCTCCGGAATCCGGCTCTGGGCCATGAGGGAAGAGATTCCGTTTCGCTCCATGGCCGCCGAAAGGGAGGCCCGGGAGAGGATTAAAACCCCGCCCGGAAGGGGGGAGGATTGAATTTTCGTCTTCCCCACTTTTTCCACCAGCGAAGGGGAAGAGCCGTGAATGAAGGCGACATCCTCGAGGTAAACCGCTTCCCTCTGGACCGAGGCCTGGGTTTTAAAATTCACCAGAAGGGAAGAGGATGCGGCCTCTTCCGCCCAGCAGGCGGAAATGAGAACCAGACTCAGGAATACCACCCCTCGGAAAAATCTGCTTCCGTTCATGGGCTCGGTTCCTATCTCTTCAAATTGGACGCCATTTGGAGCATATCGTCCCCGGTCTGGATAACCTTGGAATTGATCTCGTAAGCCCTCTGGGTGGTAATCATATTGATCATTTCTTCCACCACATCCACGTTGGACATCTCCAGGGAACCCTGGAGGAGGGTGCCGAAATCATCCGTTCCGGGGTTCCCCTGGACGGCGTCTCCGGAGGCCTCGCTGGGGGCCAGGAGATTCTGGCCCAAGGACATCAAGCCGGCCGGGTTGGGAAAGTTATACAACTGTATCTGGGCGCTTCCCAATTCTCTCCCGTCCGATCCGGAGGCCACGATCCGCCCCCCGGGTTCGATGGTGATGTTGGCGGTCTTCTGGGGCACCGCAAATTCCGGCTGGAGGCGGTTGCCGTGGCTGTCGCACACGTACGCATCCTTGTCCAGCTTGAAAGCCCCGGAGCGGGTGTATACTTCTTTGCCGTTGCTCATCAGCTTGAAGAACCCCTTTCCCTCGATGGCCATGTCCAGCTGATTTTTGGTCTGGGTATAATCCCCCTGGAGGTGGACCTTTTCTACGGCCACCACCTTGGCCCCCATGCCCACCTGGATTCCGGCGGGCAGCTGTCCTCCCGTGGAAGTGGAGGCGCCGGGCATGCGCAGGTTCTGGTACATGAGGTCCTGAAAATTGACCCGGCTTTTCTTGAACCCGGCGGTATTCACGTTGGCCAGATTGTTGGCCACCGCATTGAGGTTGGTCTGCTGGCAATACATCCCCGTGGCTGCCGTCCAAAGACCTCGCATCATCTTTAATCTCCTCCTTCCGATTCCCTGGGATGGTTAAACTCTGGCCAATTCATTGACCGCCTTGGCATCCATCTCGTCCTGGACCCGCACGATCTTTTGGCAAGCCTCAAAGCTGCGCAAGGCATCGATCATCCGGACCATCTCTTCCATGATGTTGATGTTGGAGAGCTCGATCGTTCCCTGATGGACCTGGCTCTGGGGAACTTCCTTCTCCTCCTGTTCGTTTTCCAGCCGGAAGAGGGCTTGTCCTTCCTTTTTCAATTCTTTCAGGTCGGCGAAGGTCACCAGGGCGATCTTGTCGCGGTTGGCCCCGTCCACAGAGACGGTTCCATCCTTGTCGACCGAGAATTGGCTCCCCCGCAGGTTGATCTCCCCTGTCCTTCCCAATACCGGATATCCGCTATCCTGGACCAGGGTTCCCTCCCGGTTCAGGCGGAAATGCCCGCTTCGGGTGTAGCGGATTCCCTGGGGGGTCTTGACCTTGAAGAATCCTTCTCCCTCGATGGCCAGGTCGAGCGGGTTCCGAGTGGCCTGCAGCTCCCCCTGCTGGAAGGAGGTGACCGACGTTTCGAACTCACCCGGCTGGTATGAGGAAAAGGCCCCGGAAAAGATCTTGTGGAAGACCGGCACGTCTTTCTTGAATCCCGCCGTCTGGGCGTTGCTCAGGTTGTTGGCGATAAGCTCGTGTCTTCTCTCCTGTCGAAAGAGTCCGAGGACCGCCAGGTTCTGAAATATTCCCACTTCTATCCTCCTTCAGATTCCGTCCCCAAAAAAGCAAATAGTATGCCACTCCGGCAAGAAATGGTTTTTCTTCCCTTGTTCATCTCCGTTCCTTTGGAACATTATTTTTATGAGTAAAATAAGCACTTTATAACCATCTTCTGGGAGCGGTATAGTAAATTTCCGGGCAGGAATTTCCTTTCGCGGAAAACCTCTTTGCGGCCCGGGAGACCGAGGAAAAAAATACCCAAAGGAAGGGAATTTCTTGCCCTCTTACCCTTGAGTCATGGAGCGGTGCTTCTGATTGAGGGAGTATAGGAAGGCCAGGATCTCGGCCACCACCCCATAAACCAGCGGAGGGATTTCCTCATAAAAATCCAGCTGGGAAAGGACCTCGACCAAGGCCGGGTCTTCCTGCATGGGAATCCCATGCTCCTTGGCCAAGGCAATGATCTTTTCCGCCACCGGCCCCGAGCCCTTGGCAGTCAACTTGGGCGCGCGGTCTTCTCGGGGAGCGTACCGAAGGGCTACCGCCTGGGGGAGTTTTCTTCCTTTTTCCTGGTTTCTCATATGGGTTCAGATGATGATGCTGAGAAGAGAAGCAGCCTCTTCCCCCAGCTCCTGCACCGCGCTCACTCTCGTGGGGTCTTTGCTTTCCGCCGATGCCTGGAGGTGGGGATCGAAGCCCAACTTCTCCAGCTTCGCATGCAGGACCGAAAGCCCGCGGTGGATGAAATCCGCTAATTGGGCATCTCCAACCAAAAACCGGCAGAAGAGAGTCTTTTCCCTAATCTGAACTTCAATCCTCATCTTGCCCCAGGAAGGAAGATTCAGCAGAAAAAGGAGCGAAAGCCCTTCTTCCCGTCCATGCGCCGGCTCCTTCTTCGGGAAAGAAAGGTTTAATTCCACCATTTGCAGGTCAGGCCCCAGCCAGAAGGGAAAAAAAAGATACAGCCGATCCGTGTTGTCAGGATTTCGCGAGCTCAGGATTTGGTAGAATTCAACCTTTTGGAGAAAGGAAACCAGGTCCTGCTTCAGATTTTCCAGCCGATCAGGGTCCCCCTCTTTCGTTCCTACCTCCTGCAGTTGAGCCAGTAGCTTCATCCCCAGCCCCTTCAGGTCTTCCTGGAGGACCCGGGATCGGGGTTCGCCCTTGGCCCCTTCCATCCAATTCCGAACCTTGTTCTCCCAGAAAAAACCCGATTTTCCGAACAGCCTTTGCAGAGTGTCTTGATTCAGCGCGGAGAGATCGGGGAGAGATCGCAGAAGAGATTGGACCTGATCCAACCGCTCCCGAAGGGAAGGGGGTATTCCCTGAAACTCTGCTTTGGCCAGAAGGGAAAGCCGGTCGGCCAGGTTCTCCAGAGGGACATCCGCACCCAGGTATTTTTTCAAGAAAGAATCGATCTTCGGGGTCCCGGCGGCCTGCGGCGACAAGAGCCTTAGAATCACCGTGGGCTCGGTCTCCTCCACTCGGAGTGAAAAGTCCCCCAATAGAGGCAGGGAAACACGGCTTTCTACGTGGAACCTATGACTGCCCACCTGGAGCAGAAACCGGTGGGGGTCCATCTGCTGGAGAATTCGCCCCTGAAGAATCTCACCCGGGCGGAAGATGGGTGCATTTAGGTCAAACGCGGTCTCGGCCGGGAGGGGGGAAAGTTGAGCGGGAGAGAGGATTTTGATCTGGTTCAAGGGGTGAAAGGGGGCCTTTCATCCGGGAGCGGTAATTTTTCTCAGGTCCAGGATCAACTGAACCTCTTCTTGGGAAAGTCCTAGACGTTTGGCGATATCCGCCACCCCACAGCCGGCCGTGGCCATCTCCAGGATTTTACCGTTTCCTTCCCGAGCGCCGGCCTCCGGGGGCGAAGGTGGAATTTTCCCCTCGATCTTCTCTAAAAGCCTATTCAAACCCTGAATCTTATCGTCCAAGGATTGGACCAAATTCTTGACCAGTTCCCGCTTTTCCGCCAGGGTTTGGGACAAGTCCAGGGAGAGAGACTCCGATTCCTTCAGCAGCTGGTTCATCTTCTCCAGGTTGCTTTCCAGCTTTCTCCCTCCGGGAAGGGCCTTGCTCTTCTTCGAGGGGACCCCCTTCTGAGTTTTCTTTAGGAAAAGGATGATGGCCAGGAAGGAGGCCAGAATCGTCCCTTCCACCACCAACCATCCCCATGCGTCGGTCAAGCTCATCCCTGCTCCTTTGTTTCATTCACACCCTAGACCAGAATGTCCACCACTTTGCCCGAGGCCGGCTTTTCGTTCCGGGCCTCCTCCGGGTCCTCCAGGCCGGATTCCTCGGGAGCGGGCTTTCCCCGTTCCTTCTTCCTTCTCTTGGGTCCGCGGCTGGAATCCTTGTCCACGGGCACCTCTTTGGAATTTCGGGTCTGACCCGAGGGGTTCAGCTGGCTTAACTGGCCAAAGAGGGTAGACTCATCAGCCATACGGATCTCTCCCGTCTCCCGGAATAGACTCCTTCTCCGGGATCCTGCTGATCTTCCCGATGAATGTCTCCGCCTCCATCATCTTCCGCCCTTTCCTTCCGCGGTCCCCATCGAGAAGGCGAGGTCCTTCCCGATCAAACAGGCTCTCTCATATAGCTTCGAATCTTGGTCTTCAGCTTCAGAATTGCCTTGGCGTGGACCTGGCAGATCCGGGACTCGGTAAACCCCATGACTTCCCCGATCTCCTTCAGGGTGAGTTCCTCGTAATAATAGAGAGAAATCACTGTTTTTTCCTTGGGTGAGAGTTCTTCCACCGCCTCGGCCAGGACTTTCTTCAACTCCTCCAGTCCGAGAAGATGGAGGGGTTGTTTCTCCTGGTCATCGATGAGATGGTTGATCAGGTCCTCTTCGGGAAGTTTGGGGATTTTATGGCGCACGTTCTCGATATCCAGCAGGAAGACCCCGTTCACCTCGTTCACCAGGTTGTAGTAGTTGTCCAGGGAGAGCCCCATTTCTTCGGCTACTTCCTCATCTTCACCCGCCCTGCCCCTTTTCTTCTCCACGGTCTGGCAGGCCTTCTCCAGCTGGGCCGCCTTCTGCCTCACCGAGCGGGATACCCAGTCCAGGGAGCGCAGTTCGTCCAGCATGGCCCCTTTGATCCGGAATTCGGCATACGTCTTGAACTGCACCTTCTTTTCCGGGTCGAACTTATTCAAAGCGTCCATGAGTCCAATCACCCCCGCGCTCATCAGGTCTTCCACCGAAACATGAGGAGGCAGACGCATGGCCAGTCGGTGGGCTATGTACTTGATCAGGGGGGTATATTTCAGGATCATCTCCTCCCGGTTGTTTCCCTCCGGGACAGGAGCCCCTGAAACCTTCAGAGTGGTCGGATAGACCTTATGATGGAATGCCCTGGATTTCAATCGCCTCTCCCATTCTGTTCGGTCTGTTGCTGGCATTGAAACAGATGCTGCCAGAAAAATTGGACCTGGCCTTGAGTTCTGGGGGTGGGGGGCCTCTCGATGATTTCTCGGGCCATCCCCATGAAAGACCGGCTGGAGGGCGCCTGCGGATAGGCCTCCAGGACCGGCCTCTGATTCTTTACCGCCTGGGAGACTTTCTCATCAAAGGGCACGAAACCAAGATAATCCACCGAGATGCCTCCCAGGAAACGATCCACGGCCCGACTGATTTTGCCGAAAGTCTCCTTGGCCTCCTGACCGTTCTGGGCCGAATTGATCAGCAGGGTAAACCGGTCTTTCTTATATTTGGTGGCCAAGACCTTGATCAGCGCATAGGCATCGGTAATGGAGGTCGGCTCCGGAGTCACGACTACGATCGACTCTTCCGCCGCCAGGTTAAAATACAAAACGTTGGAGGAGATCCCGGCTGCGGTGTCGATGAGCAGGATGTCCACGGTCTCGGCCACTTGGTCCAATTCATTCAGCAGGAATAATTTTTGGCTCTCGGTCAGGTCCACCAGCTCCAGGATCCCGGAGCTCGCCGGGAGAACTGCCATGCCCCCCGGCCCCGGGGTGAGGATTTCGAAGACCCCTTTCTCCCGGTTCAGGAGGTGCTGAATGTTATACCGGGGGGTCAGCCCCAGGAGGATATCGAGGTTGGCCAGGCCCAGGTCCGCGTCGAAGACCAGGACCTTTCGGCCCAGGCGGGTGAAGGCAAAGGCCAAATTGGCCACTACATTGGTCTTCCCCACCCCTCCTTTCCCGCTTCCCACGGAGATCACCCGGGGCCAGCGCACGGGGAGGCCCTCTTTTCTTTTCTTCGGAGGTTGGTTCAAAGGCTCGCTTCTTTCCTTTTGGTTATCCATGAGGGTCCGCAATCCTTCCGCTTGATCCATATCCTGAGGCCTCTTCAGTTCCATTGAATCCGGTTTAAAACCAAATGGGCTACCCGGCCCTTGGTGGCCAGCTCAAGATCCTCGGGAACTCTCTGGCCATTGGTCAGGTAGGACAAAGGCCGTCTGAAGCGCAGCAGTTGGTTGAAGAGGGGGCTGAATTCCTCGGTCTCGTCGATTTTGGTGAAGATGTAACTCCGGATGGGAAGCAGGCTGAAGCGCTCCGCAATCTGCGCCAGGTCATAATCCTTGGTGGTAGCACTGAGGACCAGGTGGTTCTCGATCCTGCGGTCTACGGTCAGGATGTCTTTCAATTCCTCCAGCTGCTCCCCCTGGTAGGGATTCCTGCCGGCCGTGTCGATGAGCACCAGGTCCCGCTGGCGGTTTCTCTGGAGAATCTCGCCCAGCTCCTCCCTTCCGGATGCGACCTCCAACGGCAGGCGCAGGATTCGAGAATAGGTGTTCAGCTGGTCCAGGGCCCCGATGCGGTACGTGTCGACCGTGACCAGGACCACTTTTTTCTTCAGCTGGAGGCTGAAGTGGGCGGCCAGTTTGGCCAGGGTGGTTGTTTTCCCCACCCCGGTCGGGCCGATGAAGGCCCACGCTTTGCCCGCCATCAGGTCCACCCCGGTCACTTCTACCGCATCCATGAACTTCCACTGGAGGTAGTTGCGGTAGGTTTCCAAGTTCCCCTCCCCCCGGGATTCCTTCACCCAGGTTTTGAATTCTTTGATGAGCGGACGGGCGAAATCCGGGGCCAGGCCGGCCGAGAGCATTCGTTCCAGGAAGAGGTCTTCAGAGGGAGAAGTGGAGTGCCTTTTGGGGTCCACAGGGGAAAGCCACAGGGGCGGTGCCTTCCGCGCCGGTCTGGATGCATCCGCCGGGGGATGGTCGATCGCCGCCACCACCTCCACACCCATGGGGGAAAAGGCCCGGGCCCTTCCATGGTTTTTTTTCAGGGTCTTGGTGGAAAGGATGATCGCCTCGGGCCCTAGCGCCTCTTTCACCTGGCGGAGGGCTTGTTGCATGTCCGGGGCTTCAAATCGCTTAATCTGCATGGGTCACACTCACTGTTCCTAGAGACTGGATTTTCGTCTGGGAAGTCAGCTCGCTATGGGATAGAACCGCCACCTGGGGCAGGAATCGTTCCAGCAGCTTCTTCAGATGGCGCCGGATCCCTGGAGAACATAGGATCACCGGCTGGTGGTTCAGATGGGCCACCCGGTCCAGGGTCTGGTGGATGCCGGTCAGGATTTTCTGGGCCGCCCCCGGCTCCAGAGCCAGGTAAGAGCCCTGTTCACCCCGGACCAGCTTTTCGCGCAGCAGGTCTTCGACCCTCGGGTCCAGGGCAATGACCGGCAGGGTTCCCTCCGGGGTCTCAAACTGCTTGACAATCGATCGGGAAAGCTTCTGGCGGACGTATTCGGTAAGGACCTCCGGGTCCTTCGTCACCGGCCCATAGTCGGCCAGGGTTTCCACGATGGTGAGAAGGTCCCGGATGGAAACGCGTTCCCGCAAAAGGTTCTGAAGGACCCTCTGGACGACTCCCAGGGTGAGGTTGGCTGGAGTCAGCTCTTCCACCGCCTTGGGGTAGTTCTGGGCCAGCCGGTCAAGCAGCTTCTGCACGTCCTGGCGTCCCAGCAGTTCGTCCGCATGGCCCTTTAGGATTTCCGTCAGGTGCGTGGCCATGATGGTGGAGATGTCCACCACCGTGTAGCCGGAGAAGTGGGCCTCTTCCTTCCGTTTCTCGGGCACCCACAGGGCCGGCAGGCCGAAGACCGGTTCCTTGGTGGGAATTCCTTCGATGGTCTTCTTCACCTCCCCGGGGTTCAGGGCCATCAGGTACCCCATCATCATCTCCGAGCGGGCCACCTCGTTGCCCTTGACCAGAACCCGGTATTCGCCCGGCCGCAGCTGCAGGTTATCCCGGATGCGCAAGGGGGGAATGACGATTCCGAGGTCGGAAGCAAACTGACGTCGAATGGAACGAATCCGGCTCAACAAATCCCCGTGCTGCTCTTCATCCACCAGGGGGATCAGGCCGTAGCCCACTTCCAGCTCCAGCCGGTCGAGGGGCAGGAGGGATTCGGCCCCCTCGGCCGAGGGTGGCGGAACGGCCTTCTTGGCTTCTTCCTCCTTCTTCTGAGCCTGCCTCCGGGTCTCCTGATGGGTCAGGTAGGCAATTCCCCCGACAACCAATGAAAGGGTGATAAAGGGAATATGGGGCAGTCCGGGAATGAGCCCCATAGCGAATAGGATTCCGGCGGAGAGGCCGATGGCCTGGGGCTGGAGCCGGAATTGGCGGCTGAGCTCTTTTCCGATGCTGAATTCGGAAGCGGCCCGGCTCACGATGATACCCGCCGCCGTGGAGATGATGAGGGCGGGGATCTGGGAAATCAGGGCGTCGCCGATGGTCAGGATCGTGTAAGTCTGGGCGGCGGTCAGGAGGGGAAGGTCCTGCTGGAAGACCCCGATCACGAACCCGCCGCCGATGTTGACCAGGATGACCAAGATCCCGGCAATGGCTTCCCCCCGCACGAACTTGCTGGCTCCGTCCATGGCGCCGTAGAAGTCGGCCTCCCGGGCGATCTGGGCCCTGCGCCTGCGGGCTTCCTGCTCGTCAATCAGGCCGGCATTCAGGTCCGCGTCGATGGACATCTGCTTGCCGGGCATGGCATCGAGAGTGAAGCGGGCGGCCACCTCCGCGATGCGCCCGCTCCCTTTGGTGATGACCACGAAATTAATGATCACCAGGATCATAAAGATGATAAAGCCCACCACATAGTTTCCCCCCACCACAAACTGTCCGAAGGACTTGATGACCACTCCGGCGGCCGAGGTCCCCTCATTTCCGTGGAGGAGGATGAGGCGGGTGGAGGCGATATTCAGGGACAGCCGGAAGAGGGTGGTGAGCAGGAGGACGGAAGGGAAGGTGGAGAATTCCAGAGGATGGGTGATGTACAGCGAGGTCAGAAGCACCAGCAGGGAGAGGGTGAAGCTGCACGACAAAAGAACATCCAAGAGCAGCGTGGGCAGGGGGATGATCATGACCAGCAGGATGGCGATCACCGCTCCGGCCGTGCAGACCTCGCTCCGCTCCAGGCGGAAGCTCTCACGGGACAAGACGGGGGATTGGATGACTTTTTCGGTCATATTCGGTTACAGGGTTCGGTTCTTCATCCGGTACACATGGGCCAGGATGTCGGCCACCACCTGATAAAGGGCCGAGGGAATGACTTGGCCCAGGTCCACGGTTTTAAACAGCGCCTGAGCGAGCGGCTTGTTCTCCACCAGGGGAATTTGATGGGTCCGGGCGACCTCCTTGATCTTCTCGGCAACGACTCCCGCCCCTTTGGCCAGAACCTTGGGAGCCGCCATCTCTTCTTTCTCATACCCCAGGGCCACGGCCAGATGGGTGGGGTTGGTAATCACCACGTCGGCTTTGGGCACTTCAGACATCATCCGCCTGCGGGCCATCTCCCGCTGGATGGAACGGATGCGGGATTTCACGAGGGGGTCTCCCTCGGTCTGTTTGAACTCCTCCTGAATCTCTCTCTTGGTCATGCGCAGGCTCTTTTCATAGCTCCACCGCTGGAAAAGGTAATCGAGGGCCGCCAGGGCCACCATGACCAGAACCGTCTTGAAGAAGATGCGGGCCGACACGAACCCGATGAAACGGAAGATCCCGCCTACTTCCTGATCGGACAGGTTCAGGATTTCCGGCAATTCGTCCCGTACGGTTGAATAGGCGACCCACCCGATGATCAGGAATTTGAAGAGGGCTTTCAACACCTCCACGAAGGACTGCTTGGAAAGAAGGCGGCGAGCCCCCTGGATCGGGTCCACCCGGGAGAGCTTCGGTTGAATGACATCCAGGGTGAACAGGGTCCCGACCTGCACATAGTTGCTCAGGGCGCCCATGGCCGACACGGCCAGGAGAATGGGGGCCAGGATCTGGAAGAGGGCCCAGAGCACCTCTCCCCCGTAGGCCAGGATATTCTCCGGGCTCAGGGAGAAGGTCCCGATCTTCTGCAAGCCCTGGACTATGACCCAGGACAGCCGCTGGAAGAGATAGGTGCTTAGGACATATAGGACCGATAAGGCCCCCAGGAGGATGGCCACGGAAGAAATTTCCCGGCTTCGGGCCACCTGTCCTTTTTTCCTTGCCTCGGCCCGGCGTTTTCCGGTTGCCTGTTCGGTTCGTTCGCCAAACGACTCGTCGGCCATTCCTACCTCTGCATTAATGGAAGAAGGGTGAAGACCAGCTCTCTTCCCGTTTGTTGAAACAGGTCTTTCAAGGTGGGAAGAATGAGTTCGATGGACAAGGCCAGAAAGAGCAGCCCGATTCCAAGGGTCAGGGGAAAACTGGTGATGAGGATATTAATCTGGGGAACCGCCTTGGCCAGAATTCCCAAGCCGATTTGGGTGAAGATCAGGACGGCCATCACCGGGGCCGCGATTTTGATGGCCACCACGAAAAGACTCGTCAAGAGTCCGAGAAAATGGCGGTAGAGACCCTCCTGCAGATGGATTTCCCCGGGGGCCAGGAGGAGGAAACTCTGGTAAAGCGCCCGGAAGAACCAGTGGTGGCCGTCGACCGCCAGGAAGACGACCAGGCTCACCAGGTAGAGAAACTGGGACAGGATCGGGGCGTTGACCTCCGACTGGGGGTCCATCACGCTGGCCAGGCTCAATCCCATTTGGAAGCCCGCCAATTCGCCGCTCATTTGGATGCCGGTAAAGATGATCTTTACCGAAAGGCCTAAAATCAGGCCGATCATCAGTTCGGCGGCCATGAGGAAGCCGAACTGAATCGGCTCGGAGGGCAGGAGCCGGGGGTCCAGCTGAACCAGAGGGAGGAGGATGAGGCTCACGGTCAGGGTCAATCCCGCCTTTAGCAGGTTGGGGAGACTCCGGGAACTGAAAACCGGCATCATGAAAAGGATCGGCGAGACCCTCATGAGGATCAGAACCAAAGCCTGAAATTGGAGGAGCGACCAATTCACCAAAACCGCCGGCATCTTTTCTTTCCTTACTTGACGAATTGGGGCAGGTTCACGATCAGCTGCTCCGTGTAGAACATCATCTTCCGCATCATCCAGGGTGAAAGAACCAGAAGGGCTAAGAAGACCACCACGATCTTGGGAACAAAGACCAAGGTAGCCTCCTGGATCTGGGTGACCGCCTGGAAAAGGCTGACCAGCAGTCCTACGATTAACCCGATCCCCAGGATGGGCAAAGAGAGAAACAGGGTTGTTTCGAGGGCTTCCCGGGCAAGCTGACCGATGAGGTCCGGGTTCATCTTAAACTCCCTCCATCCTGCACGGCGCGCAGGACATGCCCAAATCCCACGCCTAAACCGATTCCTCCCCCCACATTCCGTGGGCACGGCCATCTTCTTCCTTTTCCAGCCATCTGCTTTTGATCCTTACTTGCCCGCTGCGCCATACGTTTTATTGAAAACTCTTCACCAGGGACCCGATCAGCAGGTTCCACCCATCCACCAGCACAAACAGCAGTACCTTGAACGGCAGAGAGATCATGACCGGGGGCAGCATCATCATGCCCATGGACAGGAGCACGCTGGAAACCACCATGTCCACGATCAGAAAGGGGATGTAAAGAATGCATCCGATCTGGAAGGCGGTCTTGAGTTCGCTGATCATGAAGGCCGGAAGGAGAACCGTGGTGGGGATCTCTTCCTGATTCTTCGGCCGGGACATTTTGGCCATTTGAATGAATAAGGCCAGGTCCTTTTCCCGGGTCTGTTTGAACATGAATTTGCGCACCGGTTTCGCCGCTTCTTCCAGAGCCTGAGCCTGGGAGATCTTCTTCTCTTGGTAAGGGGTGAGCGCCTTTTCGTTGATGGTCTGCCATACCGGGGTCATGATGAAAAACGTAAGAAACAGAGCCAGCCCGATCAGCAGCTGGTTGGGGGGCATTTGCTGGGTTCCCAGGGCATGGCGGAGGAAGGAAAAGACCACGATGAGCCGGGTAAAACTGGTCATCATGACCAGGATCGCCGGAGCCAGGGAAAGGACCGTCAGGAGAACCAGGATCTGGATCAGGACCGAAACCTCTCCCGGGTCTTTGGCCTCTCCCACACCGATCTTCACCGTGGGGATGGGCCAGGCTTGGCCCCAGGCTGCGGAATAGGTCATCCCGATGATTCCAGCCGCGCCCAGAACCAGGAGCCAGGGAAGGAGCTTACCTTTCATTCCCCGTACCCGCCATTCCCCCCCTCTCCTTTCTCGGAAAGAGGGCCAGAGACTTCAGCCAGGGGATCGCCTCCGGGTTGAAGCCAGGCCTGCTCATGCTTTTCTGGATCATTTCCCTATTCTCAACTTTAGTCAGAAAGGTGATCTGCTGGGGAGTAACCCCCAGGGCCAGGATTTCCCCTCCAATTTCCACCAGGGAAACATACTTCTGGGGAGCGATCAGTTTGCTGGTTAACACCCGGATTCCATTGTCCGGCCCTAAATTCCCCTGGACTCTCTCCCAGCGCTTGAAGAGGCGGACCAGGAAAACCAGGAGGGCGATCACTCCCCCCAGGGCCAGGACCATTTTCAGGGTTGCCCAAAGCATCGCTTCCTCACGATCCCAGTTGTTTCACCCTCTCCGTCGGGCTGAGGATGTCCGTCATCTTGATCCCAAACTTGTCGTTCACCACTACCACTTCCCCACGGGCGATCAGTTTCTGATTCACGAAGATATCCACCGGCTCCCCCGCAAGCTTGTTCAGTTCGATGACCGATCCCTGTCCCAGCTGAAGCAGCTCGCTGACCAGCATTCTCGCCCTCCCCAATTCCACGGAGACCTCCAGGGGCAGGTCGAGGATGAAATCCAGGTTGGGGACTTCTTTGGGACTTCCCTCGGGCTTCGGTTCGGCGACCGGCTTGATCCCCGGTTCTCTCGTTTTTCCCAGGTTTCCCAGCTCCATGGCGCGGCTCCTCATTCACGTAGGTTTGATGGTTTCTTCGATCTGGAAGGCTTTGCTGCTCCCGTAAACCCCGGCTCTCCCCAGGAATTTGGGAACCCCCTGGATTCTGGCAGTCAGGGGTTCCGAGATTTCCTTTCCCAGGAGCAGGATATCCCCTGCCTTTAACTCCAAAAGCTTCTGCGAAGTGACCGCGGTCTTGGCAAACTCCACAACCACTTCCACTTCAGCGAACGTAAGGCCATCCGCCAGCCCGGCAATCCAGTTCGGGTCCAATTCCCTATGCTCGGCCTGATACCCGGAATACAGTTTGCCTTTGATCGGTTCGAGGCTGAAATACGGAATGCACAGAGTGATGAACCCGGAAATCTGTTCCACTTCGAGGTCGAAGGAGATGGTCAGAACCAGTTCGGTCGGGTCGACAATGGAAGCAAATTGGGGGTTGACCTCGCTTCGGACATACTGAACCGAGAGCGGATGGACCGTATTCCAGGCCTTCTCCAGCTCCACGAAGATGATGTTGACCACTTTCCGGATTAGCTTCGCTTCGATGGGGGTAAAATGTCGCCCCTCGACGCGAAAATTCGTCCGGCCCGTCCCCCCCAGAAAGATATCCACAAAGCTGAAGACCAGATTGGGGTCCAGAATGAGCAGGGCGTTTCCGCGCAACGGGTTCATCTTAAAAACCTGGATGCTGCACGGCAGGGGAAGGCCCCGGGTGAATTCACCGTATTTGATCAGAAGGGTTTTCCCGGGGGCGATGGTTGCATTTTTCCGCAGGCTGACCGACAGGGGCGTTCGCAGATGACGGACAAAGAGATCGTTGATCACTTCCAGGCTGGGCATTCGTCCGCGGGTCATCCGGTCCTGATTCGCGAAATCATAGGGCGGAACTTTGGATTCCTCCTTAGCCTCGGCGGTCACCCCCACCTTTCCCCCCTCAATTCCTTTGAGCAGGGTGTCAATTTCTTCCTGGTTCAGGATTTTTTCCATGATCGCTCTACTGGATCACGAACTCGGTAAAGAAAACATTCTGCGCTTTAAGGTTGACCAGCACTTGATTCACCTTTCCCTTGATCTCTTCGCGCAAGGCAGCCTTTCCCTCGGAAGCCATGAGGTCCTTGGAATGCCTGGTGCAAAGAGTGGTGAGGAGCGCATCCCGGAGCTGGGGCTGCTTCTTTTCATATTCCCCGTCAGGCTTCTCTTGATTGCTCTCCAGGTGGATGGTGACCTTGAGGTATCGGGGGTGTCCCGGGTCCGCCAGGTTTACCAGGAAGGGCTCCATCTTGTAGATGTGCCCGATTGAAGCGGCTGTTGCGGGTGTAGGAGCTGGTTTTCCTTTCAGAAAGAAGAACCAGACTCCCCCTCCCGCGGCTCCCAGAAGAAGAACGGAAGCTCCTAGAATAATATATAACTTTAAAGACTTGGGTTTTTTCCCAGGGTTTGGTTTTTCCACCGGTTACCACCGTTTAGGAATGGTTTTGATGATTCCAAGCCCGCCAGCTCAGAACTTTAACTCAATTTTGCAATGGCCATGCCAAACGGGAGTAAGCCGGGTTTTAAAAATAATATCTCAATTTAATTGAAATTTTTCAGAAAGGCGGGGGATTTTTTCGGTTTGATTTTCTGTCAATTCAGGCGATTGAGTCAATTTATTGACATTTCTTGAAGTAGTAGGAGGAAAAAGGGGATGGTGCAGCATAATGAGGCCTTATGCCTCCCATCCCCTTAATAATAGGATTTTACTTGATGCTGATGAGCTGAGCCAGCATTTCATCGGTAGTCGTGATGATCTTGGAATTGGCCTGGTAGGCCCTTTGGGTTATGATCATTTTGATGAACTCCGCTGCCAGGTCCACGTTCGATTCTTCCAGCATGGAGGCGGAAAGGTTTCCCATCCCTCCTTCCCCGGGCTTATTAATCAAAGGGTCCCCGGAGTCGGGCATCGCCCTGAAAAGAAGAGAGCCCCCTCTTTCCAACCCATACAGACTGGGAAAATCGGCCAAAGCCAGGCGAGCGATGTTTCGAACTTCGCCATTCGTATAGTTCCCCACAACATTTCCCTCGGCGGTAACCGCGATTCCGGAAATGGTTCCGGCGCTATAACCATTTTGATCGAGACTCTGGACCGCGGAAGGAGCCCCGTACTGGGTGGTGTCGGTAAAATCGACGGTAACGGCCGAAGCCGCAACCCCGTTGGAGTAGGTAATGGCCCCGGTGTAGAGCGCCGCCGGCATGGCCGTGGTAAGGAGGCCCGCTGTGTCGAAGGCGACCGCTCCCGTTCCGAAGAGTTGGGGAGTGCCCGCAGTGCCTCCGCTCACTTCCGACCCATCGATAAGGGCATTCCAGGCCCAGGTCTGAGGGGCCGTGTTAGTGAAATATACTGTGACGGTATGGGCCTGGCCCAGGGTGTCATAGACCGGCAAGGCGGTGGAATAATGAGAAGTCCCTCCCGGGTCGGTGATGTCGAAAGTGGTTGCAGTCTCCGCCGAATTGAGGTTTAAAACCATGTCCACTTCGCTGGTAACGGCGGGGGAAATCATCGCCGTCTGGTCGACGATGATGTCCGACAGGGTTTCGATCAGATTCGTTCCCGTAGAGTCATATAGGTACCCCTGAACTCGAAAACCGTTGGCATTTACGAAGTAGCCGTCTTTGTCCAGATGGAAGTTTCCCGCCCGGGTATAGAACTGCTCTTCCGAAGTAGCATCCTCAACGATGAAGAAACCCTTTCCGTTAATAGCCAGGTCGGTCCCTACCCCCGTGGTTACCAGGGTTCCCTGGGTAAAGCTGCAGGCCATGCTGGAAACGCTGGCTCCCACCCCTAATCGGCTAACCCCGCTGACTCCCTCCAGCGACATTCCCAAGAGGTCTTCGAAGTGGATCGCAGACCCCTTGAAGCCTACCGTATTGACGTTGGAGATGTTGTCCGAAATGACCTGCATGGCCACGCTGTTGGAATCCATTCCGCTCAGGGCGGAATAAAAGGAAGAGGTAATCGACATGGAACGCTCCTTTCTCCAAAGAATTAATTTACAATGGCTAAGATGTCGCTAAGTTGGACTTTACCGCCGTTCACTTGCAGAACGACCGATCCATTATCCAGAGAAACCCCATCGACTGCCCCGATCTGGTAGGTTGTAACGGCAGCCGCTTGCCCTTGGGTATCGACCGCCAGCACCTTGAAAGTGTAGGTTCCATCGGGAAGGGTTGCCCCTGCCTGATTCTTTCCATCCCACCCGATCTTCTGCTGGGAAGCGTCTTTGAATCCCGCATCGATCTGCCGGACCAGGCTCCCCTGGGCATTGAAGACCTGGATCATTACCTTTCCCGGGCGGCTGAGTTGATACATTCCCTCCGATGCCGCTCCTTGCTGAAGTGACAGGCGGTTCCCCTGGGTCTCCACCTTCTTTCCGATCAGGCCGGCGGCCTGCAGAGGATTCATGGAATTTTGATTCGCCGCCAGCTGAGTCATGGTCTCATTCATTTTCATCAACGCATCCACGGTATTGAACTGGGCCATCTGGGTGGCCATCTGGAAGTTATCCAGAGGCTCCAGGGGATTTTGGAACTTCAACTGGGTGGTGAAGAGTTTTAAAAAGTCTTCCTGGGTCAGGGTGTTTTTTTTGGCCTTTTCCGCTCCCAGGGAATTTGAGCTCGAACTTGTGCCAACCGCCGCAACACTCATCTTTCATTCTCCTTCCATGGTTAAACGAATAAATCCAGATATCGGCTCGTCAGACGGGATGCCGGGGCTCGACCTGGAATGGACTCCATGGAGTTCATTGACGAGGCCCCCTCTTCCGCAGCAGGCTTGTCATCCCGGGAATTCGGTTTCCCGGTGTTTTCTTTCCGACCCTGAAACCATCCCGGGTCCTGCTGGACGAAAACATCGAACTTTTCCAGCTTAAAGCCTTCACTCTCGATGATCCTCTGGATCTCCCCCTGGCTGGTCTCCAGGGTGGCTTTGGTCGTGGGATTGTCCGTCCAGAGCACGGTCTTTATGTGTTCTTTATGCCGGTCGATCTCCAGGAAAACCTGCCCGAGTTCCGGGGGATCCAGGGTAATCCGGATTCTCTCTTCGTTGTTCCGGATCGACCACAGGACCCTCTGGCCCACCTGCTGGAAAACCTCTGAAGACTCGGCCCTTGGCGAAACCGTGGGGATGGATTCCTTGACCTCACTTCCATTTTCAACCTGGCGGCCCAGTGGGTCGGTCAACGCTCCAAAGAAGGATGGGGAGCTCTGGATCCCTCTATCGGGAAGGGGGCGGACATTGGCTCCGGACGACAGAGCCTTTTCCAGCCCTTTTCCAGCCTTTCCGGAAAAATGGCCCCCCAACTCCCTGTCCGTTGAATCCGGGATATTGGCTTGAGTGCCGACCCAGAGTTCTCTCTCCTCCACGTTCTGCGGGTTCTTCCCATCCCGGGTTTCCTTCGCTACCCCAAAAGAGGGTTCCTGCCTCTTAAAAACCTGCCCTTCTCCGATCCGGGGTTTGGCCTCCATTTTCAAGGAAGGCTGGGAAGCGGCAAAGAAATCATGCGATTCCTGGGCAGTCCAGTCCTCACTGCCCTCCCTTTCCTGCTGGGTTGAGAGATGGATGATTTTTTTGGCTTCCCCCGACGACAGCTCAATCTTCCCGGGCAAATCTTTCCGAAGGGGCTCTTCCGAAGAGGCGGGCGAAGCTGGCAGATCAGAAGAGGTGAGGATCTTCTCTCCCTTTTCCAAGGGCATATCGATTTTCTCGGCCGGTTCCCCACGAAGCGTCTCTTCTGGAGAACTTGAGGATATTAATGTGTCGGTAGAATGGGCCGACTTTTCCTCCCTCCCCGATACCCTTTCCCTTTTCCCGGCTAAACCTTTCCGAAAAGGTTCTTCCGAAGGGGCTGGGGAGGTTGAAGAATCAGGGAGAATGGGCGTTTTCTGAAAGGACCTGATTTCCAACTCCTCTTTGGCCACGGAAGGGTTGGATGGCAAGGGAGGGGAGAGATGCTGCACTGGGTTCTCTGGAATCTTTCCATCCCCGGGGCTCGTTTCCTGGTTTCTTTCCGCATTTCCCGAAGGAAAGAAAACGGGCAGGGTTGGGGTTCCCCTCTCTCGATCCTGGGAAACATAGGGGGTAGGCGTTTCATCCGGAATAGGAACCGTTTTC
>Ga0113563_10000354_pt1 | contig 21362 bp, 13 predicted proteins | sample Mud3Dept3metaG_FD_80117 | JGI IMG/M metagenome (GOLD analysis project Ga0113563, IMG submission 80117) | Freshwater wetland microbial communities from Ohio, USA, analyzing the effect of biotic and abiotic controls - Mud 3 Core 4 Depth 3... | ecosystem: Environmental > Aquatic > Freshwater >... | reverse complement strand
GTTGGTTGCGGCCTGAATATCCTCAATGGCAAGCTTAAAGAAAATCTCCTCATTGGTCAAGCTGGAGGAGGCTAATGGTAACAGGCTCTCGTCATAATCTTGCGATTTGGTAATTGCATTCATAAAGATCGTTGGATTTGAAGTGACTCCACGAATCTCGCTACGTTCGATCATTCCAACAAGTCCACCGTTCTTTAGCAGGTTGCGCTGAATATTATCGTACCAAACCGACTGTCCTACTTCAAGAAGTTTTAAAGTTGCGTTCATATATCTTGCCTACTTTTCAAATGTGTGCGCTCTAGGTCGCGGATTTTCCCAACGCGGCGTTGGTGACGTTCCTCAGTGGAAAACTGGCCGTTGAGAAAAGCACGAACCAGTTCCGGTACTAGCGCTGGGCCAATGACCCGGGCACCCAGGCATAGCACATTCATATTGTCATGTTCAACACCCTGACCTGCCGAATAAACATCATGACCTAGACCAGCATATATGCCATCGATTTTATTAACAGCAATGCAAGCACCTATACCTGAGCCGCAAATCAGAACTCCACGTTCGGCAGTTCCATCTAAAATTGATTGACCAATTTTTATTGCATATTCGGGGTAATCCACAGGTTCAGTGCTATCCGTCCCCAGGTCTATGGGCTGATGCCCTGCCTCAGATATCACCCGGATAACTTCATTTTTCAATGGAAAACCTGCATGATCGCAGGCAACAGCAATGCGCATTTTTACTCCTTCACCTGAATATGATACTATTCTGGCTTTTGTTGTAATAGTTCCCAGGCAATTTGTTCAATATGAGCAACAGAGAAGCCCAGGTTTTCGAAGATCTGATTTGCGGGTGCGGACGCACCAAAGCGATCTAATCCCAAGACTCTACCTTTTGATCCCACCCAACGATGCCAGCCCTGCGAGACACCTGCCTCCACAGCCAGTCTAGCTTTTACCTCTGGTAGTAAAACAGAGTCTTGGTAGGATTGGTTTTGACTACTAAATAATTCCCAACTGGGGAAAGAAACCAGCCTCACAACAACCCCCTGCTCAGCCAAGCGCTTACCTGCAGTGATGATCATCGAGACTTCAGAACCACTGGCCATCAGAATGATCTGCGGTTTGCCCTCACCCAGATCGGCGAGCACATAGGCGCCTTTCCGGAGACCTTCAGGAGAGGCAAAGGCAGAGCGGTCAATCGTGGGTAGGTTCTGGCGGGTGAAAACGAGAGCAGTTGGCCGGTAGCGGTTTTCGATCGCAATTTTCCAGGCTTCCCGCACCTCATTGGCATCCGCAGGGCGAATGGTTACCAGATTTGGAATGGCGCGAAGAGCGGCAAGCTGCTCAACTGGCTGGTGGGTGGGACCATCCTCACCGACGCCAACGCTGTCGTGAGTAAAAACCCAGATTGAACCCAGATGCGAAAGCGCCGAAAGTCGTATAGGTGGTCGCATATAATCTGAAAAGACCAGGAAAGTGGCGCCAAATGGGATGATTCCGCCGTGATACGATAAACCATTAACAATCGCGCCCATACCGTGTTCGCGCACGCCGAAGTGGATGTTGCGACCTTCATGAGAATCGTTGCCGTTTTCGCTGGGAGCAAAAGCGGGGCTGATAGTCATCCAGGTGTTATTGGAAGGAGCCAGATCAGCTGAGCCGCCCACTAACTCTGGCAGCTTGACGGCCAGTACATTGAGAATTTTGCCGGAGGAAGCCCGGGTTGCCATACCTTTTTCGTCAGCCTGGAATTCCGGTAGTCCATCTTGCCATCCTTCAGGCAGTTTGCTTGCTAATCGCCTTTCCAGCTCTGCTGCTAGCTCCGGATACTCTGCCCTGTAGGCTGCGATCTTCTTCTGCCAGGCTTGTTCCTGTGCGGCACCGCGCTCGACAGCTTGGCGGAAAAAAGTTAGGGCTTCTTTGGGTAGATGGAAGCGAGGCTCTTTAGGCCAACCTAGTTTTTCCTTTGCCCCATTCAACTCAGCGTCACCCGGCGGCTCACCATGCGCTTTTGCGGTTCCTGCGCGAGTCGGTAATCCGTACCCGATGATATTGCGCACCATGATTAGCGAAGGTCGCGGGTCGAGCTTGGCAACCTGGATCGCTTTATCGATTGCCTCAATATCCAACCCGTCATCCACTTGCTGTACATGCCAGTCGTAAGCCTCAAAGCGCATCCCTCGGTCTTCGGTGAAGGTTATCTCTGTTGGGCCTTCAATCGTAACATGGTTATCATCGTACAAGTAAATGAGCTTGCCCAACCGCAGGTGCCCGGCGAGTGAAGCAGCCTCAGATGCCACGCCTTCCATCAGATCGCCGTCTGTAACAATGGCATACACAAAGTGGTTGATGACTTCGTGACCGGGTCGATTGAAAATCTTTGCCAGGTGCGCTTCGGCTATAGCCATACCGACACCGTTGGAAAAACCCTGACCTAACGGACCAGTGGTTGTTTCGACCCCTGGAGTTAAACCATATTCCGGATGACCGGGGGTCAGGCTGCCCCACTGGCGAAAGCGCATAAGCTCTTCTAGCGGCAGGTCATAACCTGTTAGGTGCAGAAGGCTATAGAGCAGCATTGAGCCATGGCCACCGGAAAGGATGAAACGATCGCGGTCAGGCCAGTTCGGGTTTTCTGGATTGTGACGCAGGTGGCGCGTCCAGATGGTATAGGCCATAGGGGCAGTGCCCATCGGCAGGCCGGGGTGACCTGAATTAGCATGCTGGACACCATCTGCAGAAAGAAAGCGAATGGTGTTAATAGCTATATCTTGAATTGATTTGGTTTCTGGCATAAAGTCCTCACTGCATATTATACAGTCATCTTATTCTTATCCTGCAGACGCAGGTAAAATTTTGTGATTTCCTCAGCTATAGCCGGGATCAATGCCAGGCAAAGCACAACTATCCACTCCTTGGGAGCCAGGAAGTGTGTGTTGAAGATCGGCTGAAGGAAGGGCACATTGACTACGATGATGAGCATGGCGACCGAGAATCCAACTGCATACAGCATATATTTGTTTGAGAACACGCCAATTTTGAAAAGGGAGGCGCGTTCCGAGCGCACAGTAAAAGCACGGAATAGCTCACACAGCGACAGGGTCACGAAGGCCATTGTTTCAGCGGTTTTCACATCTACACCGCGCCAGTCATGCTGGATCAGATAAGACAGAGGGTTGGCATCAGCGGGTACCACTACACCGGCTTCCAGATGCCAGTACAAACCCAGAAGGAACGCACCCAGAACTGCGCCGGTTTGAGCAAAGGTTTGAACAACAATGCCGAGACTCATAGGCTTGTTGATAATCGATTCGCTCTTGGGTCGCGGCGGGCGAGTCATGATATCAGGGTCGCCTTTCTCCATCGCCAGCGCTAAAGCTGGCGCACCATCGGTAAGTAAGTTAAGCCATAATAGTTGAATGACGGTCAAAGGCATCGGCAAACCAGCCAGTGTTGCGAGGAATATGATCATGATCTCGGCGATATTTGAGGAGATCAGGAAGAAGACAAACTTACGGATGTTGGCATAGATAATTCTGCCTTGTTCTACTGCCCCAACGATGCTGACATAGTTGTCATCGGTTAGCACCATATCAGCGGTTTGCTTGGCGACATCTGTACCCGTGATGCCCATCGAGATGCCGATATCGGCGCGCTTGATGGCCGGAGCATCGTTAACACCGTCGCCGGTCATAGCAACCACTTCGTTATTAGAACGCAGAGCGTCTATAATGCGCATTTTGTGCTCGGGTGAGACCCGAGCGAATACGGCGGTTCTGTTGACCTCTTCCGCTAAGGCGCGATCGTCCATATCATTCAATTCTGCCCCGGTGTGCACTTTGTCACCTACGCGGAGAAGCCCGATGGTTTCAGCGACCGCGCGCCCGGTGTTGGGGTAATCGCCTGTGATCATAACTGTGCGGATGCCTGCGCCGCGCGCCTTTTCCAGCGCTGGTTTCACTTCCGGACGGGCTGGATCGATCATGCCCATCAGTCCAGAAAAAATCAGGCTATGCTCCGCATACTCACGGGTGAACTCATCAGGTATATCAGATTCGATGCGGTAGGCAAACCCCATTACTCGCAGCGCGTTGTCGGTCATACGATCATTGGCTCCCTTGATTTGGCGGCGCATCTCGTCCGTTAGCGGACAAACCTGGTCATCCAGAGTCTGGTAATCGGTACACAATTGCAATACCATGTCTGGGGCGCCCTTGATGGTAATTGCATGCTTCCCCAGCGCACTTTGATCATGGAAGGGTGAGGGGCCAGCTTCTTTGATCCAGGTGATTTCATGGACGGTGATCATGCGCTTTAGAGCTGAATCGAAGGGAATCTCTTTATGACGCGGGTAAGCCTGGGGCAGCTCATGCAAATCCTTCCATGCCTTTTTTGCTGCGACCAACATAGCGCCTTCGGTTGGATCACCCACCACCCGATAAGTATAAAAGCCTTCTCCGCTAACAGGTTCTAACCCAGCGTCGTTGTTTAACGCGCCTACCCATAACACGGTGGTCATCCCGGGAACCTCTGTTAGGTTGGCTTGTTTTCCGTCGATATAGAAATTTCCGACTGGGTCGTAGCCTATGCCAGTCACCTCGGCGACCTTATTATCCACCCAGATGCGGGTGACAGTCATCACGTTTTGGGTCAGGGTGCCGGTCTTATCCGAGCAGATAACAGTGGCTGAGCCAAGCGTCTCCACCGAGGCTAAGCGACGGATCAGGGCATGGCGTTTTACCATCTCACGCATACCCAGCGCCAGGCTGATCGTGACAACCGCCGCAAGCCCTTCTGGTACGGCGGCAATCGCCAGGCCAACAGAAATCATGAAACTATCCAGAAGGGCAGCTTGCACCTCGGGAGTAAATCCCTCGGTCAATAAGCCACTGCGATAAGCGCCTAAAAGGAAAACAATACCACAGATCGCCAGTGCGGCAATCCCGAGTGTTTTGCCTAATTGATCCAGGCGTTTCTGTAGCGGGGTGCCTTCATCCTCCACGGCTTGCAGCATGTCGGCAATCAAGCCGAGCTGAGTATGCATACCCGTTGACACAACGATCCCCCGTCCGCGACCATAGTTAACCACTGTGCCCATAAATACTGTATTCTTACGGTCGCCCAGCGAGGCATCTTTATCTAACACCAGCGCTGCATTTTTTTGCACCGGCACAGATTCGCCGGTTAGCGCAGCCTCCTCCACGCGCAAATTAACTGCCTCGATCAGACGCATATCAGCCGGAACGAAATTTCCAGCCTCCAGGTAAACCATATCTCCCGGCACTAGTGCACTGGCTGGGACTGACACACGCTGACCATCGCGCAGCACCAGGGATTCTGGAGCAGCCATTTTCTTCAATGCTGCCAGGGCTTCTTCTGCCCGGCTCTCCTGCACTACGCCGAGAATAGCGTTCAGCACCACGATTAACATAATCACCGCGGCCTCGATCCAATCGCCGAGTAGTGCAGAAATTAAGGAGGCAACAATAAGGAGAAGAACGATGAAGTTTTTGAGCTGAGCTAAAACTAATTGGAAGAAGGTTGGTCTGGGTTCTTCTTTGAGCTCATTGGGTCCATACTTTTCCAGGCGTTTGGTTACTTCTTCCGAGGTGAGGCCTTCTGCGGGCGCCTGCAACTTAACGAGCACATCCTCCAGATCCAGACTATGCCAATGAATGTCTAAATCTGGGCTTAAATCCGATTTTTTTCCATTTTTTTTGTTATCCATTTTGTCTTCTTTGCCCTAATCTTGAAAGAAATCAAATTGGAAGGTTCCGATGTCCTATGCTTCCCATTGGGTGTGGAAAACACCTTCTTTGTCTATTCGGCGGTAAGTATGGGCGCCGAAATAATCGCGCTGGGCTTGGGTCAAATTAGCTGGTAAAACCGCTGATCGGTAGGCGTCGAAATAGGCTAAAGAGGCGCTGGTGGCCAGCATGGGAATTCCCAAGCCGACTGCGGTTTGCACTACGGTACGCCAGGCTTCTTGGCGGTTGATAGCTGCCTTTGAGAATTCCTCATCCAGCAGCAGGTTTGGTAAGTCTGGATTGCGTCGAAAAGCATTGGTGATGTCACTAAGCAATGAAGCGCGGATAATGCAACCAGCCCTCCAGACTGGTACGATCTGGGATATGTCTATATTCCAACCGTATTCTTCTGAAGCCATCTTCAGCAGGCTGAGACCCTGGGCATAGGACGTGATTTTGCTGGCGTAAAGAGTCTGTTCTGCTGCCACAACCAGTGCATTTTTGTCGCCTGTGAACTTTCCTGCGCTTCCCAAGACTTTGGCGGCAACCACACGCTCGGCTTTGAGAGCTGAAAGCAAACGACTTTCGACAGCCGCGTTGATGGTAGGAATGGGTGCGCCAGTATCCATAGCGGTCTGGCTGGTCCATTTACCGGTACCTTTCTGGGCAGCCTCATCCAGGATTACATCGACCAGATCCTTATCGGTTTCCTTATCTATCCGGGTAAGAATCTTGGCGGTAATTTCAATCAGGTATGAGCGTAATTCATGTGTATTCCATACCTCAAAAATTTTAGCTAACTCAGCGTTTGAGAAACCAGCACCGCGGTGTAAAAGGTCATAGACTTCGCCAATCAGCTGCATATCACCATACTCAATGCCATTGTGTACCATCTTGACATAATGACCTGCACCACCGGAGCCCATCCAAGCTACGCATGGTTCGCCATCTTCAGCTTTGGCAGAAATTGCCTCAAACATCGCCTTAACATTAGGCCAGGCCGATTTCGAACCACCGGGCATCATGCTGGGACCCCACAATGCCCCACTCTCACCGCCCGATACACCCATCCCAATGAAATAGAAACCATCCTGTTCTAATTCTTTAACCCGCCGTTCGGTATCTTTGAAGTAGGAGTTGCCTCCGTCGATAATGAGATCTCCCTTTTGTAAATAGGGCTTAAGCGATGCCAAAGCAGCATCCACAGGGTTCCCCGCTGGAACCATCAAGAAGATAGTGCGTGGGGGGATAAGAGCCGCGACCAGCTCTTCTACCGATTTAGCAACTGCCACATCAAAATCTTCCGGCAATTTCGGGAAAAGATCAAATCCAATTGGGGGGTAACCGTTGCGCTGAAAATTTAACGCCAAACTGCGCCCCATGACGCCTAATCCGAGAATTCCAAGTGAGTATTTCGTTTTCATTATTTGCACTACATATTAAATATATATTTAAATTGTTAATTTCAACATTCTTGTGTATAAACCCGATAAAGGATTTCACCAGCGCGTGGGACAAAAAGAATTCCTTCACCCTCACGGTTTTGGAAATCTTTGAGGTTTATCTTGGCTGGATCCATGTAACCCAGGTTTATCCGGGCGCAATCCTCGGCAGAAATTTTGCTAGCCAGGGTTACACGCACATTCGGTTTTTCAACACCATTCTCCAAAATCCCTGAGCCACGCATGTGTGTACTGTGCGCCAGCACTCCCAGCGGGATGTGTTTAAATCTCTCCCAATCGTTAAGGAAATAGGGCAAGATATGGTAACCGATTTCGGAAATGTATTTTCCATGCACAAAACTGACCTCGTCCAGGTGTGGGGCATAGATGATCACCTCGCCGCCAATCTCTACCGCGGGTTCCATTTTATACATAGCTTTGCCAGCCGTCCACAGTTCGTTATAAATAGGCGGTGCCCAGGAGAGGACGCATTGGTAACTGTGCGCACACCAGTGAATATGGCGTTGAGCAGACACATCAGCTGCGATGCTCCAAGCCTCGAACAGATCACCAATAAACAAGCCAGTAAGCTCGTAATTTTCCACAATTGCAATTGCCAGGGTGACTGGTGTCTGTAAGTGCCGCGCGGCTGCATGCACCATTGCTCGCACAGGCGTATCTTTGATACCAATTGTATTCACAACAGTAGCCAATGCACCCAGCCAATGCGTGGTGTCGATCATGTCTGGCCCAGAGATTCCAGGGAAAAGGTATTTTGCTCCACCCGAAAAGCCAATCACTTCGTGTGGATAGGTTGGTCCCAGGATCAGGATATGATCATATTCCAGCACAGACTTGTTGATTCGGATTTCAACGCGATCAGGCAGTGAGCAGTGCCAGTTCGAACCAGCGATGCTTTTAATTTCATCTTGCTGCAAAACCCCAAGCGAGGTTAAGGCCGTAGGCTCATTCCAGGTGTGGTTGAGCAAGCCGACATGACGGTATTTCGTCTGGCGTTCAGTTTCGGTGATGCCTATTAATTTATACAGACTCTCAGTTGGCATAGGCGGATGTGTGCCAAGGGCTACCATGAAATCCAGCTGGTGTACATCCTCCAAGATATCGACAACCATTGGAAATAGCTCGGGCAATGGCATTGTACGAGTTTGATCGGGGATGAGCATCAATACCTTCTGCCCTGTGAATTTTCCAGATAAACCCCGGGCAAACGTCTCCTTGATCGTCTGAGTATCCAACGGACCTGATGCCGATACTGCTTGGGAATAGATCATGTTTCTAATTTCCTGAATTGATATTGAGAACTTATCCCAGTAAATTCTTTAAGAATAGAGCATGTGGCTTATATAATGATCCTGCTGTTTCAGCAGTTCCACTGAATTACCAATACTCCTATCTGTAGCCGATAACGATGAAAGTCTACCTGGTCATGAAATTAATAGATGGGTAGATTTTACACTAAGGTGGACATGTCTATGGCTACTTTTTTTTGAGGGATCTGGATTAATGAAAGCGATCTGAGACAAGCATCCAAACAAACTCCGGGCTGATCTTGGCTAGAGTCCAGGCAGATATGCTGCGCCTGCCATATAGGTATAGTATAATGAAATAGCCTTAAATGTTAAAGCCTGTAATGAATGAATCAGAATAGAAAAGCGGACGCAACAAGCGTCTCTTTTTATTATGATGACAACCGGTCCGCCTGACTTTCTTGCGTATCTAGGGAATGTTGACCTGAGTTAAAGATCAGTCTTAAAATTCTTCGACTTGTGAGATAGCTGTCTTCGACCATGTTGCTGGCGGAGATATTTAAGGAATAACGCTTAAACTTGTAAAATCTCAGATCGATTTATATAGGAGGAAATATGAGTGTTCACCCATTGGCGGGCACGGTTGCACCTTATGAGTCTCTTATTAATGTGCCAAGACTAATATCCGCCTATTACACCTACCAACCAGATCCGGTTGATCCTAATCATCGAGTCGCCTTTGGGACTTCAGGGCATCGTGGGTCATCGTTAAACCATAGTTTCAACGAATCGCATATCCTTGCAATCAGCCAGGCCATTTATGAGCTGCGAAAATCGCAGGGAATCACAGGATTGATGTACTTGGGTATGGATACACACGCCCTTTCAGAGCCAGCGTTATACACAGCAATTGAAGTATTTGCTGCGAACGGTGTAGATATAGCTCTCCAGCAAGGCCAAGGTTATACCCCTACGCCAGTAATATCACACGCCATATTAACCTACAATAAAGGTCGCACCTCTGGGTTGGCAGATGGTGTGGTGATCACACCTTCCCATAATCCACCGTCAGATGGCGGCTTTAAGTATAATCCCCCGTCTGGCGGCCCGGCAGACACCCAAACCACGAAATGGATCCAGGATCGCGCTAATGAGATCCTGGCAAACAATCTGAAGGAAGTTAAGCGGATGCCTTTAGAAAAGGCGTTAAAAGCTCCAACAACACATGAGATTGACTACATCCAACCGTATGCGGAGGATTTGGAGAACATCCTTAATATGAAAGCGATCGCCGCAGCTGGTTTGAATATTGGAGTTGATCCATTGGGCGGCTCTGGTGTAGAGTTCTGGGAGCCGATAGGCAAAATGTATGGCCTCAACCTGCACGTAGTTAATCCTCGAGTGGACCCCACATTTTCGTTCATGACACTTGATCACGATGGCAAGATTCGCATGGATTGTTCCTCGCCTCACGCCATGGCCAGCTTAATCAAGCTTAAAGACCGGTTTGATATTTCCTTTGGCAATGACTCGGATTTCGATCGTCACGGCATTGTCACACCTAGTGTGGGGCTGATGAATCCGAATCATTACCTGGCAACAGCCATCTGGTACTTATTTCAAAACCGGCCTGCATGGGGAAAGGATGTAGCTGTAGGGAAAACGCTGGTTTCAAGCTCGATGATCGACCGTGTGGCGGCGCATCTTGGGCGCAAGTTGTGCGAAGTTCCAGTAGGTTTCAAGTGGTTCGTGGATGGACTATTGGATGGCTCTTTCGGCTTTGGAGGTGAAGAAAGCGCTGGTGCTTCATTCCTGCGCCAGGATGGTACCGTCTGGACAACCGATAAGGACGGATTTATCCTTGATTTGTTGGCGGTTGAAATCCTTGCCACTACCGGCCGTGACCCGGGCATTCACTATCAAGCATTAGAGCAGCAATTTGGTAAGACATGGTATGCGCGCAAAGATGCGCCTGTCAGCACAGCCGGGAAAGCAGTTCTCGCCAACCTCTCCCCTGAGATGGTGAAGGCTGATAAGCTGGTAGGGGATAAGATCACTGCCAAGTTGACCCGAGCGCCCTACAACCAGACTCCCATTGGCGGCTTGAAAGTAGTAACAGATAATGGGTGGTTTGCTGCTCGGCCGTCAGGTACGGAAGACGTTTACAAAATTTATGCTGAAAGCTTCATCGGCGAGGAACACTTGAGCATGATCCAGGCGGAAGCCCAAGCAATTGTCGATAACGCGTTGAAGTAATACCGTACAACCCTTTGGGTTAAGGAGAGAATGCGATTACCACAACCAGAGTTTATCTTATCCGGCATGGTGAAACCAGTCTGAGTGCAGAAGACCGGTTTTCGGGTGGCACGGATATTGATCTTTCAGAAGAAGGGCGTTGGCAAGCCAGCTGCCTGGCAAACCGCCTCGCAGATGACAATATAGCAGCATTTTATTGCAGCCCAATGCGGAGAACAATCGAGACCGCCTCAATCATTTCCAGACCTTTCAAGCTGATCCCTGAGCCTCGTGACGGATTACAAGAGATCCATCATGGGCGCTGGGAGACGATGAAACGAGCCGATGTAGAACAACAATTTCCCGAAGAATATGCCGCCTGGCAAGAAGATCCATTTACCTTTGCCCCGCAAGGAGGCGAGTCAGGTCTGATGGTCATGGCGCGGGCATTACCAGTTATTCGTGAGATTGTTGTGAAGCATAGCGGGCATACCGTGGCAGTTGTTTCTCATAAAGCCACGATCCGCCTGATTCTTAGCAGCCTGCTTGGTTTTGACGCTCGTGGATACCGGGATCGGTTAGATCAATCGCCTGCATGCTTGAATATTTTGGATTTTAAAGATCCAGTCCGCGCACGCTTAATGCTGTTCAATGATGTATCCCATTATGTAGATCAGCCACCCTATTCCGAGAATCGCCTCTCAAAATGGTTCACTGGCAAGAAATAGAACCACGAATCTCATAGGAGTGAAGTTATGAGCGTATTAACTCTTATCCTAGCTGGTGGAGCAGGAAGCCGTTTGAGCATCTTGGGCGAGAAGCGCGCCAAACCTGCCGTTCCCTTCGCTGGAAAATATCGAATTATCGATTTTCCCCTGTCCAATGCAGTGAATTCCGACCTCTATCGTATTGCGGTGTTAACCCAGTTTCGCCCCCATTCCCTTATGCAGCACATGGGGATTGGCGATCCATGGGATTTAAACCGTCGTCCACCCCAAGGTCTACGAATCTGGCAGCCTTATCGTGGCCGCTCAGACCAGGATTGGTATCGAGGCACGGCCGATGCGTTTTATCAAAATCGTAATTTCATCCGTGATGATAGTTCCGACACTCTGCTGATCCTTTCTGGAGACCACATCTATAAGCAGGATTATCGTGACTTGATTCGATTCCACCAGGATAAGCGCGCCGACCTCACCGTGGCGGTGATGAACGTCAAGCCGGAAGAGGTCAGTCGCTTTGGAATCATGAGTGTGGATTCTAGCCAGAAGATCACCCGTTTTGTGGAAAAACCGAAGCATTCTGATAGCACGCTTGCCTCTATGGGTATCTATGTATTTAACAAGCAATTTCTCCTCAAACAACTAGAGGAAGACGCCCAGGATAAAAATTCAGCCCACGATTTTGGTAAAAACATTATTCCTATCATTGTCGAGATGGATAAAGCTTTTGCTTACCCATTTCTTGGTTATTGGGTGGACGTTGGGACCATCCAGGCTTACTGGGAAACAAGCATGGCTTTGCTCCAAGAGAATCCTGGGCTGGACTTATATGATCCCTCCTGGGTAATCCATACCCGTTCGGAAGAGCGACCACCGGTAAAGTGCATCCCACCTGGAGAATTGATTAATAGCATGGCCTCTAACGGGTGCGTTATAAAAGGGACGGTCTCCAACAGCGTTCTATCACCTGGTGTGTGTGTTGAGAAAGGCGCGATTGTGCGCGATTCAGTAATAATGAACGATACTATCATCAAGGCAGGGGCTATGGTTAATTGCTGTATCCTGGACAAGGAGATCGAGGTTGGAGCTAATGCCCAATTAGGGGCAGGGAAAGATATCACTCCGAACAAGCTGGAGCCAGCTAATATCAACACAGGAATCACGATTGTCGGCAAGCGGGCGCATATCCCAGCCGGGGCTGTTATTGGTCGTAATTGCCGCATCGATCCGTCCACCAATCCTGATGATTACGAATCAATAGAAGTACCCAGCGGTGGGACAGTCAGTAAAGAAAAGCAACATCAAGGAGACGATTGATGGCCACTCTAATAGAAACCCCGGCCTGGTATGCATTGATCCAGCACCAGCGAGTAGTGGGCGATCTCCACATGAGAGACCTTTTTAATCGCGACACCCGACGCTTCGACCGGTTTTCGTTGCGGTTAGGGGATATCTTGTTCGATTTCTCGAAGAATCGCATCACCGATGAAACAATGCAATTGCTATTCGCCTTGGCGCGCCAAGCCAATCTGGCTCAAAGTATCGAAGCCATGTTCACGGGCGAGAAGATCAATACGACTGAGGGTCGGGCTGTCCTTCACGTTGCCCTGCGCAACCGTTCCAATGAACCGATCTACGTGGATGGGCAGGATGTGATGCCCGAGGTCAACCGGGTGTTAGAGAAAATGCGTCGCTTTAGCAAAGTCGTTCGCTCGGGAGAATGGAAAGGCTATACTGGCAAAGCCATCACTGACATTGTGAATATTGGTATAGGCGGCTCAGATCTGGGTCCCAAGATGGTTTGTGAAGCGTTAAAGCCCTATGCCAAACAGGGCTTACAAACCCATTTTGTTTCCAATGTAGACAGTACCGACCTGGTGGAGACGCTTAAGATTGTAAATCCAGAGACTGTTTTGTTTCTAGTGGCGTCAAAAACCTTTACCACCCAGGAAACCATGACTAACGCCCATTCGGCGCGCCAGTGGTTCCTTGCCACAGCAAAAAGTGAAGCAGCCATCGCCAAGCATTTTGCCGCCATGTCCACCAATGCTGAAGCAGTGAGCAAATTTGGGATCGATACCCGCAACATGTTCGAGTTTTGGGACTGGATTGGTGGGCGCTATTCCCTGTGGTCTGCGATTGGTCTATCCATTGCCCTCTATCTGGGCATGGATCGCTTTGAAGAGCTACTAAGTGGAGCACACAAAGCCGACCAGCATTTTCGAAATACGCCCTTTGAGCGCAATATCCCGGTCATCATGGGATTGCTAGGAGTGTGGTATAACAACTTTTTTGGAGCCCAATCGCATGCCATCCTCCCGTACGACCAATACCTGAATTATTTCCCAGCTTACTTCCAGCAAGGAGATATGGAAAGCAATGGTAAAAGCGTCACACAGCAAGGAGAGTGGGTGAACTACTCAACAGGATCGATTATCTGGGGACAGCCTGGCACCAATGGCCAGCATGCCTTCTACCAGCTCATCCATCAAGGCACTAAGCTAATACCCTGCGATTTTCTGGCCGCTGCGAACAGTCACAATCCACTGGGCGACCACCACCTGATCCTTTTGTCAAATTTCCTGGCCCAAACGGAAGCCCTGATGAAAGGCAAGACACCTGAAGAAGCCCGCGCTGAGCTGATAGGCGAAGGTTCTTCAGGGGAGCAGCTTGAGGTTTTAGTCAGAGCCAAAACTTTTCCTGGCAACCGGCCAACAAACTCGTTCCTTTACCCGAAATTGACACCTGAAGTCCTTGGCTCTTTGATCGCACTCTATGAGCATAAAATCTTCACACAGGGCGTAATCTGGAACATCAACTCGTTCGACCAAATGGGAGTTGAGTTGGGAAAGCAGCTGGCGAAGAAAATATTGCCTGAGCTATCTGGTGAAGGCGAGGTTTCCAGCCACGACTCATCAACCAATGGTCTGATCAATGTTATCAAGTCTCTGAATAAAGAATAATCGAATAAAATAATGTAAATACGTATCCTAATTAAATCAGGTCAATATTCCAATGGATTTGAGTCATGTTGAGACTAACCGATAAAAATCCTGGTGCCGCGCCTGGCGTCGAGCATGACGAAATCAACTTGCTATCTGGTGAATCCGGGCAGGTTACCATTACTTGCATAGACTACTGTCCGAAGGAGATTGCAGTCCAGGATGTAAAGGACATGGAGGATTTTCTGAGCCACCATCGCCCAGAATGGTCGGTTGTGCGCTGGATCAACGTTGCTGGCTTATCTGATTTGAACATTATTCACGCCCTGGCCACGAAGTATGACTTGCACCCGCTGGCGATTGAGGATGTTCTTCATCTGTCTCAACGACCTAAGGTAGAACCTTATGGTGGCGAAGATACTGATATCCAGGCTCGCCTGTTTGTTGTCATTCACACCCTGCAATTGAAGGATGAAGCTTTGTCCAGTAAGCAGGTTTCAATTTTTTTAGGTCATAGAACTGTCTTGACTATCTTGGAAGGTCCCAGCGACGTATGGGATCCGATTCTCCAGCGTATTAAAGTTAAAGGCTCGCGCTTGCGCAATAACGATGCCAGCTTCCTCATGTATTCGCTAATTGACGTCAATATTGATCGTTGCTTCCCGATTCTTGAACACTTCGGAGATCGCGCCGAGGAGCTTGAAAATCTCCTGCTTGAAAATTCGCAAACCAGCATGATCAACGATATTCACCAGCTTAAACGCGATTTGTTGTTAATGCGCCGAGAACTCTGGCCCATGCGTGAGGTTGTATCTACGCTTCAGCGCGAACCTCACGAATGTATGAGCGAAGTAACACGCATATATCTGCGAGATTTATATGATCATGTGATTCAGATAATCGAAATTATTGAAACCTATCGTGAGATGGCGAGCGACCTCACAGAAACTTACATGTCGTCGGTCTCTAATCGTATGAACGAGGTTATGAAGATGCTGACCATGATTGGGACCATCTTCATTCCATTGACGTTCCTGGCTGGGGTGTATGGCATGAACTTCCGCCGCCTTCCAGAGCTCGAGCATCCATGGGGTTACCCAGTTTTCTGGGGTGTTTGTGCACTTCTAGCGGGTATCATGTTTATAGTTTTCCGCAGGCGTAAGTGGTTGTAATCCAGCGACCACCTTTGGGGATTTTCGGTAATGACAAACATGGAAAAGCATGTGGGCAAAAGACGCACACATATAGGATGAATACAATGATTTCTACATCTCCAATGAGGAGCATGACAGGAGGAATAAATGCCCGATATCAACAAAGTGGCACTATTTACCAATGAGTATCCACCCTATGTTTATGGTGGCGCAGGTGTGCATGTAGAATATCTCAGCCATGAGTTGTCTAAGCTGGTGCCGGTTGAGGTGCGCTGTTTTGGCGATCAAGATGCGCGCGAGCAAAACTTGCGAGTCAGGGGGTATGGTGCATGGGCTGAGGCTAAGGAGAATACTGATCCCCGCTTCGGTGGGGCGCTCGACGCCATGTATCGCAATCTGGCAATGGCAAAGGATAATCTGGATGCCAATATTGTGCATTCGCACACCTGGTATGTCCAGTTTGCTGGTTTCATGGCAAAGAAGTTATGGGGTATCCCGTTTGTCTTGACTACTCACTCATTAGAGCCTTTGCGTCCCTGGAAGGTAGAGCAGCTTGGCAACGCTTACTATCTCAGTACCTGGATTGAGAACAACGGGATCAAAGAAGCCGATGCTGTGATTGCTGTTTCCCAGGAAACGCGCAATGACATATTGCGCTGTTTTCCAGGTGTTGATCCAGGGAAAGTGCATGTGATCCACAACGGGATCGATCTGCAGCAATACCGCAAGAACCCTGCCGTGGATGCCCTTGTCGAGCGCGGGGTGGATCCCGAGCAACCCTTTGTGCTCTTTGTTGGGCGGATTACGCGCCAGAAAGGTATCATCCATCTGGTGAATGCTATACCAGCGGTTGATCCAGCGATCCAGGTAGTGTTATTGGCTGGCGCTCCTGATACCCCGGAGATCGGGCAGGAGATGGAGCAGGGTGTGGAGACGGTCAGCGCAGGACGACCCGGTGTAATCTGGATTCGTGAGATGCTGCCCCGTGAAGATGTCATCCAGTTCTACTCTAACGCAGCCGTCTTCTGTTGCCCCTCGGTTTATGAGCCATTTGGCATTATCAATCTGGAGGCGATGGCTTGCGAGACTGCCGTGGTAGCATCAGCCGTGGGAGGCATTCCTGAAGTGGTCATTCCGGAGCAAACCGGCTTGCTGGTCAATCTGGAGCTAAAGCCTGGCACCTTCGATCCCGTCGATCCCTTCAAATTCTGTGCCGATCTGGCGGCTGCCATCAATAGGGTAGCCTTAGATCCTGGACTGCAAGAAGAGTATGGGCGAAACGGGCGTCGCCGCGTGGAGGAACACTTCAGCTGGACAGCGATCGCGAAAAGGACATTAGATCTCTACCGGTCGCTATAGGGCGAGAAAAAGAGTCAAATGTAAGTACCTTCAGGCTCATAGCTAGTCGATATAGTTTTGAGCAAAATGAAGCACCAAAATTTTCAACAGGAGGAACACAATGCAACCTGAGGAAGGCAGAAATCGTGTCATTATTGAAGGTGTGACGCCTGAGATCGATGCAGGAAAATTTCCTATAAAACGCATTGTCGGAGATGAAACAGTGGTTGAAGCGGATATCCTGGCAGATGGTCATGACGCGCTTTCATGTGTCTTGCTATACTGCAAAGATGGCGATGAGGAGTGGACCGAAGTTCCAATGGAGCCGCTGGGCAATGATCGCTGGCGTGCTTCGTTCAGGGTCGAGGAGCTGGGACGATACCACTATACCGTTCAGGGCTGGGTCGATCATTTCAAAACCTGGTCGCGCGACCTGGAGAAACGCGTGAATGCCGGACAAAATTTATCTGTCGACCTTGAGATTGGCGCCAGTATGGTTGATGCAGCACAAAAGCGGGCAGATCAATTGGATGCAACATGGCTTTCGACCTTCGCCAAAGCGATGCGCCTCGGCGATGAGGAAGGCGCACGCCATGCGCTATCGCCAGAGTTGGCCAGGCTCATGTCGTTACATGGCGAACGACTTTTTACAACTACTTATGACAAAGAACTGGAAGTTGTGGTGGATCGCGAGCTAGCCAGGTTTGGGGCGTGGTACGAGATGTTTCCGCGCTCGTGTTCAGCAGTTCCAGGAAAACATGGTACCTTTGAGGATCTTGAATTACGCCTGCCATATGTGGCTTCCATGGGTTTCGATGTGCTCTACCTGCCGCCGATTCACCCGATCGGAAAAAGCTTTCGTAAGGGGCGTAATAACTCGACTGTTATCGGTCCGGGCGATCCGGGCAGTCCCTGGGCGATTGGATCGGAAGAAGGCGGGCATAAAGCGATTCACCCGGAGCTTGGCACGCTCGACGATTTCCATCGCTTAATGAGAACTGCTGCACAGTATGGCATCGAGCTGGCGCTCGATATCGCTTTCCAATGCTCACCTGATCATCCCTACGTGAACGAGCATCCGGATTGGTTCCGCAAGCGTCCTGATGGAACCATCCAGTACGCCGAGAACCCACCTAAGAAATACCAGGATATCTACCCATTTGATTTCGAGAGCAAACAGTGGCGTATGCTTTGGGAGGAGTTAAAGAGTATATTTCAATTCTGGATAGATCAGGGCGTACGAATTTTCCGTGTGGATAACCCGCATACCAAGCCATTTGTCTTCTGGGAATGGCTCATCACCGAAATCAAACACGATTACCCCGATACAATCTTTCTAGCTGAGGCTTTCACACGTCCAAAAGCCTTATACGGTCTGGCAAAGCGAGGCTTCACCCAATCTTATAACTACTTTGCATGGCGGAACACCAAGTGGGAGCTGATTGATTACTTTACTGAATTAACTCAGACTCAAGTGAGTGAGTTTATGAGACCGAACCTCTGGCCTAACACACCAGATATCCTACCCGAGTTCCTGCAATTTGGTGGACGCCCGGCATTTATGGTACGCTTTATTCTGGCTGCCACTTTAGGCCCCAGTTATGGCATCTATGGCCCGGCTTTCGAATTGTGCGAGAACCATCCACTCGCTCCAGGCAGGGAGGAGTACCTTGATGCGGAGAAATTTGAGATCAAAAGCTGGGACATTGACCGGCCTGACAGCTTGCGAAGGTTGATCAGCCAGGTAAATCAAATTCGGCGCGAAAATCCGGCTTTTCGGGCTAATCATGACTTGCGCTTCCACAAAGTCGACAATGAGCAAATCATCGCCTATTCCAAGAATAGCGAAGATGGGTCTAACCAGGTGCTTGTTGTAGTAAATCTCGATCCGCACTTTAAAAAATCTGGTTTTATTACCTTGTCTTTAGAAGAGCTGGGTCTTGATCCTCGCCAACCCTATCAGGCTCATGATCTCTTGACAGATGCGCGCTACCTCTGGCATGGCACACGCAATTATGTAGAATTGAATCCTATGACTGTTCCAGCGCACATCTTCGTGATCCGGCGAAAGGTGCGCACTGAGCACGATTTCGATTACTACTTGTAATCGAGATAGAATTATTGGTATGATAACGAGATGGGCTACTCGACTCGTTTGGCGGAGATGGCCGCTTTTTTTGCATATTAATAGCGTGAGATGAGATTCTTTACTGGAGGCATAGCTTTCCATTGAGCTTATAGGAAGTGATTCATGCACAAAAAAAGTGATACGAACGTAGTTGGCCTGGTTGGCGCGGGTATGGTGGGTGCTTCGTTCGCTTATGCATTGATGCAACACGGCATCGCAAATGAGCTGGTGATCATTGACGCAGATGCCAGGCGCGCCGAAGGCGAGGTGATGGACCTCAACCACGGCCTGCCCTTCGTTACGCCAATGCGGATCATAGCTGGCGACTACAGCGACCTGGCTGATGCAGATGTGATTGTGATCTGTGCTGGCATTGCACAACGCCCTAGCCAGACGCGACTTGAGCTGTTACGGACAAATGCTGGCATCATTCATGACATCGTGCCCAGAGTCATGGCAGTTAATCAGGATGCAACACTAATTGTTGCCAGCAATCCAGTGGATATCTTGACTCATATTGCTGCACAGATAGTGGGACTGGATCGTTGCTGCGTGATGGGTTCTGGAACGACGCTTGATACCGCCCGCCTGCGATATATGTTGGGGGTACACTACGGGATTGATCCGCGCAGTGTCCACGCTTATGTTGTTGGTGAGCATGGCGATAGCGAGCTGGCATTATGGAGCCTGGCCAATATTGCAGGTGTACGATTGTCTGATTTCGTTGGCGCAAATGGGCAGAGATACGACAAAAAAACCCTGGATCGCATATTCGATCAGACCCGTAATGCGGCTTACGAGATCATCCAGCGTAAGCGGGCGACCTACTATGCCATCGGGTTGGGGCTTCTATCGATTGTTGAAGCAGTGTTGCGTGATCAGCATACGGTGATGACGGTTTGCAGCCCCTTATCTGGACAATATGGAGTAAGCGACATTTCCATCAGTATGCCAACAATCGTGGGACGTCAGGGGGTGGAAGAAGTACTTAGCCTGCCTATAAACGAGACAGAGTTGGCGGAATTCCAAAGCTCAGCGCAGACCTTGAAGGAGAGGTTGGCTGAGGTAGATTGAAGATGATATCCGAACCTGTATTTGAAGGGAAGTCGGTTAAGATACGCGCAAGAGCCAGTGGCATCCTGCTCCATCCGACCTCGCTACCGGGTCGTTTTGGCATTGGTGATTTGGGAAATGCTGCCTACCGCTTTGTGGATTTCCTTGCAGCCAGCCGTCAACATTTCTGGCAGATTATGCCTCTCGGTCCAACGACGTATGGAGACTCTCCTTATCAGGCGCTATCCGCATTTGCTGGAAATCCGCTGTTGATTAACCTGGAGAGCCTGGTGCAGGAGCGCTGCCTGGCGCCTTGGGACTTCAACGGCGCGCCAGTCTTTTCTGAGCGCAAAGTGGATTACGGGCAGGTGATCGAATATAAACAGCGCTTGCTTCATCTTGCTTATAGTAACTTTAAAGTTAATGCCAGTGATAACGAGAAAACTGAGTTTACAGATTTTATAAAGACTAATCGTTCCTGGCTGGATGACTATGCCCTCTTTGCTGCACTGAAAGATCACCACGGAGGGGCGAGCTGGAATGAATGGGAGCCAGACATCGCTACACACCAACCTGCAACCATCGAGCGCTGGCGCATGGTCTTGAACGACCTGGTAGGTTTTTACCAATATGTGCAGTTCGTTTTTTACAAACAGTGGGCCAAGCTGAAAACGTACGCCAATCAGCGTGGTATACGCATTATCGGCGACATCCCCATTTTTGTGGCTTTCGACAGCGCCGATACCTGGGCTCACCAAGACCTTTTCTACTTTGACGAACATGGAAAGCCAATCCTGGTGGCTGGGGTCCCGCCAGATTTCTTCAGCCCTACCGGGCAGTTGTGGGGCAATCCGCTGTATCGCTGGGATGTTATGGCGCGGGACAGTTATGCCTGGTGGATCGCACGTTTCAAATCTGTATTACAGCAGGCAGATGTTGTCCGGCTAGATCACTTCCGAGGTTTTGAGGCTTGCTGGGCAGTACCGGCTGAGGAAGAGACCGCAGTAAATGGTAAATGGATGCCTGGACCTGGTAGAAATCTATTTCGGGCTGTCGAGCAGGTCTTGGGTCCTATACCGATAATTGTTGAAGACCTGGGGTTGATCACACCCGAGGTTGAGGCGTTGCGGGAAGAGTTAGGCTTTCCAGGGATGAAGGTGTTGCAATTCGCTTTTTCAGGCGATCCGGATCATCCTTATTTGCCGCATAACATCGAACGCAACTGTGTGATTTACACAGGCACCCACGATAACGATACCACCTTGGGCTGGTTTAGCACGCTCAATGAAACGGATCGGAAGAATCTACAACTATATCTCGGTGGTCGTGTTCATGAG
>Ga0113563_10000353_pt1 | contig 21383 bp, 20 predicted proteins | sample Mud3Dept3metaG_FD_80117 | JGI IMG/M metagenome (GOLD analysis project Ga0113563, IMG submission 80117) | Freshwater wetland microbial communities from Ohio, USA, analyzing the effect of biotic and abiotic controls - Mud 3 Core 4 Depth 3... | ecosystem: Environmental > Aquatic > Freshwater >... | reverse complement strand
GCTATCGGTGAACATGGGATGGCGCAGATGACCCGCGCGGTGGTATTTGCTTATCATGACGTAGGGGTGCGCGCCGGGTCACGGTGGGCGCAGCCTCGGTGCGGACACGGCGCACCGCACCCCGGATTTGCCGCGCTGTCGGTGGTAATGAGATGGCGCCAATGACAAGCGCCGTCGTTTTTGCTTACCATGACGTAGGCGTGCGCTGCCTTGCCGTACTGCTCGCCCACCGTATCCAGGTACCGCTGGTCATCACGCATCAGGACAATCCGGATGAAAACATCTGGTTCGAAAGCGTCTCCCAACTGGCGCGGCAACACGATATTCCAACGCTCACCGCGCCGGACCCGCATGCTCCCGAGGTTGCCGCACGCATCCGGGCACTGCAGCCGGACTTCATTTTTTCGTTTTATTACCGGGCTATGCTGAAGCCAGGCCTGCTGCAATTGGCGCACCATGGCGCCTACAACATGCACGGATCGCTGCTGCCCAAGTACCGCGGCCGGGTGCCGGTCAACTGGGCGATCATCCATGGCGAGCGCGAAACGGGCGCGACGCTGCACGAGATGGTCGAAAAACCCGACGCCGGGCGTATCGTCGATCAGCAGGCGGTGCCGATACTGCCCAACGACGTTGCGGTCGATGTTTTCCGCAAGGTCACGCTCGCCGCGGAAATCGTGCTCGACCGCTGCCTGCCCGCGCTGGTTGCCGGCAGCGCTAAGTTGACGCCGCAGGACCTGTCACGCGGCGGCTATTTCGGCGCCCGGAGGCCCGAGGACGGCCGCATCAACTGGAGCGAAGACGCCTGGACCGTCCATAACCTGGTGCGTGCCGTGGCCCCGCCCTATCCCGGCGCTTTTTCAACGATAGGCGCGCGCCGGCTGCGCATTTTGCGTACGCTGTACACCGAGCAAACGGACTGCACCCCTGGAGCCCCGGTGCTGTCCGCGGCAGACCACGGGCTCGAGCTGCGCTGTGCCGACGGCCGGAAGCTGAAAGTGCTCGAGGCCGATATCGACGGCCAGCGGCTGGCGCCCGAAAACTTTGCCCGGCTTCTTGGAAGCAGCGCTATTTTGTTAACCCACTGAACGGAACGAACCAACGTGAAAAAAATCCTGATTCTGGGCGTCAACGGCTTCATTGGCCACCACCTGTCCAAGCGTATCCTCGCCACCACGCCGTGGGAAGTCTACGGCATGGACATGGGCAGCGAGCGCATCTCCGACCTGATGGATGAAAAACGCTTTCATTTTTTCGAAGGCGACATCACCATCAACAAGGAATGGATCGAGTATCACATCCGCAAGTGCGACACGGTGCTGCCGCTGGTTGCGATTGCGACGCCGGCAACCTACGTCAAGGAGCCGCTGCGGGTGTTCGAGCTCGATTTCGAAGCCAATCTGCCTATCGTGCGCTCGTGCGTCAAGCACCGCAAACGCCTGCTCTTCCCTTCGACATCGGAAGTCTACGGCATGTGCCGCGACAAGCAGTTCGATTCCGAGACTTCCGAACTGGTGCTGGGCCCGATCAACAAGCCGCGCTGGATCTACTCATGCGCGAAGCAGCTGATGGATCGCGTGATACACGCCTACGGCATGGAACAGGGTCTGGATTACACGCTGTTCCGGCCGTTCAACTGGATAGGCTCCGGGCTCGACTCCATCAACACCCCCAAGGAAGGCAGCTCGCGCGTCATTACCCAGTTTCTGGGCCATATCGTGCGCGGCGAGAACATCAAGCTGGTCGATGGCGGCACGCAGCGGCGCTCGTTCACCTATGTCGACGACGGCATCGACGCCCTGATGAAAATCATCGCCAACAAGGACGGCGTGGCCAGCGGCAACATTTACAATATCGGCAACCCGAAAAATAACTTTTCGATCAAGGACCTGGCCGAGATGATGCTGGCCCTGGCGATAACGTATCCCGAGTACGCCAAAAATGCGAAGAAAGTCCGGCTGATCGAGACCACCTCGCAGACCTACTACGGCAAAGGGTATCAAGACGTGCAGAACCGCGTACCGAAAATCGACCTGACCTGCCGCGACCTGGACTGGAAGCCGCAGGTGACCATGAAACGGGCGCTGAAGCTGATTTTAGACGCCTATCGCGGCCATACCGCCGAGGCGCGGCATCTGATGGACTGAGCGCGCCGGCGCTTACCTGCCTATGCCGTGATACTCGAATCCCGCCGCCGTAACCGCGGCCGGGTCGTACTGATTGCGCCCGTCCAGGATCAGGCGCCCGCGCATGACCTTTCTCATCAACTCGAGATCGGGAGCGCGGAACGATTTCCACTCGGTGACCAGTGCCAGGGCATCCGCCCCTTTCAATGCCTCGTACTGGTCCTTTGCCAGCCTGAGTGCCCCCGAGCTGAACCATTCCTGCGGCACCATATGGCGCGCCGCGTTCATGGCCACGGGGTCATAGGCATGGACCTTGGCTCCGGCGGCGATCAGTCTGCGGATCAGCACCAGGGATGGCGCATCGCGCATATCGTCCGTGTTCGGCTTGAAAGACAACCCCCACACGCCGATGAGCTTGCCCTTGAGATTGCGGCCGAAATGCTTCCGGATGAGGTTGTAAAGGCTGAGCTTCTGCTTCTCGTTGGTCTCTTCGACCGCCTCCAGGATGCGCGGCCGCAGTTTGGCTTGCCGCGCCTGGTGTATCAGCGAGCGCACGTCCTTGGGAAAGCACGATCCGCCGTAGCCACAGCCCGCATAGATGAACGAATACCCGATGCGGCTGTCGGAACCGATTCCCACGCGCACATGCTCGACGTCCACGTCCAGCCGCTCGCACATCGCGGCAATCTCGTTCATGAATGAAATCCTCGTCGCCAGCATGGCGTTCGCAGCGTACTTGGTCATCTCGGCATCGCGTATGCCCATCGCAAAAAGACGCTCGTGGTTGCGGGTGAATGGCATGTAGAGCGAGCGCATCAGCTGTACTGCACGCTCGGAATCGGCGCCGATCACCACACGGTCGGGACTCATGAAATCCTTGACCGCGTCCCCTTCCTTCAGAAACTCAGGGTTGCTGACCACGTCGAATTCGATGCCGGCCTTGCGTTTGGTCAATTCACGCGCGATCGCCTTGCGGATACGCTCAACGGTTCCAACGGGCGCAGTGGACTTGTTGACGATAGTGCAGAACCCTTTGAGGCCGCGCCCGATTTCCGTTGCCGCCGCCATGACCTGCCTCATGTCGGTGGAACCATCCGGACTCGACGGCGTTCCCACGCCTATGAACACGATCTCGGTGCCCGCCAGCGCCTTGTTCAGATTCCCTGAGAACGCAAGGCGCCCCTGCCGCTGGTTGCGCGCTACGATCTCCATCAAGCCCGGCTCGTAAAACGGAATCTCTCCCTTTTTGAGCCGGCCGACTCTGGTAGAATCCTTGTCGACGCATGTCACCTCGTGCCCCATTTCGGAGAAACAGGCTCCGGTGACGAGTCCGACATAGCCGCTACCTATCATGCAAATCTTCATTCAGGCACTCGCAATAGTCATGGTGCGCCAAGTTTACCTGTTGCCCGCTGCCGTTGGAACCGCAATGGCGGTTGCTCCGCCTGAATATACGGGCGATCCAGGGCGCCGGCACTGCGGCCGCAGCCGATGGACGTGCCGCCACGCCTATCGCCACTCCCCATGAAACTCGCGCTCAAGATCGATGTCGATACCCATCGGGGCACCCGGGAGGGCGTGCCGCGACTGCTCGAACTCCTTTCCCGGCACCAGGCCCAGGCCACGTTTTTGTTCAGCCTGGGCCCGGACCATACCGGCCGCGCGATCAAGCGCGTCTTCAGATCCGGATTCATGCGCAAGGTATCGCGCACCTCGGTCCTCGAACATTACGGCATAGTCACCCTGCTCTACGGTACCTTGCTGCCGGGGCCCGATATCGGCCTGCGCAATGCGGACATCATGCGCCAGGCGCGTGACGCCGGGCACGAGGTCGGCATCCATACCTACGACCATGTCAAATGGCAGGACGGCGTGGCGCACCAGAGCGCAGAATGGACGCGGCGTGAAATGCAGCTTGCCTGTGATCGCTTCCAGCAAATCTTCGGCGAGCCTGCCAGAACCCACGGCGCGGCGGGATGGCAAATGAACCGCCATGCCTACCGCCTGACGCAACACCTCGGCTTTCGATATTGTTCGGACACCCGCGGCACGCATCCCTTCGTGCCGATTCATAACGCGGAAATAATCGCCTGCCCCCAACTGCCGACTACGCTGCCCACGCTCGACGAACTGATCGGCGTCGACGGCATCACCCCCGATAACGTGGCCGACCATGTCCTGAGCCGGACGGCAACGCCCCCCGCAAGCGGCCATGTCTATACGCTGCATGCCGAACTCGAAGGCATGAAACTCGCCCCGGTATTTGACCAGCTGCTAAGCGGCTGGCGCGCGCAGGGATATGCGCTGGGAACCCTGCGCGATCTTGCCGACGGCCTTGACGTGGCGCGGCTGCCGCGACACATCGTGTATGACGGGCAGATTCCGGGCCGCGCCGGAACGCTGGCGCTCCAGGGCAAGGAATTTCTTGTCTGATCGTCATCGCTTGCGCACCGGGTGCATTTCGGTCAAGATTGGCGGCAGCAGTCTGACCATGAAAATATCTCCAACCGAATGCTGAACGAGCCCGTGCCCGATTTTGAGGTTCCCGCAACGGGCGGCCTGACCTTCCGCCTCTCCGGCAGGCACGGCAAGCCTCTCGTCATCTACTTCTACCCCAAAGACAATACGCCCGGCTGCACCAGCGAGGGGCTGCAGTTCCGCGAGTTGCATCCGCAGTTTTCCGAACTCGGCTTCGAAATCTATGGCGTGTCGCGTGACAGCATCAAGTCGCACGAGAACTTCAAATCCAAGATGAATTTCCCCTTCGATTTGCTCAGCGATACTGACGAAACCGCGTGCAAGCTGTTCAATGTCATCAAAATGAAGAACATGTATGGCAAGAAGGTGCGCGGCATAGAGCGCAGCACCTTTGTCATCGACGCCGCCGGCGTGCTGCGCCGGGAATGGCGCGGAGTAAAAGTGCCGGGGCACGCCGCGGAGGTGCTCGAGTTTGCAAAAACGTTAGGTTAATCCACAGGTTAGTTGCAACGATCAAGGGAGGATCATGATTCACCGCAAGACCGCGTCGGTCGTAACCCGTTTCCCTGCCAACTCCAAGCTGTTCGTTCTCGACACCAACGTGCTGATGCACGACCCCACCAGCCTGTTCCGCTTCGAGGAACACGATCTTTTTATTCCGATGGCCACCCTCGAAGAACTCGACAACAATAAAAAAGGCGTTTCTGAGGTTTCGCGCAACGCGCGCCAGGCAAGCCGCTACCTCGACGAGATGATCAGCCTGGCATCAAGCGACATCACCCAGGGCATTGCGCTGGAAAGTCACGGCGACAAAAGCGCCACCGGGCGGCTGTTCCTGCAGACCGAGGCCATCAACGGCGACCTGCCCGCGCGCCTGCCCAGCGGCAAGACCGACAATCAGATCATAGGCGTGGTCAAGCACCTGCAGGAGGTGCATTCGAAGCGCGAGGTTATCCTGGTGTCCAAGGACATCAACATGCGCATCAAGGCGCGCGCGCTGGGTCTCGCCGCGGAGGATTACTTCAACGACAAGGTGCTGGAGGATACCGATCTCCTTTATACCGGGAGGCGGGAATTGCCGCCCGACTTCTGGGACAAGCACGGCAAGGAAATGGAATCATGGCAGCAGTCGGGACTGACCTTTTACCGTGTGCGGGGCCCGCTGTGCGCCAGTCTGTGCGTCAACGAGTTCGTCTACCTCGAGAACGACAAACCCTTCTACGCCCAGGTCAAGGAAGTCAGCGGCAAGACCGCGGTCCTGCAAACTTTGCGCGATTTTACCCACCAGCGCCATAACGTCTGGGGCGTCACGGCACGCAATCGCGAGCAGAATTTCGCGCTTAACATCCTGATGAATCCGGATATCGACTTTATCACCCTGCTCGGCCAGGCCGGCACCGGGAAAACGCTGTTGACGCTGGCTGCGGGACTGATGCAGACGCTCGAGCACAAGACTTTTTCGGAGATCATCATGACCCGCGTCACGGTGCCGGTCGGCGAAGACATCGGCTTCCTGCCGGGCACCGAGGAAGAAAAGATGAACCCGTGGATGGGCGCGCTTGAAGACAACCTGGATGTGCTCAACAAGACCGACGACGAGGCTGGCGAATGGGGGCGCGCGGCCACCCGCGACCTGATCCGCTCGCGCATCAAGGTAAAATCCCTCAATTTCATGCGCGGCCGCACCTTCATCAACAAGTTTCTGATCATCGACGAGGCGCAGAATCTTACGCCCAAACAGATGAAGACCCTGATTACGCGCGCCGGCCCCGGCACGAAAGTGGTGTGCCTCGGCAATATCGCGCAAATCGACACACCGTATCTGTCGGAAGGCAGTTCGGGGCTCACCTATGTCGTCGACCGCATGAAAGGCTGGGCCCACAGCGGGCACGTGACGCTGGCGCGCGGCGAACGCTCGCGCCTGGCGGATTATGCGGCGGAGGCGCTATGAAATTGGTTTGAAGTTTGAAGTTTGAAGTTTGAAGTTTGAAGTTAACAAGCCCGCGTATGCGGGCTTGTTTTTTCTCACGGCTATTTCCATTCGCATTCCAACCTGAAACTTCAAACTATAAACCTCAAACTGCACTTGATCAGAAGCGATCGCCGGTAGCGTAGTTCTCAAAGCGCGTGTACTTGCCGAGGAAGGTGAGTTCTATCTTGCCGACAGGGCCGTTACGCTGCTTGGCGAGGATGATCTCCGCGATCCCCTTTTTCTGCGTTTCCGGGTTGTAGACCTCGTCGCGATAGATGAACATGATGAGGTCGGCATCCTGCTCGATGGCGCCCGACTCGCGCAGGTCCGACATCATCGGCCGCTTGTCCTGGCGCGAATCCACGCTGCGGTTCAACTGGGAGAGCGCGACCACCGGCACTTTGAGTTCCTTCGCGAGCGCTTTCAGCGAGCGTGAAATCTCGGCAATTTCGGTGGCGCGGTTTTCTTCGCGGCCGCGGCCGCTGGCCGACATCAGCTGCAGGTAATCGACGATCACCAGATGCAAACCGCCGCTCTGGCGGTGCAGGCGCCGCGCCCGCGAACGCAGTTCGAGCACATTGAGCCCCGCGGTATCATCGATGAAGATCTGCGATTCATTCAATTTTCCCACCGCATCGACCAGACGCGTCCAGTCGTCTTCCTTGAACGTGCCGGTGCGCAACTCGTGCTGGTCGACCCGCCCGACCGAGCCGATCATACGCATCGCGAGCTGCGGGCCCGACATCTCCATGCTGAATACCGCCACCGTCTTCTTGTCGTTTACCGCCACATGCTCGGCGATGTTCATCGCAAGCGCGGTTTTTCCCATCGACGGACGGCCGGCAATCACGATAAGTTCGCCCGGCTGCAACCCCGAGGTCATGCGGTCAAGATCGACGAAACCGGTAGCCGCGCCGATCACATCGCCTTTGTTCTCGCGGCTGTAGAGCATGTCGATGCGCTCTATGGTCTCCGTCAGCAAGGGATCGATCTTGACGAAGCCCTGCCGCACCTTGGCGCCGGCCTCGGCGATCTGGAACACCTTGGCCTCGGCTTCATCGATCAGCACCGCGGCATCCTTGCCCATCGAGTTGAAGGCCGAATCCGTGATCTCGGTGCCGACAGCCGCCAGCTGGCGCATGATGGCGCGTTCGCGCACGATCTCGGCATAGCGCCGGATATTGGCCGCGCTGGGCGTGTTCAATGCCAGCGAACCGATATAGGCCTGGCCACCGACATCGTTCAGCCGGCCGCTGCGATCGAGGACCTCGGCCACCGTCAGCGCATCGGCCGGCTTGTTGGCGTCGATCAACTGTGCGATATGCTGGAAAATCGTGCGGTGATCGCCGCGGTAAAAATCGGCCGCCGTGATCAGATCCGCAACCTTGTCCCACGCGGTGTTGTCGAGCAGCAATCCGCCCAGGACCGACTGCTCGGCCTCTATGGATTGCGGCGGGACGCGCGCAGACTCGAGTTGGGCATCCTTGACGAGGGGGGTGACGATCTGAATCATTGTGCCCATCACGGGAATATTGCAACCCGTTGTTTAATATAAACTATTTATTCCGGCCGCAGCAGGCCGGCGCAGGCTTCAATCTACCGAAAAAAAAGGGCTGTCGCCAGCCCTTTTTCTCGTTTCTGAAAAGCCGTTTCAAATTAGCGTGTAAGCATCCCTGCCGCGGCCTCCGCACCGATCACCCGAAAAACTCGACTCCCCGTGTCGGCCGCCTGCGCGTCTTCGCGGTCGCATCCCCGCAAGCGGGGCGCGTCGGAGGGCGGAAGAGGGGCCCCTTTGGGGATCTGACCCCGCAGACGCGCATGGGATCGGTATTGACACGACGCGCTTACGATCGGCTCCACGGTCGCATCCCGCAAGCGGGCCCCTGCTCCGCGTTTTGCCGATCCCTGCTCCGCGCTTCGACGCGCTACTGCTCTCCGAGCACCGAGACGGTGATGGTGACCACCACGTCGGTGTGCAGCGCGACCTTGAGCGGATGATCGCCGACCACCTTGAGCGGCCCCTCCGGCATGCGGATCGCCGCCTTCGGCACGTCGAAGCCCTGTTTCTTGAGCGCTTCGGCGATGTCGACGTTGGTCACGGAGCCGAACAGCTTGCCATCGACGCCGGCCTTCTGGCTGATCTGCACCATGAGCCCGTCCAGCTTCGCCGCAGCCTCCTGCGACTGCCTGAGCAGGTCGGCTTGCACGCTTTCCAGCTCAGCACGCCGCTTCTCGAATTCGGCAAGATTCTGGGTCGTTGCCCGCTTCGCCTTGCCGTGCGGGATCAGGAAGTTGCGCGCGAACCCGTCCTTGACCTTGACGACGTCGCCCAACTGCCCCAGGTTCGCCATTTTTTCCAGCAGGATGATTTGCATAGTCTAGGGCTCCTTAGTGCAGGTCGGTGAACGGCAGCAGCGCCAGAAAGCGCGCGCGCTTGATCGCGACCCCCAGCTGACGCTGATAACGCGCCTTGGTGCCCGTGATGCGCGCCGGGATGATCTTGCCGTTTTCGTTGATGAAGTCCTTGAGGATGTTGATGTCCTTGTAGTCGACTTCCTTGATGCCCTCGGCAGTAAAGCGGCAGAACTTGCGGCGGCGGAACAGTGCGCCTTTCTTCTTCTCCTTGCCTTTGTCCTTGCCCTTGCCTTTGCCTTTGAATGGTCTAGCCATTGCTGTTTTCCTTTAACGAATGTGCTTGCGTAACGTGCAATATCAGTTGCGCGCTCATGCGGTTTTTTCGGTTGAGGAAGCCGCTTAAATGGACTTCCTGTCCTGCTGCCAACCGGGCCATTTCGAGCGCCACTTCCCCCATCGCCACCCCGTTCATCTCACACTCCACCTGGCGCTTGTATCCGGCTTCGACCTGCCGTGATTTGTGCGACAGCTTGAAATTGAGCAGCGGTATGCCGGCCGGGGTGTGGCGCAATGGCTCGATCGCGGCAAGTTCGCCGTTGAGCGCAACTGCGTTGATTTCCACTATTGAACAGCCACGCCTTCCGCCGGAGCCGGCCTGGCGCTGTCCTCGCCCGGCGTAAGCGATCTGGATTTCTCTTCCCTCATCATCGCCGAAGGCGCGGTGACCGGACCGTCCATCTTGATGGTGAGGTGGCGCAGCACCGCATCATTGAATTTGAACGCGTTCTCGAGCTCGTCCAGCGTCGCGTTGTCGCACTCGATGTTCATGAGCACGTAGTGCGCTTTGTGGATTTTCTGTATGGGATAGGTCAGCTGACGGCGGCCCCAATCTTCGAGGCGGTGCATCTTGCCGTCCTTGCCGGCCACCAGCTGGCGATAGCGCTCGACCATCGCCGGCACCTGCTCACTCTGGTCCGGATGGACAATGAATACGATTTCGTAATGCCGCATCAAGTAGTCTCCTTATGGGTTAAGCCTCCCGTCATGCGAAACGGTGAGGCAAGGATCGAGTCCCGGCCGGTGCGGCCTGGACCGAAGGCGCGGATTATACCGGAAGTTGACAGAATTTCAAGTGCTTATCCCGTGCCCCCGGCGCTGGCGCCGGGTTTCGGCCAGACAGATGCCGGCGGAAACCGACACGTTGAGACTTTCGACCGCGCCCAGCATGGGGATGCGCACCAGTTCGTCACAGGTTTCACGGGTCAGCCGCCGCAAACCCTCGCCCTCCGCGCCCAGCACCCACCCCAGCGCGCCCTTGAGGGTGGCCGCATACAGGTCCTGGCCGCCGTTCTCGTCAGCGCCGACCAGCCAGATGTTCTGTTCCTTCAGTTCGCGCATGGTGCGCGCGAGGTTGGTCACGGCAATGTAAGGCACGGTTTCGGCGGCGCCGCTTGCAACCTTGGCGACCGTGGCGTTCAGACCCACCGCGCGATCCTTGGGGGCGATCACCGCATGCACGCCCATGGCATCCGCTACCCGCAGGCACGCCCCCAGGTTGTGCGGGTCCGTGACACCATCGAGGATCAGCAACAGCGCAGGCTCGGTAAGCGCCTCCAGCACATCGTCGATGTGGGTCGGCAGCCGCACCGCTTCAGCGCGCGCCGCCACACCCTGGTGACGCGCATTGCCTGTCATGCCGTCAAGCCGCCTGGCATCGACCTGCATGATGCGCAGCCCATGGCTCTCGGCCAGCCGCACCAGATCCTGCGCGCGCCGGTCGTTGCGCGCGCTGTCCAGATAGATTTCCTTCACGCCGGCGGCGTTCTGGCGCAGCCGGCTGATCACCGCGTGAAAACCATAAAGGGTATGCAACTCGGCCATGATCAATCAATAAAAAACAGATTCGACATTGATAAATATAATAATTAATAAAAACAACCGGTTATGACAATTTCCTGGCTGACCCCGGCATCGCGGCGTCAGCGCTTCCCGGGTCCGGCACGAAATCGATTTTGCTGGTGCCGAGATCGACCCGCGCGACTTTGACGCGCATGCGGTCGCCGAGTCGATAACGCTCGTGGCCGCGCTCGCCCATCAGATGGTGCTTGCCGGCATCGAAGTGAAAGTAATCATTGCCGAGATCGGACACGTGGACCAGGCCTTCGATATACACGCCGTCCAGCGCGACGAAGACACCGAACGCAGTGACGCCGCTGATGCTGCCTTCAAACGATACGCCGATTTTGTCCTGCATGTAGTAACACTTGAGCCAGGCCTCGACATCGCGCGTGGCATCGTCGGCACGCCGCTCGGTCATGGAGCAGCGCGCGCCAAGCTCATGCCAGTCGCCGGGTTCGTAGCGTTTTCGGGCCAGCACCGCCTTGATCGCGCGGTGCACCAGCAGGTCGGGATAGCGCCGGATGGGGGAAGTAAAATGGGTATAGGACTCGTAGGCCAGTCCGAAATGCCCGACATTGTCGGGGCTGTAGACCGCCTGCCGCAGCGATCGCAGCATCACCGTCTGCAGCAGTTGCGCATCCGGCCTATCCTTGATGCGAGCCAGCAGTTTTGCGTAGTCCTTCGCATGCGGTTCGTCGCCGCCATCGAGGCTAAAACCAAAACCCTTGAGAAAATCCCGCAATGCCGCAAGCTTTTCCGGTGTCGGCCCCTCGTGTATGCGATACAGCATCGGATGATGGTTCTTGTGCAGGAAATCCGAGGCGCACACGTTGGCCGCCAGCATGCACTCCTCGATCAGGCGGTGCGCATCATTGCGTTTTACCGGCACGATGCGCTCGATCTTGCCCTGATCGTTGAAAATCATCTGGGTTTCTATGGTCTCGAAATCGATCGCACCTCGCCGCGCGCGCGATTTGGCGAGCAGGCCATAGAGGCGGTAGAGGTTTTCGATGTTCGGCAGCAGTTCTCGGTAGCGCTGCGCCGCCGTGCTGCGCGCATCGGCCAGCATTTCCGCCACCTGCGTATAGGTCAGGCGCGCATGCGAACGCATGACCGCCGCGGAAAACTGGTAGGACTCGACCTCGCCGTGCGCGTCCACTTTCATGTCGCATGCCATGCACAGGCGCTCGACTTCGGGATTGATCGAGCACAGGCCGTTGGACAACCGCTCGGGCAGCATCGGGATCACCCGGCGCGGAAAATACACCGAGTTGCCGCGCAACACGGCCTCGCGATCAAGCCCATCGCCGTGGTTCACATAATGGCTGACATCGGCAATGGCCACCACCAGCCGGAAACCGCCTCCGGGCCGCGTTTCGCAAAACACCGCGTCATCGAAATCCCTGGCGGTTTCGCCATCGATGGTCACCAGCGGCAGAACGCGCAGGTCGGTGCGTCCGCGCCGGTCGGCAGCGGTCACGCCATCCGGCAACGCCGCGCTCAGGCGCTCGACTTCGTCGGAAAATTCATGGGGCAGATCGTGTTTCCTCAGCGCAATCTCGATTTCCATGCCAGGATCGGCGTAATTACCCAGCACCTCGATCACGCGCGCCACCGGCTGGCCATGCTTGGTCGGCTGCGCAATGACTTGCACCATGACCACCTGGCCCGGTTTGGCGTCGCCCACATCGGCCTGCGGCACCAGCAAATCCTGGCTGATGCGCTTGTCTTCGGCGACCACGAACAGGATGCCGTGCTCGGCATACAGTCTTCCCACCAGGTGCTGGTGCGCGTGCTCCAGCACCTCCACGATTTTCGCTTCCGGACGGCCGCGGCGGTCGGTCCCCGATTGACGCACCATCACGCGGTCGCCGTGCAGCACCTTGTGCATCTCTTTCGGCCCGAGGAACATGTCGGGCCCGCCCTCATCGCGGATCAGAAAGCCGAAACCGTCCGGATGTCCCTGCACGCGGCCGCGGACCAGGTCGAGCTTGTCGACGACACAGATCGCGCTGCGGCGATTGCGCATGATTTCGCCTTCGCGCTCCATGGCCGAGAGCCGGCGCGCAAACATCTCGCGCTCGCCAGAGGCTATGTCCAGCAGTTGCTCGAGCTTGTCGTCGGAAACGGGTACGCCCTGTTCGGTCAGGGTCTGAAGAATGTACTCGCGGCTGGGCAGCGGCTGGTCGTAATTGAGGCGCTCGCGCTCGAGAAAGGGGTCTGCGGCGCGCACCGCAGACACTGCTGCGGCGGGGCTCCGGGATTTGGATTTTGCAGTGGCCGGCTTGTGCTCGGTCTTGCTGCGGGACCGGCCCGCAGCACGGGTAGTCTGGGTTTTACGTTGATTCATTTGATTCGATGGACGCCTTAAGTTAGAATTGCTCGCCTCAAAAGCCCAGGTGGCGGAATTGGTAGACGCACCAGGTTCAGGTCCTGGCGGTGGCAACACTGTGGGGGTTCGAGTCCCTTCCTGGGCACCAGTAATTCGGTTGAGAGTTCAGAGTGGAGCGTTTGGCGTAATGCAATGGCACTCCGGCTATCATTGGAAGTGCCGTTGAAAACGCCGCGCTTGACCCGCTCTCAACACTGAACACCAAACTCCCGGCTTTTACTCAAACGGGTGCCGGCGCACGATAGTCTGCTCGCGGTCGGCGCCGGTGGATACCATGTCGACAGGCACCCCACAGACCTGCTCGATGCGCTTCAGGTAATTCTGCGCCGTTTTCGGCAACTGATCAAAGCGCGTCAGTCCGACCGTGCTTTCGCTCCAGCCAGGCACTTCCTCGTAAACCGGTTCGCATTCCGCAAGCATCTCGGCGCCAAACGGCAGCAGATCCCTGCTGACGCCATTCACCTTGTAGCCTACCCCGAGCCGGATCCGCTCCATGCCGTCGAGCACGTCGAGCTTGGTGACGCACAAACCCGACACGCCGTTGATCTGGATCGAACGTTTGAGCGCCGCGGCATCGAACCAGCCGCAGCGGCGCGGCCGGCCGGTGGTTGAGCCGAACTCGTTGCCCCGGCTCGCCAGCTGCTTGCCGACATCATCGTCGAGCTCGGTCGGGAACGGGCCGGAGCCGACCCGCGTGGTGTACGCCTTGGTGATCCCCAGCACATAATGCAGCAGGCCCGGGCCTATGCCCGCTCCCGCGGCGGCAGCCCCGGCAACGCAGTTGCTCGATGTGACAAAAGGATAGGTGCCGTGATCGACATCGAGTAACGCGCCCTGCGCGCCCTCGAACAGCAGACTGCTGCCTGTCTGGTGTGCCTCATAGAGCATGCGCGGCACGTCGGCGACCATCGGTTTGATGCGATCCGCGAGCGCCAGCGTCTCGTCGAGAGTTTTCTGGAAATCGACGATCGCGACACGAAAATAATTCTTCAGCACAAAATTGTGGAAATCAAGCACTTCACCGAGCTTGGCAGCGAAACGCTTGCGATGAAACAAATCCTGCAGGCGGATCGCGCGCCGCGCAACCTTGTCTTCATACGCAGGACCGATGCCACGGCCCGTCGTTCCGATTTTACCGATGCCTTTAGCGGATTCGCGTGCCTGGTCGAGCGCCACATGGTACGGCAGGATCAACGGGCAGGCTTCGCTGATTTTAAGGCGCGATGCCACATTCACTCCTGCGCCCTCTAATGTGGCCACCTCCTCAAGCAGCGCCTGCGGCGAGAGCACCACGCCGTTGCCGATATAGCAGGCGACCTTGTCGCGCAGAATGCCTGACGGAATCAGATGCAACACTGTTTTTTTGCCGCCTATGACCAGCGTATGCCCGGCATTGTGGCCACCCTGGAACCGCACCACGCCCTGCGCGTGATCGGTCAGCCAATCGACGATCTTGCCTTTGCCTTCGTCACCCCACTGGGTGCCGATTACCACTACGTTTTTAGACATGAATACAAACCCTAAATTTAAGCCGCCAAGGCCGCCAAGCACGCCAAGAAAACCGAAAGGCGATCATGGAGTGGCGCGGACAGTCGCAACGGTCTTGATTGCTCAGATATTTATAACCAATTGTTTTATTTTATAATTAACTTGGCGTGCTTGGCGGCCTTGGCGGCCTTGGCGGCTAATTTCAGCTTTTCAACTACCCATTTTCCGGCGCGGAGCACAAGTTTGCGGTCGCAACCGAGCTCGGCACGCGAGCCGGCATGCCCAGGCAGATCCACCACCACGACTTCGCCGCGCGCACGCAGTGCCTCTACTCTGCGCTGCAACCGGGCATCGCGCAGCGCGTACGGCGCAAGAATTCCACCGGCTTTCTCCCCATTCCCGCTGACCTGGACCAGTTCGCGCAGATCCATGCTGAAGCCCGTCGCCGGGCGCGCGCGGCCGAACGCTTTTCCCACCTCGTCATAGCGGCCGCCCAGCGCCAGCGCATTCGGCCAGCCTTCGGCGTATGCCGCGAATACCACGCCGCTGTGGTAGTGGTAGCCGCGCAATTCAGCAAGATCGAAGGAGCGTATGCGCGCGACATCGCGTAACTGCTCGGACAGGGCCTTGAGGGTGCGCAGCGCCAACCTGATCTCCGGATAGTCCGGCAGCTTGCGGCGCGCCAGGGCCAGCACTTCTGCGCCGCCGTACAGTTCCGGCAGAACGGAAAATCCCGCACGCGTGCCGCGGTCAAGTTTTCGCGTGAGGCTGCGCAGCTCGGGCGCGTCCTTGGCTTGCATCGCGTGAAACAGCTCCGCCTCGAGACCGGGTCCAAGCTTGGCGCGATTCACCAGGCTGCGGAATACCGCGACATGTCCAATATCGAGGTAGACATCGCGAATGCGCACAAGATCCAGGACCTTCATCATCAGGCGCTGGATCTCGACGTCGCTTTCAATGCCGCGGTGGCCGTAAATTTCGGCCCCGGCCTGCAACGGCTCGCGGGTGCGGTTCATGCCCGAAGGCAGGGTATGCAACACGCTGCCGGCATAGCACAACCGTGTCACTCCGCTGCGGTTCAGGAGATGCGCATCGATGCGCGCGACCTGCGGCGTGATATCGGCCCGCACGCCGAGCATCCGGCCCGAGAGCTGATCGACGAGCTTGAATGTCCGCAAATCGAGGTCGTGGCCGGTTCCGGTGAGCAGCGACTCGACGTACTCGAGCAGCGGCGGCATGACCAGCTGGTAGCCGTGCACCCTAAACAGGTCGAGGATATCCCGGCGCAGGCGCTCGATGCGCAGCGCCTCGGCCGGCAGGATGTCCTCGATATATTCAGGTAGCAGCCAGGCTTTCATTGGAATTCAGGGTTCGGGATTCAGGGGAAGATTATAGTAGAGAATGGCTGTTGTTTTTGCGCAATCCTGGCCCCTGAATCCTTGATCCTGTCTTGATCAGTGCCGCGCAAGGTATAACAGCAGCAGGCCGGCAAGCATGGAAGTCAGTCCAATGAACCGAATCTGCCCGTCGCTCATTTCGATCAGCCGGCGAAATGTCTCGCGCCAGACGCCGGGCACCAGGAAGGGCAGGATCCCCTCGATGACCAGCATCAGGGCGAGCGCGGTCAGCAGGGTGGTGCTCATACAGGCCGGCTCGCAATCGTCAGGCGGGGGCGCGCATGCACGTAAATGGCCCAAAACCAGCCGTTACTTACCAGCCTTGCCGCCCGATTTGAGGTACTTGAAAAACTCGGAACTGGGATCGAGCACCAATACGTCGCTTTTGCTCTTGAAGCTCTGCTTGTAGGCTTCAAGACTGCGATAGAAGGCGTAGAACTCCGGATTCTGTTCATATGCCCGCGCGTAAATCGTCGTCGCCTTGGCATCGCCTTCGCCCTTGACGCGCTGGGCATCCCGGTACGCCTGCGCAATGATCACCTCGCGCTGCTTGTCGGCGTCGGCGCGGATTTTTTCCGACTCGGCCGCGCCGGTCGAACGCAGTTCATTGGCCACGCGCTTGCGCTCGGCGTCCATCCGGCGATAGACCGATTCACTGACTTCCTGCGGCAGGTCCACGCGCTTCAGCCTCACGTCGAGCACTTCCACGCCGATTTTTCCCGCGTCCTCGTTTGCTTTTTCGCGCATCAACTCCATGATCCGGTCGCGCTCGCCAGACACCACGTCATGCACGGTGCGATTGCCGAACTCCGCACGCAAACCGTCATTGATGGTCTGCAGCAGCCGGGTTTGGGCCCGCGTCTCCTCGCCGGCCACGCTCACGTAATACTGCCTGACATCGGTGATGCGCCACTTGACGAACAGGTCGACCAGCACGTTTTTCTTTTCCGAAGTCAGGAAACGCTCGGGTTCGGCGGTATCGATGGTCAGGATGCGGGTGTCGAAAAACCGCACGTTGTCGAGCAGCGGCACCTTGAAATAAAGGCCGGGGTCCTTCTTGATGTCCACCACCTCGCCCAGGCGAAATACGATCGCGTTCTGGCGCTGATCGACGATGAACATCGAAAGCGACGCGACGATCAAACCCGCGACTACCGCGACCATGATCGCGCCAAGATTATTTTTCATCAACGTGTCTCCCGGTCACGGCTGCGAAACGCTTCTCTTGAGCGCGCAGTCGACTCCGGCACAGGCGCAACCTCGGCCGGCTTCACCGCCTCCGGTGCCGGCGCAGCACTACCCATCTGCATGATCTTGTCCAGCGGCAGATAAAGCAGATTGTTGCCGCCTTTCTGGTCTATAAGCACCTTGCTGGTGCTCGTCATGATTTGCTGCATGGCATCGATATAAAGCCGGTCGCGCGTCACCTGCGGCGCCTTGCTGTATTCGGCCACAATCTGTTTGAAACGCGACGCATCGCCTTCAGACTGCTCGATCACGCGCTGCTTGTAGCCCTCGGCCTCCGAAGCCAGACGCGATGCCATGCCTCGCGCTTTGGGGATGACATCGTTGGCGTAGGACTGGCCTTCGTTTTTCTGGCGTTCCCTGTCCTGCCCGGCCTTGACCGCGTCATCGAACGCCGCCTGCACCTGCTCCGGTGGCTGCGCATTCTGCATGGTCACTTTGCTGATGTTGATGCCGGTGCCGTAACGATCGAGCACTTTCTGCGCCAGCTTCTGCGCCTGGGCGGCAACGTCGGCACGGCCTTCATACAGCACAAAGTCCATGCTGCTCTTGCCGACTACTTCGCGGATCGAGGATTCTGCAGCCTGCAGAACAGCCTCATCCGGAGCACGGCTGTTGAACAGATAGTCGTTCGGGCTTTTCAGCACATACTGCACGGCAAACTGCACGTCGATGATGTTCTCGTCGTCGGTCAGCATCAGCGATTCTTTAAGCACCTTGCTCTTGACGTTGTTGCGATAGCCGATCTCGACGGTGCGGACCTGGGCCAGATTGACGTTCTCCGCAGTCTCCATCGGATACGGCAGGTGCCAGCGCGGCCCTGGCATGGTGGTTTCCAGATACTTCCCGAAGCGCAGCACCACTCCGCGCTGGCCTTCATTGACGATGTAGAAGCCGCTCGCCAGCCACACGGCAACGATGAGTCCGAGCAACAGCCCGGCCCCGCCGCCGATGCCTCTGGTGCCGGGTCCGGACGGCCCTGCGCCACTGCCGTTGCCGCCCCCCTTGCGGCCGAACAGGCCGTCAAGCTTTCTGTTGAAGTTACGCCACAACTCCTCAAGATCGGGGGGGCCCTGGTTGCCACCTGAGCGCTTGCCCCACTGCGGGTCGTTGATGGACATCAGCGCGCCGGCAAACCGCAGCGCGCGCGTTTTCAGATAATCGCGAAAAGTATTCAAATAGGCAGTCATGGAAAAATCAAATCCGGTTATGCCGCGGCGGGGCTGTTGTTTTTCGTATCACGCAACGCGTTGGCCGCGTATTCCTCGAGCACAAGGCGCGCTGAATCAAGGCCTTCGCCCGACGCAGCGCTTGTCCAAATGCGGTTGATTCTACCATATTCGTCTCGTTCTATTCGCGCCGGGACCCGGGTCAGGTCGATCTTGTTGAAAACCAGGACCTGGGGGATCGCGTCAGCGCCGATTTCCGACAACACCTGGTTGACCGCCACGATTTGCGCCTCGCGATCGGAGCTGCTGGCGTCAACCACGTGCAGCAGCAGATCGGCATGAATCGTCTCTTCAAGCGTGGCGCGAAAAGCCGCCACCAGGGTGTGGGGCAGCCGCCGGATGAAGCCGACGGTGTCCGACAGCACCACGGCGGCACCTTGGGCGGTATGGACGCGGCGCGTGGTGGTATCGAGCGTGGCGAACAGCTGGTCAGCCGCATAGACGCCAGCCCGCGTAAGCCGGTTGAATAGCGTCGATTTTCCGGCGTTGGTGTACCCGACAAGAGCCACATTCAGCAGATTTGCCCGGCGACGCGCCCGGCGCTGCACTTCGCGCTGCCCCTTCAGTTTGATGAGCTTTTCCTTGAGGATCTTGACGCGTTTGCCCAGTAGCTGGCGGTCAGTTTCGAGCTGGGTTTCCCCAGGGCCCCTGAGGCCGATGCCGCCCTTTTGCCGCTCCAAGTGGGTCCAGCCCCGCACCAGACGGGTTGCAAGATGCTCGAGTTGGGCCAGTTCGACCTGCAGCTTGCCCTCGTGGCTTTGTGCGCGCTGGGCGAATATATCGAGGATCAGGCTGGTGCGGTCGACGACACGGCAATTGAGCCGCTTTTCGAGGTTGCGTTCCTGCACCGGCGACAGTTCGTGATTGAAAATCGCCAGGGAAGCATGGCTCTCGGCCACGGCATTCGCAATTTCCTCGACCTTGCCCTTGCCGGCGAAAAGCGCCGGGTCAGGACGCTGCCGCCGCCCCTTGACGACCGCGAGCGCGGTCACTCCCGCGCTCGCGGTAAGCAGCCGCACTTCTTCCAGGTTTTCAGCGTAGTCGGGTTCGCCAAAGTCCAAGCTGACCAGCACCGCCTTGGTGTTGCTGACGGGACGGTCAAACATCAGTCGGAAAACAACAGGACATTAACTGTCTGTGCTCGGGTCTAGCGTCAAATTGACGGCACGGGCGGGAACCACGGTCGAAATCGCGTGCTTGTAGACCATCTGCGTGACCGTATTCTTGAGCAAAACGACATACTGGTCGAACGAATCGATCTGCCCCTGCAGCTTGATGCCGTTGACCAGGTAGATTGAAACCGGGATATGCTCTTTACGCAACGCGTTCAAGAACGGGTCTTGTAATAACTGCCCTTTGTTGCTCATGATACCCTCGCCTTCACTGTTATTCGGATTAGCACTCTACTTGATTATCTTCCATAAAGCCATAGAGTTAGCGTCAAAACACCCTAGCTTCTGCCGGACCCTTTGGCATAAGGATTGCGCCCGGTTTTGAACTCCACCTTGAGCGGTGTTCCCTCCAGTTTGAAAGCGTCGCGCATAAAACGTTCCAAGTAACGCTTATAACTGTCCGGTATGTGATCCAGCGCGTTGCCATGGATCACGATGCGCGGCGGGTTGACCCCGCCCTGATGGGCATAGCGCAGCTTGGGCCGGTTCATGCCGGCGCGAGGGGGCTGCTGCTGGGCAACGGCGGCCATCAGCGCCCGGGTCACCCGCGGCGTCGGCAACCGGGACATGGCGGCGGCGTACGCGGCATCCACCGATTTCATTAACGGGCCGATGCCCGTGCCTTGCAAAGCGGAGATAAAGTGAATTTTGGCAAAGCTCAGGAAATTGAGCTTGCGCGCCAGGGCCCGTTTCAGCATGTCACGATCATGCTCCGGCAGCCTTTCCCATTTATTGACCGCCACTACCAGCGCCCGCCCGGCTTCGACGATGAAACCGGCGATATGCGCGTCCTGCTCGGATATATCCTGGCGCGCATCCAGCACCAGAACGACGACGTTGGCATCCTCGACCGCCTTGAGTGTTTTTATCACCGAAAACTTTTCAACGGTTTCATCCACTTTGCCACGCTTGCGCATGCCGGCGGTATCGATCAGCGTATACCGCTGCTCGCCGCGCGTGAACTCGATATAAATCGAGTCGCGGGTGGTGCCGGGCTGGTCGAACACAATCACGCGCTCTTCGCCGAGCAGCGCGTTGACCAGCGTCGATTTTCCGACATTGGGCCGGCCGACGACCGCGATGCGGGGATGACGGTCTTCCTCCGGCTCGACGTCTTCGGCCGCGGGATAATCCGCCAGCACCAGGTCCATCAGGTCGGCGACGTACTCGCCGTGTGACGCCGAAATCGCCAGAGGTTCGCCCAGACCCAGCGCATGGAATTCTGACGTGGCGATGTCATGGCGCATGCCTTCGGTCTTGTTGACGATGAGCCAGATTTTGCGGCCGGTCTTGCGCAGTTCCTCGGTGATGATCCGGTCCTGGTCCATCGGACCGGCGCGCCCGTCGGTCAGAAACAGCACCACATCCGCTTCGTCCACCGCCTGCCGGGTCTGACGCGCCATCTCATGAAAAATGCCGTCTTTCGCCACCGGCTCGAAGCCGCCGGTATCCACCACCAGAAAAGGTTTGTCGCCGATGCGGCCGTGACCGTAATGGCGATCCCGCGTCAATCCCGGTGCGTCGGCAACGATGGCGTCGCGGCTGTGCGTCAGTCGATTGAACAGCGTCGACTTGCCTACATTCGGTCGGCCGACGATTACAAGGGTGGGCTTCACGGCTTCGCCCCTGT
>Ga0113563_10000352_pt1 | contig 21420 bp, 14 predicted proteins | sample Mud3Dept3metaG_FD_80117 | JGI IMG/M metagenome (GOLD analysis project Ga0113563, IMG submission 80117) | Freshwater wetland microbial communities from Ohio, USA, analyzing the effect of biotic and abiotic controls - Mud 3 Core 4 Depth 3... | ecosystem: Environmental > Aquatic > Freshwater >... | reverse complement strand
CGGCGCACGGGTTCCTCGATGTAACGGGAGCCTGGGACCTGACGGTCCAAACCAAATCCGGCACGGCGCATCCTTCCATCCTCCTGAAGCAGGATGGCGAGAAAATCACGGGGACCTATCAGGGGCGAATGGGGAATTCCCCGCTGGAAGGCACGATTCGAGGGGACAATATCAGCTTTACCGTCAGATTGAAGTTCCAGGAAACCCTTATCGCGGTTACCTATCGCGGGGCAGTTACCGGGGACACGATGAAGGGCGCTGTACAATTCGGAGAAGGCGACTCGGGAAGCTGGTCCGGCACGCGAAAAAAGAGTGTCTCTCACTGATGGTTGTCCCGGAGTTTGCGCACTGCGGCATTCGTAGGGAAGGCTGCGTCGGATGAAGCATGATCCTGTCTCTCAGAGGAAGAGACTCCTGTGGCGTCTGGGCTCCATCCTTGCCGTCACTCTGCTGTTTGGGGGTGTACAGGCAAGGGAGGAACTCCAATTTCCCAAGGACCGCAACCGTCCGATCCCCGCTGCAGAATTCGCGCGCCTGGTGGAGGAATTCTCCGAAGAGGGCGGATATTTTCGCTCCGACAATTTCGTCTCCAATGAAACTTCCTATCTGCATGTCCTGGACCGGTTGAAGGAATTGGGTGCCAGAGGCGGTGCATACATAGGTGTGGGCCCCGAACAGAATTTCACCTATATTGCGAAGATCCAGCCCCGCATTGCCTTCATCGTCGACATACGGCGCCAGGCGGTGATCCAGCATTTGATGTTCAAGGCGATTTTCCACCATGCGGATACGCGCCTCGAATTTCTATCCATCCTATTCAGCAAACCTCTCTCCGGCACGGCGGCGCCCAGTGCGGACGCTCCGCTGGAGGAAATCGTCCAGCACATTGCGCAGATCCCCGCCAGCCCGGAGGCGTACTCCCGGAATCTGTCGAGGATCTGGAAGACCATCACCCGGGAGTATCTCATTCCATTGCAGTCCAGTGATCGTGGAATGCTCGAGTATGTGTACTCCGTGTTCCGGGATGGGAACCTCCACCTGCAGTATCGTTCCGGAGGCTACGGGTACCGGTCCGGCAACTACGGGTTCCCTGCCTCCTATCGCTGGAGCTATTTCCCGACGTTCCAGGATCTGATATTTGAGACAGACTTAAGCGGAACCCTCGGCAACTTTCTTGCAGACCGCAGGGACTATGATTTCGTGCGTTCGCTGCAGGAAAGCAATCGGATCATTCCCGTAGTGGGAGATTTCGGCGGCCCGAAAGCGCTGGCTGCCGTGGGAGCGTACCTGAAAAAGAACGGCTACACGGTGACTGCATTCTACACTTCCAACGTGGAACAGTACCTGTTCAGCGAGGGGGGGTTCGACGATTTCGCCCAGAATGTTGCCCGCCTGCCCATCACGGATCGCAGCCTGTTCATCCGCGCTTACCCGAATCAGCGGACGAGGCATCCGGCGCAGACCGGCAATCATCGCCTGACGACCTTGCTGCAAAAAATCGCGGTTTTCCTGGACGACTACAGGGACGGCGCGTACCCTGATTACTGGACCCTGGTGCGGACCCATTACATCAGCCCGCGAAGTCCCTGACTCCGATAATGCCCCTGTTCCTATTTGGCAGAAGCAATTCCCAGGATGCGGCGCAATTCCTCTTCCAGACCGGGTGTGCAGATCAGGCAATTGCGCGCATCAATGCGGTCGGAGCCGTCATTTGTAAGATACACCGCCCCCGTCTCCTGGGCGATAATGCGTCCCGGGGCATAGTCCCATTCCATCCCGCTGCCGCTCAGCCAGATATCCGCCATTCCGCGGGCAAGCATAGCCACGTCATAACTGCCTCCGTAACTGCGGACCGTCCAGCATTCCTCTGTCAGGAAGCGAACGGCATTGGCTCCCCAAGTCTCCCAGGCTGATTTCAGGCCGCTGATCATGAGGATCGCCTTTTCGAGCCTGTAGATATCCGAGATGCGGGTCCTGGTTTCATTCCAATAGCAGCCCGCGCCGGAGACAGCGAAGAGAGTTTCACTCAGGCACGGAAAATGAACGACGCCGAGAACCACGCGTCCGCTTGCCTCCAGGGCAATCTGTACCGCCCAGAACTGATTCCCGCGTACGAAATCTCTGGTCCCATCGATCGGGTCGACGATCCAGCGCCGTCCGGAACGCGAGCTGGCGGCGGATCCTTCTTCCGCCGTGATTCCGTCTTCGGGGAAAGCTTCGACAATCCTCCGACAGATGAGTATTTCACACTCCCGGTCTGCAATGGTGACCGGCGAGTGGTCCTCCTTCTCCGCGGCGGCCCTTCCCGAGCGGAAATGTTTCAGCGCCAGTTCGCCTGCCTGCTTTGCAGACGAAATCATGACCGCAACCTCTCGATCATAGGACATCTGTGTCGCCCTCCCCGGCGATTAGGATCCGGCGCGGCAAACCGACGGATCTTGCTGTGTGTAGGGCCAGGATCTACAATAGCCTCCGCAAGTTTGAAGGCGACCTCCGTGGGATCCAGGACTATTGCACCCGACTCCGGCCTCAATATCCTGCGCATATCCAGCCAGGCCGGCATATCCCAGAAAAACGACTTCCGCACCATGCTCTTTGATCGCCTTCCGGACCATTGTCAAGGCGCGTGACTTCGCCTTTTCCGGATTGGCCTCCATCCCGAGCACGGGCATGTCGAGGGGAGTGCGCTTGCGTAACGGCTTTCGACGGCACATCACTGCCTGATTTGCACCACCGTGGCCCCCCCTCCACCCTGATTTGGAGGTGCCGGCCGGAAGCTCTCGACCTGGGGATGGCCGCTGAGAAGCTCCGCGACGGCACGGCGCAGGACGCCTTTCCCATGACCATGGATGATGCGAACGCTCTCGAAACCGGCGAGGAAAGCCTGGTCCAGGAATTTGTCCACTCGTAACCGGGCATCATCCGAATTCAGGCCAATCACGTTGATCTCGGCCGGCAACGGCTGTTCCAGACTCAATTCCGGCGCCGGCTTCCTCACGGGTAGCTTGGGATTCGTAGCAGGAGCCGATTCAAGCACCTGCAGATCATCCCGTCGCGCGCGAAACTTGAGCAGGCCTACGCTTACGGTATAGGTCTCCTCATGGATCGAATCCAGAGTTCCCGCCTGCCCCAGGGGCCGGACCCACACGCGGTCCCCTTCGACCGGTTCGGCGCCGGCCCGATCCTGCCGCGGTTGCGGGACTGCACTCCCAGCGCAGGTGGAGGGTGAGCCCGGGGCTGCCGAGTCCATTTCCGGTTCCATCGCCTCCTTCGATTCCCGGGCCGCACGACGCAGCTGGGCGCCTCGGTTTTGTGCGGCCCTCCTGACTTTTTCCTCCGCGACGCGGTCTTTCAAACCTCGAATCAGCACCTCGCTCTGCTGCTCGAATTGGCGCATTGCTCCTTCCATGGCTTTGTCGAATGCAGCGCTGCGGGCTTGCTCCCGGCGCAGGAACTCCTCCTCAAGGCGCGCCTGGTCACGGGAGGCTGCCGCACGCTCCTCTTCCAAGGCGGCTCGCAGGGCGCCCTGCTCTTCTACCAGAGTCCGCAACTTCCTCAGATAGTCTCCCGCGAGGATGTGGTCTGGATCCGCCAGGGCACGGGCTTGCTCCAGAATGGCATCGGGCACCAGCATGCGGCGCGCGATTTCCAGACCTGCAGAAGCGCCCGGGATTCCCACCGTCAGCCGATATGTCGGCCGCAGAGTCTTCTCATCAAACTCTACCGAGGCGTTGAGCACACCGTCGGTCTTCGAGGCCCACATCTTCAGAGGGTTGTAGTGGGTTGTCGCCAGAGTGGTCGCCCCGGTACGGCGGAAAAAATCCACGATCGCCACAGCAAGAGCCGCGCCTTCCTCGGGATCCGTCCCTGTCCCGACTTCATCGATCAACAGCAGCGTGCGCGGCGTCACCTTTTCAGCCATTCGCGCGATGTTGCACATGTGGGCTGTAAATGTGGACAGGTTTGCCGCGATGGACTGCTGATCCCCGATGTCCGCGAACACCTGGTCGAAAATCGGAAGCACCGCCTCCGCTGCCGGCACAGGAATTCCCATTTGGGCCATAAGGGCGATCAGCCCCACCGTCTTGAGTACCACCGTCTTGCCGCCTGCGTTGGGTCCGCTGATGACCAGTACCTGGTGCATGTCATCAAGGTCGAAGGATATCGGGACGGCGCCGCCCCCCGATTGCCGCAGCGCGGATTCCAGGAGTCCGTGACGTGCTCCGTGCAGGCGCATTTCCCGCGTATGCGACATTTCCGGCCGGACGCAGGAGAACTCGAGCGAGAAACGGGCCTTTGCCTGCGCGAGGTCCACCTCCGCCACGGAATCCGAAAGCCTCCGGATGCCCTCCTGGTTGGCGCGGAAAGCATCGGTGATCATGCGGAGGATGCGTGTAATCTCCAGCTCTTCCTGTTCGTGCAGGCGAACCAGTTCGTTGTTCTGGTCGATCACGGACAGAGGCTCAATATAGGTGGTCTGTCCGCTGGAAGACAGGCCGTGGACCACTCCGGGGACCTGCACCCTGGAGTCAGTGCGCACCGGGATCACGAACCGGCTGTTTCGGAAGGTGATGAATTCCTCCTGAACCGCCCGTGCCTGCTGCCGCAGTACCCCCTCGAGAGACCTGTGGATGCGTGTGCGGCCGGTCTGAATCTCCCTTCGGATTTCGCGCAGCGCAGGGCTGGCGGTATCCGCGATTTCCCCGCCGGGGAGAACTTTGCCTTTGATATCCAGCAGCAGCCTGCGCAAATCGGGAATCCGGCCGGCAACACCTGCCAGCCCTGGATATTGCTCGTGCTCGCCGGGATTCCTGAACACATCGCGGAGGCCGATCCCGACGGCTATCAGGTGTTCCAGTTCCAGTACCTGACTGGGCTCGAGGGCCGTGCCTTCGACCTGCAGGCGCAGCAAGCTCGGCCTCGGGTCGGCAATCCCGGCAAGGCCGAATCTCTCGCCCGACTCCAGAAACGCCACGCATTCCATGGTGAGATCGAGCGCGCACTCGATCTCCGCTCTGACAGTGGCAGGTATGAGGTTCAAAACGCGCTCCCGGCCGAGAGGAGTCTGCGCGTGACTGGCAACCAGATCCAGGAGTGAGCTCAGTTCCAGTGTGACAATCGAATGAGGGTCCATCTACTGTTCCGTGCGACGATGCTTTGGCGTGGCGGCGATCGCATGACGGCGACTATGTGCCCGACCGCCTGATGTTCCGGGAGCGGTTCCGGCAGTGAAATCTCCCCGGCAGACCGGACGGTTTGCGTCGCTGGCGCCAGGCAGAGAAGGCTTCCAATGCCCGAGGCCGTGAGGTATATTGAGAGACTTCACATCTGTTGCGATTCGGATCCTGTTATTGTTCATATCATAGAGGTTCCATCATGGCTGCGAGACAGAAAAAGATTATCATAATGGGTGCTGCGGGGAGGGATTTTCATAACTTCAACGTGTTCTTCCGAGGCAATCCTGAATTCAAAGTGGAAGCGTTTACTGCCTTTCAGATCCCGAATATCGCCGGAAGGACCTATCCGCCGGAGCTCGCCGGGGAGGGATATCCGCAGGGGATCCCGATATTCGAGGAAGCAGAGTTGGCGGAACTTATCCGGAGATTCCGGCCGGACGAAATCGTTTTTGCCTACAGCGATGTTCCCCACATCGAAGTCATGCACCGGGCGTCGCATGTAAATGCCCTGGGTCCGGACTTCCGCCTGATGGGTGCGCAGACAACGATGCTGCCGTCGGTAAAGCCGGTGATTGCCGTATGCGCGGTGCGGACAGGATCTGGCAAGAGCCAGACGTCCAGGAGGATCACTGAACTGCTGCACCAGCGCGGCAAGTCGGTGGCCGTCATTCGCCACCCGATGCCCTATGGGGATCTCAACGCGCAACGCTGCCAGCGCTATGAGACTCTGGAGGATCTGGTGCGGTATCGATGCACCATAGAAGAGATCGAGGAATATGAGCCTCACATTCAAAAAGGGCACATTGTTTATGCGGGAGTCGACTATGAGGAGATTCTCCGGCGCGCGGAGAGTGAGGCGGACATCGTGCTCTGGGATGGGGGTAACAACGACATACCTTTCTATCGGCCGGACCTTCACATTGTTGTGGCAGACCCTCACCGTCCGGGACACGAGTTGCGGTACCATCCCGGCGAAACAAACCTGCGGATGGCTCAGGTGGTGCTGATCAACAAGGTTAACACGGCGACTGCAGCCGGCATCGGAGAGGTTGTCGCCAACATCAACCGGACGAATCCGCAAGCCAGGATCATCCATGCGGCTTCCGTGGTCAGCGCCGAGGATGAAAACGCGATCCGCGGGAAGAAGGTGCTTGTCGTCGAGGACGGTCCCACGCTCACCCATGGTGAAATGACCTACGGGGCTGCCCACGTTGCGGCCAGACAATTCGGTGCCGCCTCAATCGTCGATCCCCGCCCGTTCGCAGCCGGCAGCATCCGCGCTGTGTTCGAGAAGTACCGTCACCTGACCGACGTGCTCCCGGCAATGGGATATGGCGAACAACAGGTGCGCGATCTGCAGACAACGATCGAAGCCGTGCCGTGCGACCTGGTCCTGGTTGGGACTCCGTTCGATCTGGGCAGGCTGGTCAAGACCCGTCACCGGATGATCCGGGTGGGGTACAGCCTGGGCGAGGCGGCCACAGGCGAACTGTCCCAGATCCTGGATCAATTCCTGGCAAACTCGAAGGCATAAGCGAGGAAGAAATCATGGATCAAAAAGACTTCATAACCATTCGCAGTTACAGCGCCGCGGAGATCCGGCATCTGATCGACCTCGCCCTCGATATCAAGGCGAATCCCGTCAGGTATTCGGACATTTTGCGGGGCAAAGCGCTTGCCATGATTTTTGAGAAGCCGTCACTGCGCACTCGCGTCACGTTCGATGTCGGCATCCACCAATTGGGCGGATTTTCCATTTATCTGTCCCCGGCCGAAATCAACCTCGGCAAGCGGGAGTCCGTTGCGGATGTGGCGAGGAATTTGGAGAGGATGGTGCAGGGAATCATGGCCCGTACTTTCAGCCACAAAGTCGTCGAGGAGCTGGGGAGTCACGCGCACGTCCCGGTCATCAACGGCTTGACCGATTACAACCATCCCTGCCAGGCGATGGCGGATTATTTGACCCTGCTCGAGGTTAAAAAGAAGCTCTCGGGGATCAAACTCGCCTATGTCGGAGACGGCAACAACGTAGCCGTTTCTCTCATTCACGGCGCCGCCCGGCTGGGTGTTCACCTGGCAGTGGCAACTCCCCCGGGATATGAACCCAATCCGGAGGTCGTCGCGTGGGCGCGTGCGCATGGCGTGGAGACTGGCTGCACGATTGATCTCACGCAGGATCCTTCGGAGGCCGTGCACGAAGCGGATGCTGTCTATACGGACGTGTGGACCAGCATGGGTCAGGAGGCCGAAAGCGCATTGCGGCTGAGAATCTTCCGTCCTTATCAGGTCGATGAGGAGCTGTTCTCAAAAGCACGCCCGGATGCCGTATTCATGCACTGCCTGCCGGCACACCGCGGCGAGGAAGCAACTGACGCAGTCATCGAATCGCCTCGTTCCGTCGTATTCCAACAGGCGGAGAACCGGCTCCACGCCCAGAAGGCCATCATGGCTGCGCTGATGGGGCAGAGGTGAGCCGTGATCAAGTCGGCAGTGATCGCAGTAGGCGGCAACGCCCTGATTCGCGCAGGGGAAAAGGGATCCATCCTGGAACAGATCGCCAACGCGCGCCGGATCAGCAAGGCGATCGTCACCCTGATACAATCCGGGCTTCACCTCGCAGTGACGCATGGAAACGGTCCGCAGGTCGGCGCGCAGCTGCTGCGCTCGGAGCGGGCTGCCGGGCAGGTCTACGAACAGAGCCTCGACGTGTGTGTCGCCGCTACGCAGGGGGAAATCGGGTACATCCTGCAGCAGGCGTTACAGCTCGAGTTGCAGCTTGCGGGGCTGAGCATGCCGGTGACTACGATTCTGACCCAGGTGGTGGTTCGCGACGATGATCCGGCGTTCCGCAATCCCACGAAACCCATCGGTCCTTTTTATTCCCGGCCGGCGGCGGAGGAGAGAATTCGCCAATACGGGTGGGACATGATCGAAGACTCCTCCAGAGGCTACCGGCGGGTGGTTCCGTCGCCGGATCCGATCGATATTGTCGAGGCGGAAGTGATTCGCAGGGTGATCGATCAGGGAATTCTGGTGGTGGCGGCCGGGGGCGGGGGAATACCGGTCGTGCGGGAGGGCGGGTTGCTGCGAGGCGTCGACGCGGTGATCGACAAGGACCGGGCTTCGATGCTGCTGGCCATCGAGCTTGCGGCAGACCTTCTGGTCTTTTCCACTGATGCGGATCACGTCTACCTTCACTTCAAGCAGCCCGGCCAACGCGCTCTCGAGCTCGTTCGCCTCGAGGAGATCCGCAGGCATCATCAGGCCGGAGAGTTTCCGCCCGGCAGCATGGGACCGAAGGTGGAAGCCGCGATGAATTTCCTCGACTCGGGAGGCAGGAAAGCGATCATCACCTCCCTTGACAATCTGGCGGACGCGGTGTTGGGGGGCGCGGGAACCCAGATCATTCCCTGATACGGGAGGGCAGGTCATGATTCTCCATCACGTGATCGAGTCACAGCAGTTTACGGTGCCGCTGTTGCTGGAGCTCTTCGATCGTGCCCGCATCATGGAGCACGTGGTCGCCAAGGGCGGCACCCTGGACTACCAGCACAAGATCATGGCGACCCTCTTCTACCAACCCTCGACGCGCACCCGCATTTCGTTCGAAGCGGCAATGCATCGTCTGGGCGGTCGTGTGTGCTCCACGGAGGAAGCGAAGACTTTTTCCTCTGAGGTCGAAGGGGAGCAGCTGGAAGACACAATCCGGATCATCTCCGGATACACGGACGTGATCGTGCTGCGTCACATGGAGATGGGAGGCGCCGCCCGCGCCGCGGCCGTATCTTCCGTTCCGGTCATCAATGCGGGAGACGGCAGCGGTGGGCAGCACCCTACGCAGGCGCTCCTGGACCTGTACACGATTTTCAGGGAGCGCAGGACGCTGGACGGGCTCACCATCGCGATGGTGGGAGAACTGGACCGGGGCCGCACGGTACGCTCCCTTGCCTATCTGCTGAGCAAGTTCGACAGGGTCAAGATGTATTTCGTGAGCCCGCCTGAAGTGCAGATGCGGCACGATATCCTGGAACACCTGGAGGAGCGCGACGTCTGGTTCGCCCAGGAAACCGAAATCGACACTGTGATCGACGCTGTTGATGTTGTGTATGTTACGCAGATCCGACCGGGACGCATGCAGGAACGGGAAAAAATACAGAAGTATTTCATGGACGCATCGGTGCTGAAAAAAATGAAGCCGGACGCCATGATCATGCATCCGCTGCCCCGCACGCTCGAGCTCGACAAAGCCGTGGATCACGATCCGCGGGCCTTCTACTTCCAGCAGGCCACCAACGGCCTGTACGTGCGCATGGCGCTCTTGACAATGGTCCTGGATTGAAAACAAACCAACCGCCGGTGCAAACACCTCCCGAAAGGAGAAGCAGGATGACTGAGATGAAGACCAGGGATTACATCGCGCTCGAGGATCAATATGGCGCCCACAATTACCATCCTCTGGACGTTGTGGTCCAGAGCGCAGAGGGAGTCTGGGTGTATGACGTGGAAGGAAAGCGCTACCTGGACTGCCTGGCGGCCTACTCGGCGGTAAACCAGGGGCATTGCCATCCGCGAATCCTCCACGCGATGGTCGAGCAGGCGCGCCGGGTCACGCTGACTTCACGAGCGTTTCGCAATGACCAGCTGCCGCTCCTGTGCAAAGACCTGCATGACCTGACGGGGATGGATTCAGTCCTGCCCATGAACTCGGGCGCCGAAGCCGTGGAGACCGCTCTCAAGACGGCGCGTAAATGGGCCTACCAGGTGAAGGGAATCGCTCCCGGCAAGGCGGAAATCATCGCCTGCAGCAACAACTTCCACGGGCGCACGATCACCATCGTCAGCTTCTCCACGGAACACCAGTACCGGGACGGTTTCGGACCCTTCACCCCCGGATTTACGATCATTCCCTACGGGGACGCAGCAGCGCTGCGGCGCGCCGTAACTCCGGACACATGCGCATTCCTGGTGGAGCCGATCCAGGGGGAAGCCGGGATCATTGTCCCTCCCGATGGCTATTTGCGGGAGTGCGAAGCCATCTGCCGGGAAAACAAGATGCTTCTCATCCTCGATGAGATTCAGTCGGGTCTGGGAAGGACCGGCAGACTCTTCGCTCATGAGCATGATGGCGTCCGGCCGGACATGGTGATTATCGGGAAAGCCCTCTCCGGCGGATATTACCCCGTTTCTGCCGTTCTCGCGCCGCGCGATGTTCTCGGCGTCTTCAAACCCGGCGATCACGGCAGCACTTTCGGCGGCAACCCGCTTGCCTGCGCCGTGGCGCGGGCAGCCCTGCGGGTACTGACCGAAGAGAAACTCGTCGAGCGCTCGGCGGAACTCGGGGTCTATTTTCTCGGCAGGCTCAAGACCCTGCGTTCGCCGCATGTCGTGGAAATGCGCGGGCGCGGCCTGTGGATCGGGATCGAGCTGAGCGGACCGGCGCGCCCGTTTTGCGAAAGGCTGAAGGAGGAAGGAATCCTGTGCAAGGAAACCCACGATCGCGTGATCCGGGTCGCTCCTCCGCTCGTGATCACACGCGAAGAGATTGACTGGGCCTGCGAAAAATTCCGGGGAGTGCTGCAATAGCCCCCTGCTGCCGCGGTGCGCGAAAGCGCGCAAGTGTTTCGCCTGTGGGGATCATAGGCCTCACCTCCAAGGTTCCAAGGACTCAAAGAATCTCAAAAGACTTGCAGCTATCGTACCTCAATGCCCGCAGCCGCAAGTCGGGCTTCGAGGTTCTTCGAGCTTTTTGAGCCTTTGAGGTGCAGTTTTCCACGTTTTGCGCCACCGGAGGATTCCGGCTCAAGGCAGGAGAAGCAGCTTCCCTATGGTCTGCCTACTCTCGAGAGCCCGGTGCGCATCGGCGGCTTCTCGCAGTGGGAAGGTTTTGTCGATGCGCAGCTTCAGCGTCCCCTCCGCCAGCCACTCCAGAATCTCGCCTGCCCGCCAGCGGGTTTCCTCCTCGGAAGCGGTGTAGTGGGCGAGGCTTGGCCGGGTTACGTAGAGAGATCCTCGCGCATTCAAGATTGTCAGGTCCACCGGTGCGACCGGGCCGCTCGATTGTCCGAACAGCACCAGCATTCCCCTGCGTTTGAGGCAATTCAGGCTTTTCTCGAAAGTCGACCGGCCGACAGAGTCGTATACTACGTCTACCCCTGTTCCACCTGTGATCTCCTTTACTTCTGCCTCAAAATCCACCTGGTCGTAGCGAACGACATGATTGGCTCCGGCCTCAGATGCAAGCTTCGCTTTCTCCTCCGTCGACACCGTGCCGATAACATTCGCCCCGATCATCCTGCAGATCTGCACCAGCAGCAATCCGACCCCTCCGGCTGCGGCATGCACCAGAGCGGTATGACCGCTTTGTAGATCAAACGTGGATGTGGTGAGGTAGTGAGCCGTCATACCCTGGAGCATGAGTGCGGCCGCGGTCGGGAAGTCCACCGTTCTGGGGAGCTTCACCACGTGGCGTGCGTGGGCGACCGCGAACTCTGCATAGGTCCCGAGGTTCATGGCAAAGGCGACACGCTCCCCCGGCGACAACTCCAATACCCCGTCGCCCACCGCGTCGACTACGCCGGCAGCCTCCACCCCCGGGGTGAAAGGCAGCGGGACTTTGTACAGTCCGGACCGGTGATAGATATCGATGAAGTTCACTCCGATTGCCCGGACGGCAACGCGAACCTGGCCTGCGCCGGGATTCGGTATGTCCACCTCCCCAAACATGAGCTTTTCCGGACCTCCTGTCTCCTGCACTCGAATCGCCTTCATCTCTGACTCCTTCCCGAACCCGGGTGCCGGGCCTTTGCCTGCTCGTCGCGCACATCGCAAGCCGCGAGTGATCTCATTCCAAACATCCCATTCGGCTTTGATATACTCAATACTTCTTTGTTGCGAACAATGCAATATCCGAATCCAGCGAGGACCCGGAAATGAAAACCCTGACCACATCCCGGAGTTCAAATCTCCATGGATCGGGGACATTCCCCTGATCCTGGCAGTTGATTTTTCGAAGAGCGTACAGCGACCGCAAAACATGGTAGCGTCTCCAGTTTGGGGGGCGGAAGAGGAGGAGTGCGCGATGGAACGAGGGGAGCATCTGGTGGATTCAATCGCCGTGGGAGGCATTGTGACGGTTCGCGACCGCCTGCTGGAGAAGCAGTCGCAGGGGAAGAAAGTATACCGGCTGGAGTCGGGAGACCCTTCATTCCCCGTCCCTGAACACATTCGTGAAGCGATCAAAAAAGCGCTGGATGAGGGGCACACGCACTACACTTCCGGCGCCGGGATCAAGCCCCTGCGCGAGGCGATCCACCGGAAACTGGTCGAGGAAAACCGCATACCGGTCAAGGATCCCGGCCATGTCCTCGTGACCAACGGCGCCATGAACGCGTTATATATCGCATTCCATGCTCTGGTTCAGCCCGGCGACGAGATCATCATGCCGGATCCGACCTGGACCGAGACGGCGGACAACGTCACTCTCGCCGGAGGAGTTCCCGTCAGGGCCCGCCTCGATTGCGGCGATGGATACCGATATGGAGCCGAGGCGATAGAAGCCGCGGTTACGCCCCGTACGCGCGCTGTTGTCATCAACACCCCGCACAATCCGACGGGGATGGTCCTGCGGCGGGAAGAGCTGATTCCTATACTCCGGCTCGCCGAGAGGCACGGGCTCTGGGTGATCAGCGATGAAGCCTACGAGCACGTCCTGTTTGACGGACGCAAGCATGTGAGCGCCGCGTCCCTCGGATACGAACGCGTGCTGAGCATCTTTTCCATGTCCAAGAGCTACGCTATGAGCGGTCTGCGCCTGGGATATCTCTCCTGCAATGACGACCGGCTGGTCGAACGCATGGCCAAACTCCTTCGCTGCACCATAAACGGTGTGAACTCGGCGACCCAGATCGGTGCGATCGCCGCCCTGACCGGACCGCAGGATGCGACATCGCGCATGGCGGAGGAATACCAGGCACGCCGCGATGCCCTTTGGGAGGGGCTCCTGGAAGTCAGGGTGCTGCATTCGTTCCGACCCCAGGGCGCATTCTATCTTTGGGCGCGCATCGATGAGAGTTGGGAAGGGTACGCCGGCATGCGCGGCGGCCGGGCGATGACCGAATGCCTGATCGAGGAAACCGGCATTGGCAGCGTGCCCGGCGAAGTCTTCGGGCCGGCGGGAGCGGGTCACATCCGTTTCGCCTTTTCCTGCCCGACCGACCAGGTCGTCGCAGCTGCCGCAATACTCAAGAGGCGGTGGGCAGACTGACACCGGATGGAAATGAAGTTGCGGAGGAGACAATGAAGCATGATGACGAGCAAATCCGCCTGGCGGGGCTGTATGCTTCTATGAATGATGGGGAATTGGAGTCCCTTGCCGAGGACTGGGACTCTCTGATCGAAGCGGCGCATTAGGCTTTGAAGGAGGAGATGGCCCGGCGCGGGATGCATCTCAGTTTGAAGACAGAACCGAGTCCGGAGGAGGAGGGCGAAGCCCTGACGGACCCCGTTACCGTCGCTGAATTCCCCGATATGAGCGAGGCGCTGCTTGCCCAGGGGCTGTTGGCTTCGGGCGGCATTCCGAGTGCATTGATCGGTGCAGGCGATACACCTTCGACTTCGGATCAGGCCTGGTTCGGACCGCGCTCGGGCAGCGGACTCGGCCATCTCCCCGGCGTGAACGCCGGGATCAGGCTCCAGGTGAACTCTGCCGACGCGGAGACAGCCCGTGAAGTGCTCGAGCAGCCGCTTCAGGATCAAGACTCAGATTAGCCAGCCATCTACAGAGCATCCGATTTGCGGATTGCAGCGGCAGAATGCAAGATGAAAAGAGCGATCGTGCAGCCAATCAAGAGGTCCGAAGCAGGAGGATGAAAAGGGAATTGAGGTGCGTATTCTGGACATGCGCTCACAGGAGCATTCCGGGAACCGAATCGGAGCCCGGTTTCGGTTTTTCGCTCATTCCGCCCGGAGCGAGCGGGCCGGGTCTATGCGCAGGGCGCGCAATGCAGGGAGCAGGCAGGCAAGCGCGGAAATCACCACAAGGAAGAGGGCGGCCCCAACGTAAGCGAACGGATCGAGCGGCTCTACCTGGAACAGGAGTTGTTGTATGAGCCGAGTGCCGAAAACGGCAGCAATGATGCCCGGGACCAATCCCAACCCCACGAGGATGAAGCCACGCTTCATTATGAATCCGATGGTATCCGTACCCGTCGCACCCAGGGCCATGCGGATGCCGAATTCGAAAATGTGCTGGGTGACCCAGAAGGCGAGCACACCATAAAGTCCCACCGCCGTCAACAAAAGCGCCAGGCCCGCGAATAGACCCAGCGATATCGTCACGATCCGGAATCCGGTGACGGACCGGTCAATGATCTCCATCATGGAGGCGGGTTCGGCCAGCGGGACGTTCCGGTCGAGCCGCTGCAGGATCTGGCGCACGGCAGGGACAAGGCTCACGGGATCGCCGGCCGTGCGCACCGCCAACCGCATGCGTCTGCCGGAACGCTGCAGGTAAGATGTGTACATTGTGCGGTATGGATCGCTGCGCACGCTGGTCATGCGCACGTCCTCCACGACGCCGACCACCCGGTGCTCGATTCGCTCTCCCATATCGATTACGATGGTACGACCGATCGGATCGGCGTCGGGGAAGAGGTCCCGGGCCATCGACCGGCTGATGACTACTACTCTCGCGGATTCTACTGTGTCAGTCTCCTCGAGATCGCGCCCCGTCCTGATGGGAATTCCCATCGTTCTGAAATACCCGGGCAGCACGATGCGATCAAAGGCCGAGCGGGTGTCCTCAGCCGTTGTCGGAGGTTGGCCGGCCGGCCATGCGTAAATGTCGTTCCCCGGGTCGCGAATAGGAAGCTGATTGACCAGTGCCGCGGACTCCACGAAGGGAAGGGAACGCACCTCCTGCAGAAGGGTGCAGAAAAAGGCGGTCTGCCGGGGCGGCTCAGGATAGCTGTCCGCCGGAATCTGGATCTCTGTGGCCAGCAGATTCCCGGGATCGAATCCCAGATCCGACTGGGTCTGGCGTGCCAGGCTGCGCATGAGAAGTCCCGATCCGATGAGCAGGAAGATCGACATCGCGACCTGAAAGACCACCATCGTGGCGCGCCAGCGGGAGCCCCCTCTGTCCTCGGTGGTTCGGACTCCGGAACGGAATCGGCTCGCCAGGTCAATCCTCGTGCTCCGCAGCGCGGGGAGAATCCCGAAAATCAATCCGGTCGCGAGAGAAACCAGCAGTGTAAAGAGCAGCACCCTTGTGTCAAGAGCAGGATGGATGATCCCGACCCGCCCCATTGGAAGGAGGCGAAGAATCAGTTGCATCAGAAGGGTCGCGACCAGGATTCCCGAGGCACCGGCGGCTGCGGCCAGGAGAAGGCTCTCGACAAGGAGCTGCCGGATCAACCGCCCTCTGGAGGCCCCGATTGCGGATCGGATGGCAATCTCCGAGATGCGGCTCTGGCCACGGGCCAGCAGCAGGCCTGCGACATTGCTGCATGCGATCAGATGCACGAGCACGACAGTGGCCATGAGCAGCAACAGGCTGGTGCGCGAGTCTTCTACGATGTAATCATGCAGCGCAGTGAGCTGGATCGACTTGCCCTTGTTGCTTTCCGGATACTGCTCGGCCAGCCTCGCCGAGAGGCTGTCGAGCTCCTGTTGGGCCTGGGTGATAGTTACGCCGCGTTTCAGCTTTCCGGCCACAATCAGGTTGTGCCACCGCCGGGCATTCGCGCCCGGTCCGTCACGATAGGTCAATGACCACATGTCGGCATCGGCAAGAAAACGGAAGTGGGTCGGCATGACCCCGATGATGGTGGACGCAGTGCCGGAGGCCGTGAGTGTTTTGCCGATGATGCCTGGGTCGCCGCCATAACGTCGCTGCCAGTAGCCATAGCTGAGCATGACCACCGGCGGCCCCCCGACCAATGCCTCGTCTTCCCGAAAATGCCGTCCGATCAGAGGCGGAACCTGCAGCATGGGAAAGAGGTCCCAGCATACGAACAGGAGGTCCGCCCGCTCGGGCTCCTTATCTCCGGTTATCGTGATCCGGAAGGGGCCCCACATCATCATGGACAAGTAATCGAAGGAGCGGCTCTCTCGCCGGTAATCGAACCAGTCATACCCGGAGACTGGCCCGCTGGCGGTGATTCCCCTGTCAAAGGATTTTCTTCCGATCACCAATCGGTCGGCGTCCGGGTAGGGAAGCGGGCGCAGGAGCACTGTGTCGATGATGCCGAACATCGCCGTGTTGGCGCCAATACCCAGGGCAAGTGTCACGACGGTAACGATCGAGAAGAGAGGGTTGCTGCACAGCACTCGCGCGCCGTGGCGGATATCCTGCAGAAGTTCGGCCCACGGCATAATCGTTTCCTCCCGCTTCCGTTATATTAAAATACTCCCATTATCTACACAAAATCCAAGCCAGATCTGCCTCCAAGGCTTCCGCGAAACCATCCACTTACGGCTCTCCCGGCCTTGTGGACAATTACGGACTCACCACAGAACAAGTTCCCTGATAATCCCAATGAATTTCACTGCAAAGCAGGCATGACGCATGGTCTTGCCAGGCACTGCGGGATTTCCAGGCTTCCAATGTGGAACCTTTGGCCCGCGGCAGGACCGAAGAATGAATATTCCAGAAGCAGTGGCCAAGGGTATGCTGTGGAAAGGATCTGTCTCGTCGGTCCGGGCGCCGGTCCGTGGTCAAGAAACGCTGGTCCCTCATGTATTTATGTGAGGCTGACGAGCGGCGCCAACCGGTATGATAACCGTGACTGTCCCCTTCTTTCTCCGTGTCAAATCCCCGTGGCGGGAATCCCCGCAGCCTCACACACCAGTCGGTAGGCGCGCCGGACCCGCTCCAGGTTTGTCTGCAGATTGCCGATGGCGACACGCAGGCAGTAGCGCCCCTTGAGTTTTGTGTGCGACAGAAAGACCTCCCCGGTCGCGTTGACTTTTTGCAGCACCGAAGCATTCAACCGCTCCAAGTCCGGTTCCTCCTCCATTCCGGCCGGATGCACCCGGAAACAGACGACAGAGAAGGGCGCAGGGGCCAGCCTTTCCAATTGAGGGTGGGCGTCGATCCACGACGTCAGCTCCTGCGCGAGGCGCACGTGTTCCCGGATGCGGGCAGCGATCCCCCTGGTGCCGAAGTGCCGGAACACAAACCACAGCTTGAGCGCACGGAAACGCCGGCCCAACTGGAACGAATAGTCCATGAGGTCGACGGCGCCGCGCACATCGGTGCGCAGGTACTCAGGCACGAGCGAGAAAGCATTGCGGAAGATGTCGGGCCGGCTCGTAAACAGGGCGGAACAGTCGATTGGCGTAAAGAGCCACTTGTGCGGGTTCACCACCAGGGAGTCGGCCTGATCGCATCCATCAAGCGTCCAGCGGAATTCGGGCGCCACAGCGGCACTTCCGGCATAGGCGGCATCGACATGAAGCCACAGCCCATGGCGGCGGCAGACCGCCGCGATTTCCCTCACCGGATCGACTGCGGTGGCGGAAGTGGTTCCGACCGTAGCCACCACCGCGAAGGGGTGCTTTCCGTCCTGCCGGTCCTTTTCGATCGCTGCCTCGAGCTGGTCCACATGCATGCGGAAAGCCTCGCTGCTTGGGATCCGCCGGATGCCCTGCATTCCCACCCCCAGCACCAGTCCCGCCTTGTCGACCGAGGAATGCGCTTCCTCCGAGCAATACAGAGCCAGCGGCGGTTTTCCTGAAAGGCCTTCCTGGCGCACATCCAGCCCCGTTGCCTCACGTGCTGCCGCCAGGGCTACCAGGGTGGACGTGGAAGCCGTATCCGTGATCATTCCGAACCAGTCGGGGAGACCGAGCGCCGTGGCATACCAGCGCAGCACTACGCGCTCCAGTTCCGCCAGGGCCGGGCAAGTCTTCCACAACATGCCGTTCGTGTTGATGGCGCCGCCGATCAGCTCCGCGAGGATGCCGGGAGCGGACCCGGTGATGCCGAAATATGCCATGAATCCCGGATGGTTCCAATGCGTGACACCGGGCAGAATGATGTCTTCCAGGTCCTTGAGCCAGGCCTCCACGGGTTCCCCTTCTAAAGGGGCTGAAGAAGGCAGGGCCTTTTCAATGTCTCCTGGTTGGATGCGAGACAACACCGGCAGGCCACCGACGCGGGTTCGATAGGACACAATCCAGTCCGACACCCGCTCGAGAGCCTTGGCAAACTCGGCATTCGACATGTCGGGAGAATCGATCGATTCGCTTTCCATGGCTGAAACCTCCGTATAGTGCCACTCCCTCGGTGCTCTTGTCATCGGCAATGGCCACTCACGAGGATATCCGAGGATTCAAGGAATGACCAGATCGGGTTTTGCCCGCACCCTTGCGGTTGCGGCTTGGATCTTTTCGCGGATTCTCCGGCCGGGATACTGCTTGCCGGCTCGCGTCGTGGATTTCACGCAAAGATCCTGGTCCACAAAGCGTCCACCCGTTTCGAGGTTTCAAGATCCGGTTTTACTGCCGGAGGGAACCAGGGCTTCAGCCGGCAATCGAACACCACAGGCGCCTCGAGACTCACGTGATAGCGCTGCAGGCGCGGATTGCGTCCGTATATGTCGGCTGCGGGCTCGAACCGTGTGAATACGGTCCATAGGAAGGAGGCGTCGTCGCGTGCACATTCCGGAGCGTCATCGACGAGGCATGCCAGGCGGAAATCCTGTACCGCCGGCTCATCCAGCAATTGTACTGCCGCTCCATCTTCTTCCCTCCAGACAGGGCCATCGACAACAAGCACTCCCGGCGCGTAAACAGACTGGCGGCGGAATGCGGGATTCTTCAGTTCACACCGGGGCCTGTCTGCGAGGGGAAAACGCTTGTCTCCCAAACCAAAGAGGATGGCCTTGCTGCCTTCGTTCCATCTGCGGGAGGAGTAATCCAGCGTGTCCTGCGATAGCTGCGAAAAAACATGAAGATCGGAGGCAAAGTCGGCCCGCTCCAGGATGTGTGTGAGCACGGAGCGGAATTGCCGGAGAGGCAGCCGGGCATCGGTGACCAGCAGGAATTTCGTCAGGGAAAGCTGGCCTTCGCCGAGAATCCTCATCGCAGCCATGAATGCTTCCTTGCGGTAGCGCTCGCGCACCACGGCCGCGGCGAGAGGGTGCACTCCGGCTTCGTCATACGCCCAGACTGCAATCACGCCGTTCATCACCAGCGGGTACAGCGGCGCGAACATCTCCTGGAGATATTCCCCGATGTAATGATCCTCCTGCGGGGGCCTTCCCACGACGGTGGCCGGGAACACTGCATCCCGGCGGTGATACATGTGCTCGACCTCGAAGACGGGGAATTCATGCGCGAGGGAATAATAGCCATAGTGATCCCCAAACGGGCCCTCCAGCCTCCTCTCCCGAGGCGGCACTCTGCCTGCCAGGAGAAAGTCGGCTTCGGCGACGATCGGCAGGGGGCTGATCGAAGCGTCATGTATCAGCGCCATGCGTCCCCCCTGCAGGAGAGAAGCGAGTACGAGCTCCGGAATGTTCTCGGGCAGGGGTGCGATCGCTGACAGAATCAGGGCCGGCGGGCCGCCCAGAAACAGGTTGACCGGCAGCGCCTGCCCCATGCGCTCTGCCTCGTGGTAATGAAATCCACCGCCCCGGTGGATCTGAAAATGCATGCCGGCAGTACGGTCGTCGTAGATCTGGTTGCGGTACATGCCGAGGTTTCCTTTGCGGGTCGCCGGATGCTCGGTGTAGACGAGGGGCAGGGTGAGGAAGGGCCCTCCGTCCGCTGGCCAGCTTTTCAGCTGCGGCAGGGCGCGCAATCGCACCGGTTGGATGCGATTCTCAAGCACCGGGCCGGTTCGTGCTGTGCGGCTTCTGGCCTTTATGGCGGCCGCCAGCAGGTCCCGGTACTGCCACAGATGGGACGGCCGCGGCGGAAGCGTCATTTGCGCAACCTCGGCAACACGAGCCACAAAGCGCATCGGATCCTCACCGAAGGCGAGATCGATCCGCCGGCGCGTGCCGAACAGGTTGGTCGCAACCGGAAACTGCGAGCCGGCAACTCGGGTGAAAAGGAGTGCCAGGCCCTGCTGCGCCACGGTCCGCCGTTGGATCTCGGCCAATTCCAGGTGCGGATCGACGGATTCCTCCACCACCTTCAGTTCACGCTCGTTCCGCAGGGTTTCCAGGAAGCTCTTAAGATTCGGATGCTGCATTATGTCCTTTCCCGCGGTCAGCATACACTAAAGATTGGGGACGTTACCCTATTTGGACACAGATTTTTCAATGCATCCCGCCGTCTACAGAATAGGATAGTGTTCCCAACTTTCGCCAATTTTCCCGATTGGATATCGATATCGACCCCGATAGCGATTCCGATCCCGAAGGTGGTGCTATGCGGGGCAGGCCAACGCCACAGCTTTCCATGGGTGAAAGTTACTTGGTCTGCGTGGTAAGGAAGGCTGCAGACGCGCTGTCGACCATCCAGACGAGAGTCCCGGGGACGGGTTGAATCTTCTTTGCAGGGTAGGTACAGAAGGGATTCTGCAGGACTTCGCGCAAGGCCGATGCCTTCCCGGCTCCTGACACGAGAAAAATCACCTCTCGCGCCGCGTTCAGTAGCTTAGGCGTCATCGAGATGCGCTCGAAAGGCGGACAAGGTGCGTGCGAAGGAACTACAAGTCTCGACTCCTTCCACGCTGTATCGTAGAAAATAGATGCAGTGTGCCCGTCTTCCCCCATACCCAGGAGAACGAGGTCGAATGAAGGCAGAGCCGGTCCCGGAAGCGCGCTTTGGATTGCATCCTGGTAGCGGAGGGCAGCGCTCTCGCGATCCGGGAGCTCAGCCTCGATCCTGTGAAGGTTGACTTCCGGCACAGGAATCCTGGAAAGCAGATGCTGATACGCAAGATGATAGTTGCTTTTCTCATTGTCGGGCGGAACGCAGCGCTCGTCACTCCAGAAGAATTCGACGCGCGCCCAGTCGATATCTGCACAGGAATCGGCAAGAATCCCGTACACGCAGGCGGGTGTTTTCCCTCCGGCGAGCACAAATCCGGTCTTCTGCTGCGCGAGCAGTCGGGCATGCAGGGAAGCGGCGATGGTGTCTGCGGCTGCGCGGAAGAGCGATGTCTCGTCGGGATAGATGCGAATCACAGGGTGCGTCATGGTTTCAGAGGACACGCCAGCTACGATTCTCGCGCTCCAGGAGTTCATCTGCTTCCCGGGGACCCCAGGCGCCGGAATCATAGCAAGGG
>Ga0113563_10000351_pt1 | contig 21426 bp, 24 predicted proteins | sample Mud3Dept3metaG_FD_80117 | JGI IMG/M metagenome (GOLD analysis project Ga0113563, IMG submission 80117) | Freshwater wetland microbial communities from Ohio, USA, analyzing the effect of biotic and abiotic controls - Mud 3 Core 4 Depth 3... | ecosystem: Environmental > Aquatic > Freshwater >... | reverse complement strand
CGTCGTCGACCGCATCGTCGGCCTCGAGGTGGGCGCCGACGACTACGTGGCCAAGCCGTTCGACCCGCGCGAGCTGCTGGCGCGCGTGAAGAGCGTGCTGCGCCGGATCCAGGCGCGGCCCGCAACCCCCGGGCCGCAGGCCGACGACGGTTCACGAGTCGGCTTCGGCCACTGCCAGCTCGATCTTGCCTCGCACCAGTTGTTCGACGGCGACGGGCGCGAGATCCCGCTCACCACGATGGAGTTCGAGCTGCTCAAGGTGTTCGCGGAGCACCCGGGCAAGGCGCTGTCGCGCGACCGGATCCTCACGCTCACGCGCAACCGCGAGTGGGATCCGTACGACCGCTCGATCGACATCCGCATTGCGCGACTGCGACGCAAGGTCGAGGCCGACCCCGAGCACCCGCAGGTGATCCGCACGGTGCGCGGCGTCGGCTACATGTACGTGCCGTCCGCGAGCTGACGCCGGCGCGCCGTGCGCCGGTTTGTTTCAGCCGTGTAACAGTCGAGCGCCGCCGCATACCACTTGCCTATACTCGGTGCGCATCCCCGCAAGGCCTGCCGAGCATGAACGACGAACTCACCCGGCTCGACCGGGCGCTGCAGGACAGCGAGACGCGCCTGCAGCAGGTCCTCGACAACAGCGGCGCAGTGGTGTTCGCGAAGGACATGCGCGGGCGCTACCTGTTCGTCAACCGCGTGTTCGAGCAGATCGCGGGCCGCGAGGCTGCCGCGATCGTCGGCCGCACCGACGACGAGGTGTTCCCGCCGGAGATCGCCACGCGATTCCGCTACAACGACCTGCGCGTGCTGCAGGAGAAGCGCAGCATCGAATTCGAGGAGGCGGGCGACTTCGGTTCCGGCCTGCGCACCTACCTGGCGTCGAAGTTCCCGCTGATCGACTCCACCGGGGTCGCCTACGCGGTGTGCGGCATCGCCACCGATATCACCGATCGCAAGCGGCTCGAGGATGCCCTCACCAGCGCGGCGCTCGCCGTGTCGCAGGCGGAGGGCGAGCCGCTTTACCGCGAGCTGGCGCGCTACCTCGCGACCATCCTCGGCGTGGACGGGGCGTTCATCGCGACGCTCGATGCGCAGCAGCCGGGACAGATGCAGGTGCGCGCGTTCCACCTCGACGGCGAGACACGCGAGAACTTCAGCTACGACATCCGCTACACGCCCTGCGAGACCGTGGTCGGCCACGGCTTCCGCCTGTACCCGACGCAGCTGGCGAAGCTGTTCCCGGGCGACCTGGACTTTCGCGACCTCGGCTTCGACAGCTATGCCGGGCACCCGCTCAACGACGCCGCGGGCCAGCCGGTCGGGCTGATCGCGGTGGTCTCGCGGGGGTGCCTCGAACGGCCGGCCTTCGTCGAGTCCGTGATGCGGATCTTCGCCGTGCGCGTGAACGCCGAGCTGGCGCGGGTGTCCGCCGGCGAGGCGCTGCGTGCCTCGCAGGCGAGCTACCGCGAGATCTTCGAGGCGAGCGAGGACGCGATCTTCGTGCACGACTGGGACACCGGGGCGCTCCTCGACGTGAACTCGCAAGCCTGCATCGCCTACGGCTACGGTCGCGACGAACTGCTGCGCGTGCGGCTCGGCGACATCAGCTCCGGCGTGCCGCCGTACACGGAGGAGGAAGGCCTGCGTCGGCTCGAGCAGGCCCGCCGTGACGGCAGCGCCCGCTTCGAGTGGCATCGGCGCAGCAAGGACGGGAGCCTCCACTGGGACGAGGTGCGGCTCAAGGCGGCACGCATCGGCGGCAAGCCGCGCCTGCTGGCATTCACCCGCGACATCAGCGAGCGCAAGGAGGCCGAGGAGCGCCGCGAACGACTCGAGGCGCAGCTGCGCCAGGCACAGCGCATGGAGACGATCGGCCGGCTGACCGGCGGGATCGCGCACGACTTCAACAACCTCCTCACCAGCATCCTCGGTTACGTGACCCTCGCCGCGGAGCGCGATTCCCTGCTCGGCGACGCACGGGCGTCGGGCTACCTGGCGCAGGCGCGACGCTCGTGCGAGCGCGCCCGCGACCTCATCCAGCAGATGCTCACCTTCAGCCGCGGCCGGCGCGGTAGCGCGCGCACCATTGCGCTGGCCCCGTTCGTCCGCGAGGCGCTCGAGAGCCTGCGGCCCGCGCTGCCGGAGTCGCTGGCGCTCAGTGCCGACCTCGCGCAGGCCGCGCCACCCGCGAGCCTCGACCCCGTTCAGCTCGAACAGGTGCTGGTCAACCTGTGCCTCAACGCCCGCGACGCCGTCGAGGGCGTCGGTACCATCCGCGTCGCAGTACGCCCGCAGCAGGCGCATGGGCTGGTCTGCACTGGGTGCCGGGCCAGCGTGGACGGGACGTTCGTCGAGCTGTGCGTCGAGGACGACGGCCACGGCATGACGCCGGAGATCGCCGAGCGCATCTTCGAGCCGTTCTTCTCCACCAAGGCGGACGGCAAGGGCACGGGCATGGGGCTCGCGATGGTGCACGGCATCGTGCACGAGCACGGTGGGCATGTCGTCGTGGAGAGCGCACCGTGCCAGGGAGCACGCTTTCGCGTGCTGTGGCCGGCGGTTGCCGACGAAGCGCTCCCCGACGGCGCTGCGGCAGACGCGTCGCGCGGCGACCGACCGCGCCAGCGGCCCACCCTATCGGGGACCGTGCTGGTGGTGGACGACGAGGCGGCCGTGGGCGAGTTCATGCGCGAACTGCTGGAGACCTGGGGTCTCAATGCGAGCTACGCGCCCGGGGCATGTGCAGCGCTGGACCTGGTCACCGCCGAGCCTGCCCGCTTCGATGCCGTGATCACCGACCTGTCGATGCCGCGCATGAACGGCCTGCAACTCGCGAACGCGCTTCGCAAAATCCGCGCCGACCTCCCGGTGATCCTCTACTCGGGCTACGGGGACAAGGTTGCCAGGCCCGACCTGCAATCGGCGGGCATACGCGCCGTGCTGCCCAAGCCGGTCGAGCCGGCGGCTCTCGAAGCAGTGCTCCGTCGCATCCCGGCCCTGACCCGCTGACTCAGTCCGCGGCGGTGGCCGCATCATCCTCGGGCACCACGTACGCGGGCAGCGGCTCCGTGACCGACGGCTCCGGATCGGTCACTGGCAAGGCCAGGAACCGCTGCATGCTTGCCAGGAAGCGGTCGAACGCGAACAGCACCACCACCACGACCACCAGCGCAAGCCCGATACCGACGAGGCGCGGCAGCAACGGGCGCTCGTGAGGTTCCGCGTCGCGCTCGGCCATGCGCCGGGCACGATCCATGAGGATGCGCTGTACGTCGATCGGCTCTTGCGGGCTCTCGGTCATCGGGGCGGGGTGCTGTGCGGCTGGGGCGTCGGTCCGTCAGGGGGGCCGATGATGCCACCGGGCCTTGCGGCTTGTGGCAAGACTTGCGGGCGAGCCGGTGGAGCGCTTCGGAAAATACGTAAATGCGAATGATTTGTAATACGAATCGGCCCGCGCTACGATTTCGCCCGAGGTCGAGCCATGTACGTCTGCATCTGCCACGGCATCTCGGAAAAGCGCCTGACCCAGGCGGTCCAGGAAGGCGCGCGCTCGTTCGAGCAACTGCAGGCCAGCACCGGCGTAGCCACCTGCTGCGGCTGCTGCGAGACCTGCGCCCGGCAGGTCCTCGACCAGACTCTTGATTCTCAGGCGCGCGCCCCTCAGGCTGCGTGACTCGCGGGGCCCCAGGGCTCCGCCCCTATCCGTCTACCGATACAGGAGTTCGTCATGAAGGGCGACGCGCAGGTCATTGCTCACCTCAACAAGATCCTCAAGAACGAACTCACCGCGATCAACCAGTACTTCCTGCACGCGCGCATGCTGAAGAACTGGGGCCTCGAGAAGCTCGGCGACTACACCTTCAAGGAGTCGGTCGACGAGATGAAGCACGCCGACAGGCTCGTCGAGCGCATCCTGTTCCTCGAGGGCCTGCCGAACCTGCAGGAACTCGGCAAGCTGATGATCGGCGAGGACGTGAAGGAGACGCTCGAGTGCGACCTGAAGCTCGAGCAGATCGCACACCCCGACCTGAAGGCGGCCATCGCGCACTGCGAGAAGGTCGGCGACTACGTGAGCCGCGAGCTGCTCGAGGACATCCTCGAGTCGGAAGAAGAACACATCGACTTCCTCGAGACCCAGCTCGAACTCGTCGAGCGCGTCGGGCTGCAGAATTACCAGCAGTCCCAGATGACGACGGGTTAACCCCGCCGGGGCGGCGGCGCCGTTTACAGGGTCGAACCCCTGTCAACGGAGGCCGCCATGACCCTTCCCCGCCACCCCCTGCCCCGCCGGGCCCTGGTGCTCGGCGCGGCGCTCGGCTGCGTGCTGTCGCTGCCCGCGGCTCAGGCCTGCGCGCCGGGCATCGCACGCGTCGACGTGTACGACCGCAGCGACGACCACGTCCTCGACATCCATCGCCACCGCGGCCGGCAGTACGTCGTCGGCCAGCCCGGCCACGAGTACGCCATCCGCATCCGCAACTGCAACGACCGTCGCGTGCTCGCCGTCGTGAGCGTGGACGGCGTCAACGTCGTCACCGGCGAGACCGCGGCACCCGACCAGTCGGGCTACGTGATCGAGCCATACGGCTACGTGACCATCGAGGGCTGGCGCAAGGACCTCGGGCGCACCGCTGCGTTCTACTTCTCGGACCCCGGCGACGCCTACGCGACCCGCACCGGACGGCCGGATGACCTCGGCGTGATCGGCGTGGCACTGTTCCGCGAGCGCGAGCCGCGCTGGATGTATTCGCCCGAGGCGGTCGCAGCACCCCCGGGCGCGGCCCGCGAAGCTCCAGCTGCCGATGCCGGAGCATCGCGCCAGGCCATGGAGTCGAGCCCCGGCGCGTCGCTCGGCACGGGGCACGGTCGCCGCGAGTGGTCGCCGGCCCGGCGCATCGAGTTCGAGCGCGCCAATGCGCGTCCCGACCAGCGCGTCGTGATCCGTTACGACCGACGCGAGAACCTCGTCGCGCGCGGCGTACTCCCGCGCCCGCGCCCGTGGCGCGAGCCCGACCCGTTCCCGGGCGCGCTCGGCTTCGTGCCCGACCCTTGAGCGGAGCCGCGGAGCGAGGCACGTTGCCGTGTCCGCCGGGCGCGCCGATACTGCCCGGCGCATGAGGCCGGCGGACACAGGCAGCGGCGAGGCGTCCGACGAGGCGCTGATGCTCGCGTACGCGCGCGGCGACGCCGCGGCGTTCGAGCGCCTCTACGCGCGGCACAAGGGACCAACCTACCGCTACTTCCTCAGGCACACGTCCGACCGCTCGGCCGCGGACGAACTGCAGCAGGACGTGTGGCTCAAGCTCGTGCGGGCGCGCGAGCGCTACGCCGCCGATGCCCGCTTCACCACCTGGCTCTACACGCTGGCGCGCAATCGCCTCGTCGATCACTGGCGTGCGCGGCACGGCGCACGTCTCACCTCGCTCGACGACGCGGATGGCGAAGTCCTCGACCCGCCCGGCGCAGGCGAGCCGCCGACGGATGCCTCCGCCGATCCGCTCGCGCTGCTCATCGACGCCCAGGCCGGGTGCCGCCTGCAACAGGCGCTCGCCGAGGTACCGGCCGCGCAACGCGACGCGTTCCTGCTGCACGTCGAGGCCGGCCTGTCGCTCGCGGAGATCGCCACGCTCTGCGGCGTGCCGGCCGAGACGATCAAGAGCCGGCTGCGCTACGCGTATCGCCGCTTGCGCGCCGCCCTGGAGGACCTGCAATGACCGACGAACGACGACCTGACGATCGCGTCGGCGACGCAGCCGTCGACGCGGCCTGGCGCCACGCGGGGCGCGAGGAGCCACCGGCACGCGTGGACGATGCCATCCTCGCCGCGGCCCGCGCCGCCGTGCATCGCGACGCTCAGGCGCGCCGGCCCGCGCCGGCGCCGCGCCACGGGGCCCGCTGGCAGCCACTCGCCGCAGCCGCAGGCGTGATCGGGCTGTCGTTCCTGCTGGTGCAGCTGCTGCCGCGCAGCGAGCCCGAACGCAGGCCCGCGGCGTCCGGCGAACAGGGGGCCCCGCGGGCGGAATCCGCCGCCGCACCGGCAGAATCCACGCCCACCCAGGCCGCGCCATCCACGGTGGCCCCGGCCGTCCGCGACGCTGCGTCGGCCGCCTCCGCAGAGCGCGAGGCAGGCGCCGCCGCGGCACCGCCGAGCGCGCCGGAGGCCGGGGCGAAGCCGGCCGCCGCGCCGGTCCCCGAGCCACCGGCTGGCTGGGCAAGCCGCATCGCGGCATTGCACGACGCAGGTGACATTGCCGCAGCAACGGCGGAGCTGCGCGCATTCCGCGCGGCCTATCCGGACGCCGAGCAATACCTGCCCGAGTCACTGCGCGAGTGGGCTAAGTCGGTGAGCGACGACGGCACTCGATAGAACCGGCCGGCATGAGCGCCTGACGCCCCGGCATTGGACTCGGGGTACCACCGGCGGCGAACCTGCGCGCCATGAGCCTCACCGTCCGCGACCTGATCGCCGCCGCCCGCGCCCGCATCCGCGAGGTCCAGCCTGCCGAGCTGCTGGAACTGCAGCAATTCGGCTGCCCGGTCGTCGACGTGCGCGAGCCCGAGGAATTCGCCGAGGGCCACATCCCGGGGGCGGTGAACATCCCGCGCGGCCTGCTCGAGTTCGAGGTCGACGGCCATCCGGCAGTCCGGTACGAGACCGCCGAGGCGCTCGCCCACCGCGAGCGCCCGGTGATCCTCTACTGCCTGAGCGGCGGCCGCTCCGCGCTCGCTGCCGAGGCCCTGCTGCGGCTCGGGTTCGTCAACCCGATGTCGCTCGACCACGGCATCCTCGGCTGGGAAGACGCTGGTCACCCCGTCGTCGCGGCCGGCCGGGCCCTGCGCCCGGAGGCCGTCGAAGCGGGGACCGCTGCCCGCTCCTGACCCGAATCGGGCCGCCACTGCGGGGCCCAGGCCGAATCCTCAACTACGGATGGCATTCGAGGCCTGACTTGCGCTAGCTTTGCCCAGACAGGGGAAAAGCGCGGGCGTGGAACCTGCGCGAGGTGTGCCAAGCATGGCCCGAGCAATGCCAAGATTGCGGTTCCACGCCGTGTCCGTGGTTTGCGGCCCGAACGCCTGCGCCGCGGCGAAGCAGCTGAGGAACGTCCGGGTACTCTCGGCGGATGCGCCGCGACTGCCGCTCGCGACCTGCGACGGCCCCGACACCTGCCGGTGCACGTACCGCCACCACGACGATCGGCGCGCCGGCCCGCGGCGCGCAAAAGAGCTCGGCCAGCTCGCGGACCCGTGGGCCATGACCGAGCGCCGCCGCTGGGGCGGACGCCGCGAGACGGACTGAGCAGCGCAGCAGTCGCAGCTGCGGAATCTCCGGATTACCGGCCGGACTGGTCGCCCCGAACATTCGCGCCGTGCCGCGGCCGCGGCCATCCGCACTCCAGCCCGTTTCGTCCGGGAGCCCTCCATGCCGACCAGGAACGCCCTGCCTCCGCCCCTGCCCGACTGGTTTCCGCGCGGTGCCGCGCTGCTGCGCGACCCGACGCTCAACAAGGGCACGGCGTTCACCCCGGCCGAGCGCGAGTCGCTCGGCCTGCGCGGCCTGCTGCCACCGCAGGTCGGCACGCAGGACCTGCAGGCGAATCGCGTGCTCGAGAACATCCGCCGGCTGCAGACGCCGTTGTCGAAGTACATCCTGCTCGAGGCGCTGCAGGACCGTAACGAGGCGCTCTTCTTCCGGGTCATCACCGACCACCCGGACGAGATGATGCCCATCATCTACACGCCCACGGTCGGGCTCGCCTGCCAGCAGTTCGGCCACATCTATCGCCGTCCCCGCGGCATGTACATCACGGCGAACGACCGCGGCCAGATCGCCCACGTGATGCGCAACTGGCCGTACCGCCAGGCAAGGATGATCGTGGTGACCGACGGCGAGCGCATCCTGGGCCTCGGCGACCTCGGCGCGAACGGCATGGGCATCCCGATCGGCAAGCTGTCGCTGTACACGGCTTGCGCCGGCCTGCACCCGCGCTACTGCCTCCCCGTGATGCTCGACGTCGGCACCAACAACCAGGCGCTGCTCGAGGACCCGCTGTACATCGGCATCCGCCAGAAGCGACTCGCCGGCACCGCACTCGACGAGATCGTCGAGGAATTCGTCGAAGCCGCGGAGCAGGTGTTCCCGGGCATCGTCGTCCAGTTCGAGGACTTCGCCAACCACAACGCGTTCCGGCTGCTGCGCAAGTATCGCGATCGCGTCTGCTGCTTCAACGACGACATCCAGGGCACGGCGTCGGTGACGGTGGCCGGCATCCTCTCGGCCCTGCGCGTGACGCAGCAGCGCATGGCCGACCAGACGTTCCTGTGCCTCGGCGCCGGCGAGGCCGCCACCGGCATCTGCGACCTGCTCTCCGGTGCGATGGTGACCGACGGGCTGACCCCGGGGCAGGCGCGCGTGCGCTGCTGGATGGTGGACTCGAAGGGCCTCGTGGTGGCGAGCCGCAACGACCTCGCAGAGCACAAGAAGGCCTACGCGCACCCGCACGAGCCGGTCGCCGACTTCCTCGGCGCGGTGAAGGCCCTGAAACCGACCGCGATCATCGGCGTGGGCGCCACGCCGGGCCTGTTCACGAAGGACGTGATCGAGGAGATGACCCGCCTCAACGAACGGCCGATCGTGTTCGCGCTGTCGAACCCGACGTCGAAGTCGGAGTGCACGGCGCAGCAGGCCTACGAGTGGTCCGGCGGGAAGGCGCTGTTCGCGTCGGGCAGCCCGTTCGACCCCGTCGATCTCGGTGGCCGGCACTTCGTACCGCGGCAGGGCAACAACTCGTACATCTTCCCGGGCGTCGGGCTCGGCGTGGTCGCAGTGCGCGCCACCCGCGTCACCGACGAGATGTTCATGGCGGCCGCGCGCACGCTGGCCGCGCACACCGGCGATGCCGATCTCGCCCAGGGCAGCCTGTACCCGCCGCTGGGCCGCGTGCGCGAGGTGTCGGCGCACATCGCGGCGGCGGTCGCCGAGATCGCCTATCGCGACGGCTGCGCCACGCTCGAGCGCCCCGACGACCTGCTCGCGTTCGTGCGCTCGCAGATGTACGACCCGCGGTACGTGAGCTACGTGTGAAGGGCAACGGTCACTCGAGGACGCGATAACGGTACGCCGGAAATTCCCCACTGCATCCCGGGTGGCATCGGCAGGAAAATGCCCCCATGCGCCCGATCTTCCAGCCGCGCCTGGTCAACGGGCCGTTCGGCGACCCGGCGTTGTTCGTCGACGTGCTGTTCGAGCACCGCGCCCTGCTCTTCGACCTGGGCGACATCGCCGCCATCCCGCCGCGCAAGCTGCTGCGCACCAGCCACGTGTTCGTGTCGCACACGCACATGGACCACTTCGTCGGCTTCGACCGGCTGCTGCGCGTCTGCCTCGGCCGCGAGCGGCCGCTGGCGCTGTACGGGCCGGAGCGGTTCATCGACCAGGTGGAGCACAAGCTTGCGGCCTTCACCTGGAACCTGGTCGAGAACTACGCCATCGACCTCGAGATGACGGTGCACGAGCTGGCGGCGGACGGTCGGCTGCACCGCGCGAAGTTCAACTCCCGCGAGCGCTTCGCGCGGCGTGACCTCGATCCCCTGCCGCCCGACGAGGGGCGCCTGCTGGTGGAACCAGCCTTCGAAGTGCGCTGCGCCGTGCTCGACCACAGGACGCCGTGCCTCGCGTTTGCCTTGCAGGAGGCGGTGCACGTCAACGTGTGGCGCAACCGGCTCGCCGACCTGGGCGTCGAGCCCGGTCCGTGGCTGCGAGAGGCGAAGCGCGCCATCCTCGCCGGCGTGCCGGACGACACCCTCATTGCGGCGAGCGCCACCGGCGGCGGCGAGCGGCCGCTCGCGCTCGGTGCGCTGCGCCGGCATGCGCTGCACGTCGTGCGCGGACAGAAGCTCGCCTACGTGACCGACGCCGCCTTCCACGCCGAGAACGCCCGGCGCATCGCCGGTCTTGCCGACGGCGCCGACCTGCTGTTCATCGAGAGCACCTTCCTCGACGCGGACGCGGCGGACGCCGCCCGCAAGTTTCACCTGACCGCGCGCCAGGCGGGCGCGCTGGCCGCCGCCGCCGGCGCTGCCGTCCTCGTCCCGTTTCACTTCTCGCCGCGCTACGCCGGGCGCGAAGCGGAACTGAGGGCGGAGGCGCAGGCGGCCTTCGGAGGGATCGTGGCATGACGACACGACGCGAGGTTTCCATCGGCACCGCGGACGCGACGCTGGCCGGCGAGGTGTGGTTGCCGCCCGGGGCGCCGGGCATCGTGCTGTTCGCGCACGGCAGCGGCAGCAGCCGCCTGAGCCCGCGCAACCGTTACGTCGCCGATGAACTCGTGAGGGGCGGGGTCGGCACACTGCTGTTCGACCTGCTCACCGCGGCCGAAGAACACCGCGACCGGCTGGACGCGAGCCTGCGCTTCGACATCGGCCTGCTCACCGAGCGGCTCGTCGGCGCGACGCGCTGGCTCGAGCAGCAGGAGTGGGCCCGATCACTGACCCGTGGCTACTTCGGCGCCAGCACGGGCGCCGCGGCGGCGCTTGCGGCCAGTGTCGAGTGCCCGGTCAACGCGATCGTGTCGCGCGGCGGCCGGCCGGACCTCGCCGGCCCCGCGCTCCGGCAGGTGACGGCCCCGACGCTCCTCATCGTGGGTTCTCACGATCCGGTGGTGATCGACCTCAATCAGCAGGCCCTCGCCGAGCTCGCCTGCGAGGCCCGGCTCGATATCGTGCCGGGCGCTACGCACCTCTTCGAGGAGCCCGGCACGCTGCAGCAGGTGGCCGCGCTTGCGAAGGAGTGGTTCCAGCGCTGGCTGTGAGGCGCAGCAGTTGCGCGATCACCGGATTCCACGCACCCTCGGCGGGCTGATCCACCGCCCGGAGCCCGGATGCGCCCGCCTTCCCGCCGTTCCCTGCTGTTGCTTGCCATGGGCGCACTCGCCGTCGCCTGGCTGCTCATCGCCAGCCGACCGCGCATCGAGCCGGGCCTGCGGGCGGACATCGATCCGGCCCCGTTCCAAGACACCTCGCGCGACGGCGTGCGACCCGAGCAGGTGATTCGCCGCAAGCCCATCGCCAGCAACCCGGCTGACCGGCCGCCCAACATCGTCGTGATCCTGGCGGACGACCTGGGCTACGGCGATCTCGGCAGCTACGGCGCCCGCGCCATCCGCACGCCGCACCTGGACCAGCTCGCCGCCGAGGGCGTGCGATTCACTGACTTTTATTCGAGCGCATCGGTCTGCTCGCCGTCCCGCGCCGGCCTGCTCACCGGCCGCTACCCGGTGCGTACGGGCGTGTCCTACATCATCTTCGCGAGCGAGATCTCGCTCGACCACCGGCTGCGGCTCGCCGCGGCGCGCTTCGGGTCGCTGCTCGGCAGCTCGCGCTTCTACGACCCGGTCGTCGGCGGCCTGCCCGACTCGGAGATCACGCTGGCGGAGGCGCTGCGGGTGGCGGGCTACGCCACCGGCATGGTCGGCAAGTGGCACTTGGGCGACTTCTCGCACGACCAGCGCTTCCTGCCGACACGCCACGGCTTCGACTTCTTCGAGGGCATCCCGCACTCGAACGACGAGTTCCCGGTGGCGGTGTGGCGCAACGACCAGGAACTCACGCCGAACGTCGGGCTCGCGCAGGAGCAGATGACCGCGGATTTCACCCGCGCCGCGGTCGGCTTCATCGACCGCCACCGCGACCAGCCTTTCTTCCTCTACTTCGCGCATAAGGACGTCCACGTGCCGTTCTTTCCATCGGAGCGCTTCGCCGGCAAGTCCGCGGCCGGCCGCTTCGGCGATGCCGTCGAGGAGCTCGACTGGAGCGTCGGCGAGGTGCTGCGCGCGCTCGAGGAGCGCGGCCTGCGCGAGAACACGCTAATGATCTTCACCAGCGACAACGGCGCCTGGTACGAAGGCAGCACGCAGGGACTGCGCGGGCGCAAGGGCATGCCTTGGGAAGGCGGGCAGCGCGTGCCGATGATCGCCTCGTGGCCGGGCCGGCTACCGGCCGGCGCGACGGTCGGCGCCCCGGCGATGAACATTGACCTGTTCCCGACCGTGCTGCGACTGGCCGGCCTCGAGCCGCCCGAGGACCGCATCATCGACGGGCGCGACCTGTGGGGCGTGCTGAGTGGCGCGGACACCGCGCCGCCGCACGAGGCGCTGCTGTTCTTCGACGACAAGGTGGTCGCCGGGGCCCGCGCGGACGACTGGAAGTACTACCGGCACGTCGACCGGTACTACTGGCCCGTGCCGCTCGACCGGCCCGACACGCTGGCGGGCGGGCGCGTGGCCGACTACCGGTATTCCGATCCCGCGTCGGGCCGGGAAATTCGCCTGGTCGCGGACGACCCGATGTTGTACGACCTGGGGCGCGACCCGGCCGAGTCCTACAACGTCGTGGACCGGCACCCGGACGAGGCGCAGAGGGTCCTCGGCCTCATCGAGCACTGGGAGCGGGACTGGTTGGCGAACCCGCGCGGCTGGAAGTGACCCGCGAGTAGACGACGCCGTCCTTCATCACCAGGGCGACCTTGCGCGTGAGCGTGATGTCCTCGAGCGGGTTGCCTGCCACGGCCACGACGTCGGCGCGGAAGCCCGGCTCGAGCTGGCCGAGGTCGTTCACCCCGAGCACCTGTGCGGCGCGGTAGGTGGCGGCCTGCAGCGCCTCGCTGGCCGGCATCCCCGCCTCGACCATGTAGCCGAACTCCAGCGCGTTGTCGCCGTGCGGGCCGACGCCCATGTCGGTGCCGAAGGCGATCTTCACGCCGGCCTTGTAGGCCCGGGCAAAGGTGTCCTGGATCTGGCTGCCGATGCGCTCCGCCTTCGGGCGCACGATGTCGGGGAAATAGCCCGGCACCTTGGCCTTGTCGGCCACGAAGCGCCCCGCCGTGATGGTGGGCACGTACCAGGTGCCGTGCTTCTTCATGAGCGCGATGATCTCGTCGTCCATGTAAGTGCCGTGCTCGATCGAGGTCACGCCGCCCTCGATCGCCCGCTTCATGCCCTCCTTGCCGTGCGCGTGCGCCGCCACCGCGTAGCCGTAGTCCTTCGCCGTCTCGACCACGGCGCGAATCTCGTCGATCTGGAACTGGGGCGCGTCACCGCTCTTCGCGTAACTCAGCACGCCACCGGTGGCCGTGATCTTGATGACGTCGGAGCCGTCCTTGTAGCGCTGGCGCACCGCCTGGCGCGCGTCGTCCACGCCGTTCACCACGCCTTCGGTCGGCCCGGGCGTGCCGATCAGGAACGAGAGTTCGGAGTTGATGCCGTTGGTCGGATCGGCGTGGCCGCCGGTCGTGGCGATCGACTTGCCGGCCGCGTAGATGCGTGGGCCCTCGACCAGTCCCGCGTTGACCGCATCACGCAGCTTGAGCGTCACCTCGCCGCCGAGGTCGCGCACGGTGGTGAAGCCGGCCTGCAGGGTCTTCTCGGCGTAACCCACAGCGCGCAGCGCATAGTCGGCGTCGTCGAGGCGGAAGCGTTCCTCGTAGCTGCGCGGTCCCGACTGCGAGGCCATGTGCACGTGCAGGTCGATCCAGCCCGGCATGCAGGTGTGGCCCGCGAGGTCCACCTCGCGCGCACCCGGCACGGGCACGCGGCCCGGCAGCACCTGGTTGATCCTGCCGTCCACGGTGACGATGGTCCGCGCGCCCACGAGCTTCGCGGCCTTCGAGTCGAACACGTCGCCGCACTGCAGGGCGACGGTCTCGGCAAGGGATGGGCTGGAAACGGCGAGACTCGCCACCATCAGGAAGGTGCGCATGCGGGGACTCCGGCCTCAGGGAGCGCCGAGTGTACCAACGGCCAAAGGTGCCGGTGTTACGGTTATTCGGTTTTGCGTTGTTGCGCCGGTTCCCGATACGCTTGCATCGCCTTGCAAGACCGAATAACCGTAACACCGGCACCTCTGTCGACCTACGCCAAGCTGGTGGCCGTGCCCGCCATCTGGGGCGGCACCTTCATCGCGGGACGCATCCTCGCGCTCGCGGTGCCCGCCACCGTGGGCGCCTTGCTGCGTTACCTCGTCGCGATCGTCGCGTTGCTGGTCGCCGCCCGGTGGCTCGAGGGCGGCCTGCCCCGCCTCACGCGACGGCAACTGCTCGGCACCGCGCTGCTTGGCCTCACCGGCATCCTCGCCTACAACCTGTTCTTTCTCGGTGCACTGGCCCGGTTGCCCGCGAGCCGCACGTCGCTGATCATCGCCCTGAACCCCATCGTGACGATCGCGGTGGCCTCCCTGCTGCTCGGCGAGCGCATGAGCGCTCGCCGCTGGCTCGGCGTAGCGGTGGCACTGGCCGGGGTCTGGATCGTGGTGTCGCGCGGCGACGTGCTCGGCTCCGTGTTCCAGGCCGTGGGCCTGGGCGAGCTGCTCATGTTCGGCGGCGTGTGCTCGTGGGCGGCGTACACACTGATCGGCCGGCGCGTGCTCGAGGGCCTGACGCCCCTCGCGGCGACCACTTATGCATCGCTGTGGGGAACGCTCATGCTGGCGCTGGCCGCAGGGCCGGATCTGCGCACGCTGCAGGCGTCCGATTTCACGCTGCCCGTGGTGCTGAGCGTGCTGTACCTCGGCGTGCTCGGCACGTCGGTCGCGTTCGTCTGGTATTACCAGGCCGTGCAGCGGCTCGGCGCCGCGCGTACCGTGATCTTCAACAACCTGGTGCCGGTGTTCGGCGCGGGCTTCGGCGTGCTGCTGCTCGGCGAGCCGCTGCTGCCGAGCATGCTGCTCGGCGGCGCCATCGCCGTGGCCGGCGTGATGCTCGTATCGCGATCCTAGTGGCCGCGCGCCTGGTAGATCAGGCGCCCGACCTCCGCATAACCCATCATCGCACCCTCGAAGTTGTCGAGCAGCGTCTGCGCCAGCGCGGGCAGCTCGTCGGCCGACTGGCCGGATTCCTCGAGCAGCGCCTTGGCGAATCCCGGGTCGATGAAGAACAGCAGCGCGCTCAGGCACGCGCCGAGCTCCTCGTCCACGTCCTGCGGCAACTCGACTTCCCAGGCCTCCTCCAGCCAGTCGTGGCCCTGCGCGAATCCGCTCGCCCACTTCATCAGCGGCGCGTCCTTGTCGAAGTTGGCCTCCGCCGGCCGCCGCACGTCGATGCACGCGGGCAAGTGGACGGTGGCATCGAGCACGTCGCGATTGAGCTCGTTGTAGAGCGCCATGATCACGTGGTGGAAGCGCACGGCCTCCGCCTCGTCGGCGAAAGGCGGTTCGTCGGCGTCGAAGATTGCCGGAATCCACTCCGAGGGCAGGACGAGATCGGGTGCCGAGACGATCGCGAACACGAAGCCGTACAACTCCTCGAGCCCGAGCGTTTCCGGCGCCTCGGACCGGGCTCGGTCGAGGAACTCGCGCAGCCACGCTTCGTCGGTCGCGGAGAGATCCGGGATCTGGGTCGAGGGAAGTTGCGTGCTCATGGCCGGATGGTACGCGCTCAGGCGAGCGTCAGCAGGTGTTTCCCGTAGGCGCGGACGTCTTCCCAGTCGGTGTAGTCGATGACGGTGCGTGGATCGGTGGGCCCGTTCGTGTACTTCATGATGAGCTGGATCATGAAGCGCTCGTACCAGGCCCAGGACGGGTAGTCGACCTTGCCTGCGATCACTTTCAGGTCCTTCGGGCGCCAGGGGGAAATCTGCAGGAACTTCTGCATGTAGCGGTTGCCCTCGACCGTCGCCTTTGCCGGGGTGCGTGCCACGACCGACACGTTGAAAAAGCTGCTTGGGCGGGCCTCGAGCGACGCCGCGTGCTGGGCCAGGAAGGCGAACACGTCCTTGTGGTAGGTGCCGTAGAGCACGGGCGCCCCGAGCGCGACGACGTCGTAGTGCCCCCAGTCCACGCCTTCGTGCACTGCTTCGTTGAGGTCCATCATCTCGGCGCGCCCGCCGGCCTCGGCGACGCCTGCGCAGATGCGCCGCGCGATGCGGGCCGTGTGCCCGCCGCGGCTCCAGTACAGCACCAGCACTGATTTCATCGTTGCGACCTCGTGCCTCGCGGATCCAGCAGGTCAAGCTACCCGGCCGGGACGGCGCCCGGAATCGCGGAAAGCCGTCATCGCCGCGCGCGCCGCCGGCGTGCTGGACCATAATCCCGGCTCATGAAGGCACCGGCGCGATCAGTCCTGCTCCTGCTGCTGGCCTGCAGCCCCGCGGTCGCTGCTGACTGGCAACGAATCGTCGCGGGCGTCGATTACCAGCACGTGCAGCGCGACGGTCTCGACGCGCACGTGGTGCGGGTCGACCTGCGGGTGAAATCGCTCGAAGTGGTGGCGACGGCGGCTGGCGAACGCGGGCTGACGGTGAGCGATTTTGCGCGCGGCCGCGGCGCCGTGGTCGCCGTGAACGGCGACTACTTCGACGCCGAACTGAACCCGGTCGGGCTCGCCATGGGCGACGGCACGGCCTGGGCGCAGGCCGACGAGCGGGTGCGCCGCCAGGAGGTGGTCGGCGTCGGGCCCGGTCGCGTGAGGATCTTCCCGCGCGCCGCACCACTCCGCGAGCCGAAGCGCTGGATGACCGGCGCCGTGTCGGGCTGGCCGATGGTCGTCGAGGACTGCATGCCGGTGGCCGCGCTCCCCGGCAGCGCCCACTTCACCCTTGCGCCGCATCCGCGCACGGCGGTCGGCCTCTCGCGGGATCGCCGCAAGCTGCTGCTCGTCGTTGCCGACGGGCGTCACGAGGGCGTTCCGGGACTCACGCTGCCGGCACTCGCCGCGCTGATGGTCGAGATGGGCGCCTGCACCGCCCTCAATCTCGACGGCGGCGGCTCGAGCGCGCTCTGGCTGCGCGATCGCGTCGTCAACCAGCCGAGCGACGGCTTCGAGCGCAAGGTCGCCAATCACCTCGGCGTGATCGAGCTGGGGAGGAAGCGCTGATGCCTGCGGCAATGCCCACGGTGGCGCAGGTCGACGACCTGCCGCCCCTGATGGAGAAGATCGTCCCGCCCGAATGGCAGGACCTGAACGGCCACGTGAACGTGCGCCATTACCTCGAGCTCTACGACGCGGCCAGCTGGCCCAGGCTCGCCGAGTTCGGGCTGGATGCCAGCGTGTTCCTCGAGCGGCGCCAGGGGCTGTTCGACCTCGAGCACCACCTCTGGTACCTCGACGAGCTGCACGTGGGCGACACGGTCACCGTGCACTGGCGATTCGTCGCACGCACGGTGAAGCGCTTCCACGGCGTCATGTTCATCGTCAACCGCAGCCGCGGCCGGCTCGCGAGCGTGTTCGAGTACGTGAGCACCGGTGCGGACCTCGACGCGCGGAAGACCGCCCCGCTCCCGCCGGAGTTCGCCGCGCGGCTCGACGCATTGATCGCCGAGCACGCGCGGCTCGCCTGGCCGGCGCCGACCTGCGGCGTGATGGCGCCCTGAACTGCTAGGATACGCGCCCCCCAGGACGCCCGAGACCGAGGTCCCCCCGATGAACCTGTCCCTCCGCGAGCAACTGCTCAAGGCCGGGCTCGTCACCGAGAAGCAGGCGAAGCAGGCCGAACGGTCCACCAGCGACCAGCGGCACCGGCAAGCCAAGGGCGGCAAGCGCACGCCCCCGCCGCCGCCCGAGCCCACGAAGGCCGCGCAGCAGGCGGCGGCAGCCAAGCTGCTGCGCGACCAGGAGCTTAACCGCAAGCAGCAGGAGAAGGCCGCGCGCAGGGCGCGCGCCGCCGAGCTGCGCCAGCTCGTCGAGCAGCTGCGGGTGCCGCGCCCCGAGAGCGACGACTACTTCAACTTCGTGGACGGGGGCAAGATCCACCGCATGCAGGTCACGCCCGAGCTGCGCAGCCGCCTGGTGGCCGGCTCCCTCGTCATCGTGCGCTACGACGGACGCTACGACCTCGTGCCCGCCGAGGCCGTCGAACGCATCCGCGAACGACACCACGAGGCGATCGTGGCCAATGCTCCGACCGACGCGCCGGCAGCGGCACCTGCCGAGGACGACCCGTACAAGGACTTCGTGGTACCCGACGACCTGACGTGGTAAGCACGGTGGCGACGTTCAGCGAGGTGCTCGACACCCTGGCCAGCGACGGCGATCACTGGTCAGCGCTCATCCCCAGGTCATGGGCGAACGGCCGGACGGTGTTCGGCGGGCTGCAAGTGGCGCTGAGCGTGCGTGCGATGCGCGGGGCGCTGGCACTCGCGCTGGGTGAACGCAGTGGCGGCATCGCGGCGCTGCCGTTGCGCAGCCTGCAGACCACGTTCGTCGCACCGGTGTCCGCCGGCACTCCCCTGGCACTGCGCGCCGAGTTCCTGCGCGCGGGCCGCTCGGCGACGCACGCGCGCTGCGACCTGCTGCAGGACGGCAAGGTCGCCTGCACGACCGTCGCGATCTTCGGCGCGGCGCGCCCCTCGCGCATCACGCTCGACATCCCCAGACCCGAGGTGCAGGTCGATCCCGAGTCGTTGCCGGACATGCCGTGCATCCCCGGCGTCACCCCCGAGTTCCTCCAGCACCTGCAGCTGCGCTGGGGCGTCGGTCGCCTGCCCTACTCCGGCCACGACGAGCCGCACTCGGCGATCTTCGCGCGCCTGCGCGACGCCGGCTGCAGTGCCGAAGACACGCTGATCGCACTCGCCGATTCGATCCCGACCCCCGCGTTGTCGATGCTCGCGAAGCCCGCGCCCGCCACCTCGATCAACTGGATGCTCGAGCTGATCGGCGACCCCGGCCAGCTGGACCGCGATGGCTGGTCGCTGATCGGTACGGACGTGCGCGCCGGTGCCGAAGGCTACCTGAGCCAGACGTCGGTGCTGTGGGGCCCCGGTGGCCACGCATTCTCGGTGAGCCACCAGAGCGTCGCGATCTTCGGCTGACGACGCTCAATAGGGTGAGCCGAGGACGATCCGGTACACCGCGACCCCGTCGCCGAAGCGATAGCCGAAGCCGACCCGCGGCAGCGGAATGCGCCAGATGCGCACCGTCTCGGTCGCGCCGAGCGTGAAACCCGCTTCGTACTGCAGCCCGTCGCGATCGCGGGTCTCGCCAGCGGGGCCGGCCGGCGCGTCGGTGAAGAGCTCGACGAACCCGTACATCAGATAGTCGGCACGCCACCCCGGCCGGCCGGTTGCGAATGGTCGCCGCGCGGTGAGACCGCCGCGCAGGCGCGTGAAGTCGTCCGTCTGATCGAACGAGGCCTGGTCGACCACCACGCGCACCGCCTCGCCGTAGGCCTGCCAATCAACTGCGCCGCGCTCGACGTCGTAGCGCGTGCGCAGGCCCAGGCTGTAGACACGCTGATCCACCTCGGTGTTGCGGTCCCGCGCGATGCCGGCCCCGGCGAACGGCTGCAATCCCCATCGATCGGTCAGCGCGTAATCGAACTCCACGCCGGGCACGAAGCTGAACGAGTCGAGGCTCTCCGGCAGTCCGGTGTCGACCACGTCGACGGGCTCGAAGTCGACGAAACCGATGGTGAACGGGAAGGTCAGGCGCGCGCGGAGCCGTGCGTCGTCCTCGTGCGGCAACGCGTAGCCGAAGGGCAACCGGTAGACCTGCAGGGTACGACCCGACAGCGAATAGATTCCCGAGCCGAGCTGGGTCGCGAACCCGAAATTGACAACGGCCTGCTCGCCGTCGCTCAGCGGACGTGGCGGCGAGGCGACGGCCGCGGTGCCGAACAGCAGAATCACCAGGCAGGGCAGGCTCTTCATGCGGCCGGCATTGTAGCCGTCGAACGCTGGTATCGTTCGCCCCATGAGCCAGTTCGCACGCATCCTGTCGGCCATGGTCGGCCTCGTCGCGCTGATCCTGGTCGCGGTGGTTGCGACCAGCTGGGCGCCCGACCGACCGGTGTCCGAGTTGACCGCGCGCTGGGCGCAACCGCCGTCCACGTTCATCGACGTGGCCGGCCTGCGGGCCCACGTCCGGGACGAGGGTCCCCGCGACGATCCCGCGCCGCTCGTCCTGCTGCACGGCACGTCCGATTCGCTGCATACCTGGGGCGGATGGACGGAAGTGCTGTCCCGAGAACGGCGCGTCATCCGCGTCGACCTGCCGGGCTTCGGGCTCACCGGGCCCGCGCCCGACGGAGACTACCGGGTCGAGCGCTACGTCGAGTTCGTGAGCGAACTGCTCGACGCGCTCGGCGTGCGCCGCTTCGTGGTCGTCGGCAACTCGTTTGGCGGCTGGGTGGCATGGGAGACGGCGCTCGCGCGTCCCGACCGAGTGGCCGCACTGGTGCTCGTCGACTCCGCCGGGTATCCGCTCGAGTCGCAGTCGGTGCCGATCGGCTTTCGCGTCGCGCGCGTGCCCGGGCTCAATCGCCTGATGCGCTCGATCCTGCCGCGTGGCGTGGTCGATTCGAGCGTCAGGAACACCTACGGCGACCCGTCGCGCGTGACCGAGGAGCTCGTGGACCGCTACTACGAGCTCACGCTGCGCGAGGGCAACCGCGCGGCGCTCGCGCAACGCTTCGCCGCCGGGCGCTGGGCCGAGGATCCGGGACGCATTCGCCAGCTGCGGCTGCCGACCCTGGTCCTGTGGGGCGAACGCGACCGGCTCATTCCGCTGCACTATGGCGAGCAGTTCCACCGCGACATCGCCGGCAGCGAGCTCGTGGTATTGCCGGAGCTGGGGCACGTGCCGCAGGAAGAGGATCCCCGCGCGACGGTCGCCGCCGTGCGCCGGTTCCTGTCGCGACCCGCGCCCGACCCGGCTGATGCGACGAGCAACCCGGAGCCAGCGACATGAATGTCATCGACCCCGCGACGGTCCTGCGGTTCTGGTTCGAGGAACTGACGCCCCAGGACTGGTGGCGCAAGGATCCCGTGCTCGACGCGCGCATCAGCGCGCTGTTCGGCGCCACGCTGGTCGCGGCGGCCCGCTGCGAGCTGTTTCACTGGCGCGACTCGGCCCCGGGCCGCCTCGCAGAGGTGATCGTGCTCGACCAGTTCTCCCGCAACGTCCACCGCGACACCGCCGCGGCGTTCGCGAACGACGCGCTGGCGTTGGCACTCGCGCAGGAAGCGGTCGCGCGCGGTTGCGACCTCGAGCTCGAGGTCCCGCGACGTGCGTTCCTCTACCTGCCCTACATGCACAGCGAGTCGCCGCTGATCCACGACGAGGCAATGAGGCTCTTCGCCGCACCCGGCCTCGAGCACAACCTCGACTTCGAGCGGCGCCACAAGGCGATCATCGACCGCTTCGGGCGCTACCCGCACCGCAATGCCGTGCTCGGCCGTGAATCGACCGCGGCGGAACTGGAGTTCCTGCGCCAACCGGGGTCGAGCTTCTAGAGCACCTGCGGCAGCGTCGTCGCATCGACGATGCCGCGCACACCGTAGAGGGCCGGGAGGATGACCTCGGGCGCGTGCCTGCGGCGCAGCTCGGCGACGAGCTCGGTGCCCGCGCGATATGCGGGCAGGTACATGCGACCGAGCAGCGGATGACGGCCCCACGCGCCCGACAGTTTGTCGGCGCGCTCCATCGTGACCAGG
>Ga0113563_10000349_pt1 | contig 21459 bp, 23 predicted proteins | sample Mud3Dept3metaG_FD_80117 | JGI IMG/M metagenome (GOLD analysis project Ga0113563, IMG submission 80117) | Freshwater wetland microbial communities from Ohio, USA, analyzing the effect of biotic and abiotic controls - Mud 3 Core 4 Depth 3... | ecosystem: Environmental > Aquatic > Freshwater >... | reverse complement strand
TTCACCTTTTCATCAGGATCAAAATCTTTCCCTGAAAAAAGATCCTGAAGCTTTTTCAATTCCATGCCTGATGCAATTTCAAGCGCTTTTACAAGTAAAAAGGTTTTCTTATTTGAAATTATGTCACCTCCGGCTACTTTTCCAAAAACTTTAGAGTCGCCATATGCATCCAGAAGGTCATCCTGAATCTGAAATGCGAGTCCAATGTTCCTGCCAAACTCATATAGTAGGTCAGAATCCTTTTCACCGGCTCCACCGATTATTGCCCCTATTTTCACAGCGGCAGCAAGCAAAACCGATGTTTTCAATTCAATCATCCGGACATATTCATCCTGTGATACTATTTTTGCTTTTTCGTAATCAATATCGAGCTGCTGGCCAACACATACCTCTATTGCTGCCTTGTTGAATACCCTGAAAACATTAAGCATACAATGAGGCGGAGCCTGAAGGAAACAGTCATTCGCAATAAAAGCCATTACATCGCCGGAGAGTACCGCCTGGTTTATGTTCCACTTCGTATGAACAGTTGGGAAATTTCTTCTCACAGGGGCCTGATCCATTATATCATCATGTACAAGTGTAAAATTATGGAATATCTCCATCCCGGTAGCGGGCATTACTGCCTCATCAATTTTGTCATTGAACAGGTTGCAGGCCATCAGGGCCAGAACCGGCCTAAGCCTCTTTCCGCCAATCGATAGAATATACTTTACCGGATCAATAAGTCTTCCTGCTTCCGTGTTGTACGAAAGGTTCAAAATAGCCTTTTCAACTAATTCTTTTAGGTCAGCCTGATTGTACATTATAATTATCCTCTCAGAGCCTCAGCGCCACTAACAACTTCAAGTATCTGGTTTGTAATAGTTGCCTGTCGTGCCTTATTGTACTGCAGGGTAAGATCCCTGATCATACTTGTAGCATTATCTGTTGCTTTGTGCATGGATGTCATACGTGCACCATGTTCTGCTACAAAAGAATTAAGCACTGCTTTATAAAACTGTATTTTCAGCGATTTCGGAATAAGCTCTTTAACTATCTCTTCCTGAGTTGGTTCATAAATATAATCAACAGGAGTCAGAGATGCTTTACCTTCCGGGATTGAACTGACCGGAAGAAATTGTTCATTTGAAAGTATCTGAACTGCAGCATTTTTAAACTGGTTATATACCAGTTCCACCCTGTCAAATTCCTTCAGAGTAAAGCTCTTCATGACTTGTTCAGCAACCTCTGCAACGTTATCAAATGTAAGATTATGAAGAAGGTTATTCTGATCAGGAAGCATATTAATTTTCATTTTTCTGAAAAAATCATATCCTTTTTTACCAATTGGAAGAAGCCAGACATTATTGTTCCTGTATTGTTCAGAATATTTCTCGGAAATGATTCTTCTTGTCTCTTTTATAACATTGGTATTGAATGCTCCGCAAAGCCCCCTGTTGGAAGTAATAATAACTATAAGTACTTTTTCAGGATTTGACTGCCTTCCATAGATATTCTCAATTTCAGAGTCTGCCAGACTTTGATTGAGTCCTACAAGAATCTCATATAATTTGTTGGCATATGGACGTAGTCGTACTATCTTATCCTGGGCTTTTCTCAACTTTGCAGCGGAAACCATTTTCATAGCTGAAGTTATCTGCCTTGTTGATTTAACAGAGGTTATTCTTATCCTTATTGCTTTTAAATTCGCCATTCAGAATTCATTTATTCAGCTCAGAAGAGTTACTCATTACGATATTTCATTGCTAATTCGGTTGCAACTTTCTCAAGGGTTTTTGTAATATCATTATTAAGAATTCCATCGCGCAGACTGTCAAGCACATCGCGATGTTTAAGATCCATAAACTCGAGAAATTCACTTTCAAAGTTTTTCACTTTATTGGTGGGAACATCCTTTAACAAGCCCATTGTACCGCAATAAATTATTGCAACCTGCTTTTCAACAGTCATTGGCGCATATTGCGGCTGTTTCAGAATCTGAACGTTTTTGGCTCCCTTATTAAGAATTGCCAGAGTTGTTGCGTCAAGGTCAGAACCGAATTTGGAGAATGCTTCAAGTTCCCTGTACTGTGCCTGGTCAACTTTAAGAGTTCCGGCAATTTTTTTCATCGACTTGATCTGTGCATTACCTCCTACTCTTGATACTGAAATACCAACGTTGATAGCGGGTCTTACACCAGAGTTGAAAAGGCTCGATTCGAGGAATATCTGACCATCTGTTATAGAAATAACATTGGTAGGTATGTATGCTGAAACGTCACCGGCCTGTGTTTCAATAATCGGAAGAGCGGTTAATGATCCGCCTCCCTTCACCATATGTCTGATTGATTCGGGAAGGTCGTTCATTTTCTTTGCAACCTCATCTGATTCAATGATTTTAGCAGCTCTTTCCAGAAGTCTGGAATGCAGATAAAATACATCGCCGGGATAGGCTTCACGACCCGGTGGCCGACGGAGAAGAAGTGAAACTTCCCTGTATGAAACTGCCTGTTTTGAAAGGTCGTCGTAAATGATCAGGGCATCGCGGCCTGTATCGCGGAAAAATTCTCCGATTGCAGCTCCTGCGAATGGCGCATAAAATTGTGATGCGGCAGGGTCGGATGCAGTAGCAAGCACTATGACCGTATACTGAAGTGCGCCGTGTTCTTCCAGTGTGGCAGCAATATTAGCTACAGTAGAACCTTTTTGTCCGATTGCTACATAAATGCAATAAACTGGTTTCCCTTTATCAAAATTACTTTTTTGATTGATAATTGTATCAATGGCAATGGCTGTTTTACCTGTCTGTCTGTCGCCGATTATTAATTCGCGCTGTCCACGTCCGATAGGGATCATGGCATCGATCGCCTTAATACCTGTCTGGAGCGGCTGCCTTACCGGCTGACGGAAGATAACCCCGGGAGCCTTTCTTTCAAAAGGAAGGTTATACAGTTCTCCGGTTATCGGACCTTTACCGTCGAGAGGCTGGCCTGTCGGATTGATTACTCTTCCAAGCAGGCCTTCGCCTACGCCAAGAGAGGCAATCCGGCCTGTTCTTTTAACAATGTCACCTTCGTTTACCTCCTCAGTCGGTCCGAGCAATACAGCACCGATATTATCTTCCTCGAGGTTAAGAACTATAGCCTCAATTCCATTTTCAAATACAATCAGTTCATTTGACTGTACATTTGAAAGTCCGTAAATACGGGCTATCCCGTCACCAACCTGAAGCACGGTTCCAACTTCCTCAAGCTCAACTCCTGTTTGTATCCCTTCGAGTTGCTGTTTGAGAATTTTTGAAACTTCTGCTGGTTTAATATTTGCCATATTATATTCTCTTAAAATACTATATTAATACTATGCCGTAATTATGAAGCAATTACGCCCCCTAAAAGTTCTTTCTTTATTTTTCTAAGTTTATTCTGTATGCTGGCATCAATGTAATTATCATCAACCCGCAATATAAATCCGCCGACTATTGATGGATCAATTATCTCCTGAAGATCAACCTTTGTAGAGAACACTTTTGATATGAGGTCAGTAATCTGTTTTTTGACCTTAGGATCTACTTTTATAGCTGTTGTAAGGACTGATTCAGTTACCCCCTTGTACTTCATTGTTTCATGAATAAAGACCCTTGCAATAGCCGGCAGATGACTTTCTCTTCCGTTTTTGACCACCAGGTCGATGAGTGCAAGGGTGATTTTTTCTACATTTCCCTCAAGCATCTTGTGAAATATAGCTGTCTTCTTCGACGGAACAATTATAGGGCTATGCAGAAATTCTTTTGTTTCAGGTAGCTTACATACAGCAGCAATGAGAATCATATCCTCATTCACTTTATCAATGATCTTCTTTTCGAGTGCCGACTGAAACAGAGCTCTTGAATACCTTACAGATATTTTGCTGTCGTTCATTACAGTTTATCTTTCCTAATTCTTATTGAAATCAATCTCTTTCAGGTAATTATCAATCAATTTCTCCTGTTCGCCGGTCTGCTTAAGCTTTTCTCCGAGCAGTCTTGATGCGATCTCAACTGAGATACTCGCTACCTGTTCGTGTATCTCGGAGAGTGCCTTGCGTTTCTCACTTTCAATCCCTGCTCTGGCTTTCTCAACAAGTTTTTCAGCTTCTTCAGCTGCTTTTCCTTTAGCCTCAGAGATGAGTTTGTCGCGTACTTCTCTTGCCTCCTTTAGAATTACTTCGCGTTCTTCTCTTGCTTTACGAAGTATTGCTTCATTGTCGTTCTGCAGCTTAAGCATGTCTTCCCTTGCTTTTTCAGCAGACTCGAGAGAACTCCTGATCATCTCATCCCTTGCTTTGACTGCTGAAAGGATAGGCTTCCATGCAAATTTTGTCAGAATCAGAAAAAAGAGCCCGAAAATCAGTGCAGACCAGACAAGTGTCCCTATTGCAGGAGTGGTCAGGCTGTTTGCTAATAATATCATAATAATGTTTTTTACAATTAGTTAAAAATGAAGCGCTGCAACCAACCGTTGCAGGCTTCAATTTCATAAGTTACTACATAAGAGCAACTACAATTGCGAACAAAGCAGCTCCTTCAATAAGGGCGGCTGAAATGATCATGGCAAGCTGTATCTTTGAATAAGCTTCCGGCTGGCGTGCAATTGCATCCATAGCCGATCCGCCGATTCTACCTATACCCAGGCCGGCTCCGATTACTGCCAGACCTGCTCCAACTGCTGCTAATGTACCTGTCATAATTTCAAATATTTAGTTAAACAAAAATTCTAATGATGTTCCTGTACTGCCATACTGATAAAAAGTGCTGACAATAATGTAAAAATATATGCCTGAAGGAAAGCTACAAGGAGTTCGAGGCAATCCATAAAAATCACAAAAAATATTGAAACAGGAGCTAATGCGAGTGAGTCAAAAATAAAAATCAGACATATCAGGCTAAGTACTATAATATGTCCTGCTGTAATATTCGCAAAGAGACGGATCATCAGAGCAAATGGTTTTGAGAACAATCCGATTATTTCAACAGGAATCATTACCGGCAAAAGCCAGAAAGGAACGCCCGGGGTAGCAAAAACATGTTTCCAGTATGCTTTATTGCCGCTGAATTGTGTAACCAGAAATGTACAAAGTGCAAGAACAAAAGTTATAGCAATATTCCCGGTAACATTTGCTCCGAATGGGGGAGGAAATGGAATAAGCCCCATCAGGTTATTTATAAGTATGAAGAAGAACACTGTAAGAAGATATGGCATATATTTTTCATATTTATGACCAAGGTTAGGAATTGCAACATCGTCGCGTACAAAAAGAACAACAGGTTCCAGAAAACTTTGAATACCCTTTGGATGACTGATTCCGGTTTTCTTATAAGAACGGGCCAGTGACAAAAACAGGAAAAGGCCGATTATAGCAGCCGACAACATTCCAACAACTGTCTTTGTCATTGACAGGTCAAGCGGAAGATTTTCCTCATCAATAAGACCTGCCTCATTTATAGTTACAATTTTCCCTTTAAGTTCCCCCTCCTCCTCAATCTTAAATCCCTTATATTCATGACCATGTGCAAGATGTTTTGAAGAAAAAACATTGAATCCTTTCTCTTTGCTATAGACAATAACCGGTAAATAAATTGCAACACTGCTTCCGTCTTTTTTTGTCCATAGATGCCACTCGTGAGAATCAGCAATGTGCTCAAGTATATACGTGCTGGCTTTGAATTTTTCCTTAACCTCTTTTTCCACCTCGTCATGCTGGCCGAAGACATTAACAGATATTCCCGCAAGGAGAAGAAAGATGAAAAAGCCAATTAATTTAAATGTTTTCAAATCAGTATTGGTTTTATAACGATCTGCTTTTCAGTGTTTTCAATATAATTGATACGGAAAACAAAGTGAGTGTTAAATATAAAACAAAAAATAATAAAACAGATGGTAAAGATGTTTTTTTAGCAACAATAAACCAAATGAGTGCCAGGAACATCTCTAGAAGGAACTTTAGGCCAACTGCGACAAAACTGTGAAGTGTCTGACTTTCCGGATCTCTGCTTTGACCTCTCAAAAAAATGATAATAGTTATTAAAGCAATTACTGAAAACAGAAATGAGAGAAAAATAATACTGTTTAAAGTGATTTTCAGTTCAAAATATGTTACTGATAAAAATGCTGCTCCTCCAAGCAGGATGTTTAAACCCAGAAGTATCAGAATATATTTTTGAAGTGGTTTCAAAAAGAGGTCACTTAAGAAAGTCTTTTATGGCGGTATAGATTGCTGCAAATACCCCGAGAAGCGAAAGTACTATTGTGAAAACAGGGGTTTCAAGGCCAGTCAGTTTATCTAGTTTAGTTCCACCCCAGGTAGTTATCAGGATGATTCCAATCATCTGGAATGCAATGCCTGAATATTTAGCAAAGTTGTTGATCCCCTTATTTTCCTGATTTTTCGGGTTCTTTTTCTTTTGTTGTTGAGTTTCCTCCATTGTAGTCGTTATCACTCATTTTGCAGTTCCCGGAAAATTTTGCACCCGGCTCGATAGATAATTTTGAAGTAGCAATATCTCCCAGAATTTTTGAAGAGGCTTTAAGGTTAAGCAATTGACCGACTGTAATTTTACCTTCAACGATTCCTGAAACTTCTGAGTTTTTACATATAACCTCACCACTAATTTTCCCGGTCGGACCTATAACCACTTTGCCTTTGGTATTGAGACTTCCTTTAAGTGTTCCGTCGATGCGAATGTCGCCATTGGAAATAATATCCCCGGTTATATCTGTCCCGTTACTGATAAGATTAATAGTAGTGTTATCTACCTCGTTGTATTTTGCCATAATATTTAAGGTTAATAATAGATTTAAACTTAATAACTCACAAATATAAAAACTATTGCAGATTAAATGAAAAGAGGCTGAACTCTTTTAAATCAGCCTCTGATAATATTTTTAAGAAAAAGCCAGCTATTTCGGATCATAAGCCCACTTGAGGTAGATCGCTCCCCAGGTAAAGCCGCCGCCAAATGCAGCAAGGATCAGGATATCTCCTTTTCGAAGTTTGCTCTCATATTCCCACATACACAAAGGAATTGTGGCTGTGGTTGTGTTACCGTAATTCTCAATATTGATCATTACTTTTTCAGGTGAAAGGCCCATTCTCCGGCCTGTTGCATCGATAATCCGCAGATTTGCCTGATGAGGTACCAGCCATGCTATATCCTCTGGCTTCAGGTTATTCTTTTCCATAATTTCCGCGGCAACATTTGCCATATTAACAACTGCAAATTTGAAAACAGTTTGCCCTTCCTGGTAAATGAAATGTTCCTTGGCGTCTATTGTTTCATAAGTGGGTGGTTTTACAGAACCTCCGGCTTTCTGGTGCAGAAATTTCCGGCCCGATCCGTCGGTATAAAAAATATGATCCATAACACCAAACTCCTCAGTTGTTGGTTCCAGCAATACAGCACCTGCAGCATCACCAAACAAAGGACAGGTTGTCCGGTCGGTATAATCAGTAATAGATGACATTTTATCAGCCCCAACAACAATTACCTTTTTGTATCTGCCTGTTTCCACATAAGCTGCACCTGTTTCAAGTGCAAAAATAAATCCTGAACAAGCCGCATTTAAATCAAAACTGAAAGCGTTTTTTATGCCGCATTTATCAGAAATGATATTTGCTGTAGCCGGGAAAGCCATGTCGGGGGTTACTGTGCAGCAAATCAGCAGATCTACATCTTCAGGAGCTGTATTGGTTTTCAATAACAATCCCTTAACAGCCTGCTCTCCGAGATCAGAACTTCCGAGCCCTTCACCTTTAAGTATCCTTCTTTCTTTTATTCCGACCCGCTGCATTATCCATTCATCGGAAGTATCGACCATTTTTGAAAGTTCCTGATTTGTCAGCTTGTATTCCGGCACCCAGGCATTAATACCTGTAATAGCTGCACGTAACTTTTCCATAATTTATATTGCTTCTTTAATCATTTGAGCCAGGTCAGCCTGTACAACTGCCCTGGTCTGCCGGACCATGTTCATAATAGCCCTTCTTTTCGATATTCCGTGCCCAATAACAACATTGGCGTTAATTCCAACTATCGGCGTGCCTCCAATATTTTCCCAGTCGAGGCGATCGAAAAATTCATCTTTAAGATTCCTGCTTTTATAAATATGATGGAATGATTCTCCCTGTTTCAGGATAACATTTCCTACAAAGCCGTCGCAGACAATAACATCTGTCATCTTTTCCCTGAAAAGGTCATTTCCTTCAATATTACCAACAAAATTGAGTCCGGGATGCTCCTTCATCAGTTCATAAGCTGCTTTAACCGCAGGAGTACCTTTAGTTTCTTCTTCACCAATATTGAGTAAGGCTACCTTAGGGTTATCTGTTCCAAGAACATATTTTGCATATATACTCCCAAGGATGCCATACTGTAAAAGAACATCAGGCTTGCAATCAGGATTCAAACCAACGTCGAGGATTACAGAATCGCGGTTATCTATACAGGGAAGAACAGCAGCCAGAGCAGGTCTTAAAACTCCCGGTATTACATTAACTGTATAACTTGCTCCGACAAGCATGGCTCCGGTATTCCCGGCACTGCAAAAACCATCAAGGGTACCGTTTTTTAGCATGCCATAGCCAACCGCAATACTTGAATTCTTCTTCTGTGAGAAGGCTTTGGCCGGATGATCGCCCATCTCAATAACCTGTGTAGTGTGAACAATCTCAAAAAGGGATGGCTCAACGTTCATCTCATTCAGCTTACTTCTAATTGCTCCTTCATCCCCAATAAGAATAAGTTTCTCATCTGCTTTTAAATGCTGAAGGGAATCCACTGCGCCCTCAATGATTGCATCAGGTGCAAAATCGCCACCCATGACATCAAGGCCAATTCTCATATCAAGTTTTTTAAGTTAAAAGAAGTTAAGCTGTTGCTTTCTTCTCAATAGCAAGTTTGCCTCTGTAAAATCCGCATTCAGGACAGACCCTGTGATACAGAACTGAAGACCCGCAGTTTGAGCAGCTTCCTACCTGAGGTGCTGTTGCCTTATAATGAGTTCTGCGTTTATCTCTTCTGGTTTTCGAATGTTTGTGTTTAGGATTTGGCATTTTCTTCTGTATTTAATTGTTATTCATTAATTTTTTCAACTCATTCCAGCGGGGATCAGCTTCTGTATCCTCCTCAACTATCAGTTCATCAAGCTTTTTCAACATCTCAGGATCGCAAGTGCTGTTCCCGTTTGTGTCATTCGGATGCACTCTTTTAATTGGCAATGCAAGAAGAATAAATTCATAAATGTGCTGTTGCAGATCCAGTTCATTCTCTCCAATCGGCAAAGATAGAATGTCGGGATCAATATCTTCAATTGTTTTTCCAAATTTAACAAGTAGCCTGTTTTCACAGATTACAGGGTGGAAAAACATCTCAAGACACCTGTCACAGCAGATTCTAACGTTGCCGGAAATCATTATTGCGAGATCAAGGTGAGAGGATCTTTTATCCATCACAATATTTGCAATAAGGCTGCCTTCCTTAACTTCCGATTCTTCAAACTCTTCAAAAAACTCTTTATCAATCTCAAAATCAATAGTGTGCCGTCCTTCCTTTAATCCACCTAATGGTATTGTATATGTCCGGGACATCAGTTTAAATTTTGGTCTGCAAAAATATGAATCCTTCTTCAATTAAAAAAATTATCAACAAAAAAGTAACACTAAATGCCCTAAAAGACCAAATACCGGCTTAAAAACGTCATTCACCGATTTTCTCTCTTCAACTGATTATTCATGGCTTACTTTTGACATAATAATTAATAATCTGAGTTATGGGACATAGAAATTATTATCATCAACAGGAGAGAGAACACCACCCCAGAGTTGGGATAGGATTGTTCTTCATAGTTCTCGGATCTGCGCTTCTTATTGCTACAAACGATCTGTTAAACCTTGGAAGTGTAAGTGCATATTTCACATGGCAGACTGTACTAATATTTATCGGCGTTCTGCTTTTGCTCAATCTGCAGTTCGTCGGCGGATTGATTATGGTTGCACTGGGTGTCTGGTTTCTTCAGGATGAGATCTTCCTGATCCCCCATGATGTATTTCGTATCTACTACTGGCCGGCTGTAATAGGCCTGGTGGGTTTATCTTTTATCTTATCTTCCTTTTTTAAGAGAAGTAAATAAAGAAACTTATTCAAAAACTAATAAATTTACAATTATGGAAACAAGTGAAAATTACAAAGATGAGATGCGCAACGCCAGAGATGAAATGCGGAGCCACAGGCACGATCATCATCATCTGCAAAGTAACCGCGCAATTATAGGAGTTATTCTGGTACTTCTTGGTTTATTCCTTGTAATGAGGAATACCGGAATATTCCCCGACTTTATTGATGATATTATATTCAGCTGGCCGATGTTGCTTGTAACCATCGGACTGGTAATTACCATTGGTTCGTCCGGAAGTAAAACTTCAGGCATTATAGTTATGGCTGTTGGAGCATTTTTCATGATCCCACATATCTTCAGAGAGACATTTGACATAAACATGTTCTGGCCATCAATATTTATAATCATTGGTATAGTCTTTATATTTTCGAAACGAAAGGGTTGGAATTCGGTAAATACAACTGCCCAGGTAGGTGATGATTATATAGATTATGTTCATGTTTTCAGCGGAGGGGAAAGACAAATTGTTTCTGATAATTTCAGGGGAGGCAAAGTAAGTGCTGTCTTTGGTGGAAGTGAAATAGACCTCACAAAAGCAAAGCTCGCCCCGGGCGTATCCGAACTAGAGATAGCATGTGTTTTTGGAGGTACTACAATAATTGTACCCGATGACTGGAATGTTAAAATTGAGGTTGTACCGGTTCTTGGAGGATTCGGGGATTCCCGCAAACTGCATCCGGGGAGGACCCTTGATCTGACAAGACAGCTTATAATTAAAGGAGCCGTTGTATTCGGGGGCGGAGAGGTTAAAAGTTATTAGAATACAATAGATGAAACATCCTTTACTGCAAAACAGAGTACGTATAATAGTCTGGTGGCTGATCTGGCTCTTCCTTGCGGCGGGCCAGTCGCTGCTTTTCTATTTTGCCTTCGGGAGTTTCAGCAATATTGGTATTATTGACAGCCTTCTCTCCTTACTGATCTATTCAGGTATTGCTCTTTCATTATGGTACCCTTTCAGTTTTTTTAATTCTTCAAACACTTCTGTTCCCGTTCTTATAGGAAATCTGGTCGCAAGCGGGGTCTTTTCAGTAACTATCTGGGTGCTTATTACAAAATTTATTATGCAATCGGTATTGCCTGAAGGGAATAACTATCAGGCCTACTGGGATGCCACATTCTCATACCGCATTGGAACAGGGGTTTTTATTTATAGTCTGATAGTACTCACTTATTACCTGTTCATCAGTCTTACAAATCTTTCTGAAAAAAATGCAAAAGAGGCTCGTCTTGAGAGTCTTGTGAAGGAGACCGAACTAAAAATGTTACGTTCACAGATTAATCCGCATTTTTTATTCAACAGCCTTAACTCTATCAGTTCTCTTACAGTCACTGATCCTGAAAAGGCAAGGACCATGGTTGTGAAACTTTCAGATTTTATGAGATATGCCCTCTCACGAAAAGATGAGCAGCCTGTCTCCCTGCAAAGTGAGCTTGAGAACCTTCGCCTCTACCTCGAAATTGAAAAGGTGAGGTTCGGAGATAAGCTCACTACAGAGGAATACATTGAAACGAACTGTCTTGATTTCAAATTGCCTGTTATGCTATTGCAGCCTCTTTACGAAAACGCAGTCAAACACGGTGTTTATGAAAGCACCGAAACAGTAAAAATCATTACTGAAGCAAAGATGATTGAAGGGTTTCTTGAAATTATTATCAGAAATAATTATGACACTGTCCCGGCATTAAGAAAGGGCACCGGTACAGGCCTGCTGAACGTAACCCGACGACTTGAATTATTTTATGGGAATAAGGCATCAATGAAAACAACAAAAGAGAACAATATTTATACTGTAACACTTTATATACCAGCAGAAATTTCATAAATTTAGGGTGAAGAAAAAATAGCATTTTGATAGACAAGGGAACTGAAATAGGATGGAAAAGATAAAGATTATTATTATTGATGACGAAACCCCTGCACGGGAGTTAATCAAGCATTACTTAAAAGAAGTTGAAAATATTGAAGTAATTGCAGAATGTTCCGATGGATTTTCGGGTCTGAAATCAATTTCAACACTGAAACCTGACCTGGTGTTCCTTGATATCCAGATGCCGCGCCTCACAGGGATTGAACTTGTCGAGGTTCTGACCGAGAAACCGGAGATAATCTTTGCAACTGCCTATGATCAGTATGCAATAAGAGCGTTTGAGCTAAATGCGGTTGACTATATTATGAAACCCTACGAAAAAAGGAGGTTTCTTGAAGCAGTCAAAAAGGCAATTGACAAGATCCGGTCGGGGACAGGAAATGTTGTACCGGCAAATCAGCTGCTATCTCAGAAACCGGAGCTTCCTGCTCCTGTAAACAGAATTGTGGTAAGAAAAGCCAATTCAATTAATATTATTCCGGTTGACCAGGTAAGGTATGTAGAGGCTCAGGATGATTATGTAATGATCTATCATAACGCGGGCAAAGCCCTGAAACAACAGACAATGAAATTCTACGAAGAGAATCTCCCGAAATCAGATTTTGTCAGAATCCACCGTACATACATTGTTAATGTTGCAGAGATAAAACAGATTGAACCATATGGCAAAGATAATCACGTGGCAGTTCTTAATTCAGGAGACAAGTTGCCTGTGAGCCGTTCAGGGTATAAGCAACTCAGGGAAGATCTGGGGTTCTGATTGTCTTGCGGTCTTGCGGTCTTGCAGTCTTATTATCTTTTCAGACGATTTTCTTTCTTCCACCTTCTTAACGGTTTATACCTGCGAAAATGAAAGAGGGGTACCGGATCGTAACCATGTGTGCCACCAGGTCTGCATCTTAATATTCTGCCGGTTCCCATTATCAGTCCCGTTACCGGTCCATGAATTCTCAAAGCATCAAGCATAAATTGCGAACAGGATGGTTCATGACGGCATCCGGGTCTGATAAAAGGAGATATTGAGTACCTGTAAAAATATACAGGCAGCGATAAGAGGAATGAAAATATCGCACTTAATGACTTAATCATGGAACAAAGATAATAATCCACAATCGCAAATCTGTAATCCGCAATTCTAAATGACAAAATGTCAAAATCAGATAATAGTTAGAGGTTTGGCAGAAATTTTGCAGAAGTATTTTGAAATTAAAATCAGGAGGAAATAAATTATGAATATCTGGATAATCTTTATTGCATTTATGATCCTCAGCTGGGTAGTAAGCTGGGTTTTGAAATCTAAATTTAAGAAGTATTCCAAGATACTGGTGGACAATGGAATGTCAGGAAGGGATGTTGCGGAAAGAATGCTCCGCGATCACGGAATTACAGATGTAAAGGTTGAAAGTGTCCATGGACACTTAACAGACCATTATAATCCTTTAAACAAAACTATTAATCTGAGTCCTGAGGTTTACAATGGACGTTCAATCTCTGCTGTGGCTGTAGCCGCTCATGAATGCGGACATGCAGTTCAACATTCTAAGGCTTATGCCTGGCTGAACTTCAGATCAAATCTGGTTCCTGTTGTAAGTTTTTCTTCAAAATGGGTTCAATGGATCCTGCTGGCAGGAGTAATCTTGATTCAGGTCTATCCTGCTATTTTGCTCGCGGGTATAGCACTGTTCGCACTTACAACTTTTTTCAGTTTCATAACTCTACCCGTAGAAATAAATGCAAGTCAGAGGGCATTGGCATGGTTAACAAATGCAGGTGTTACTTCGTATCAGAATCATGATAAGGCACAGGATGCGCTCAAATGGGCAGCTTATACCTATGTTGTTGCAGCTTTGGGATCGCTGGCAACTCTGATGTATTATATTATGATCTTTCTGGGAGCGAGGGATTGATCACCGCCCTTCCACCTCCAGCCACTTCGTCTGTTTGTGAATGGTTCTTACTGTTATCCAAATAACAAAGGCTGACCCAAAGAGCCATACCCACATTTCTGTAAAGTAGATACGCTCAGAGAGAAAATAGTTCCTGAAAAGATCCAGAAGAGTGAAAATTACAAAGAGATTTACAAAACTGTTGTATTCCCTCTTAAGGACATTCCTGACAGAAAAAGGAAGTTTCGGTGCAATATAATTGAATGTTAAAGGAATAAATGAATTGACTGTTTCTGACCATTTGTCATATATTTCACCAAACTTTCTTCTGAGAAACTGCTCTTCTGCAAACATAATCCGTTCGTAATAGAGCCAGTATAACAGCCCGAACACCACAACACACCAACCGGAACGAAGAAAAAGAACTGGTCCCAGCCACATAAAAAAGTTACCAAGATAGAGAGGATGACGTAATAGAGAGTAGATCCCAGTAACATTCAGCTCGTCTGCTATCTGTCCATTCACTGTGTTCCGTCCGGAAGTATTTTTAGGTGCAAAGCCAACTGTAAAAATTCTAATAACCTGTCCCAACAGACTTACTCCCAGAAAGATGAGTTCATCTCTCATATCAAAGAGAATTGCCTGACGGTTACCCAGATACATCATTATAATTCCTGCAGATATCATAAAAACGGGCAGCCAGCTTCTTCTTTTGAATAACCAGTTTCCGCTATTTTCAAATTCGTGTACCAGAGCCATCATTAAGTTTATTAGTAGTGTGGCAAAAGTATGAAAATTCTAGAAACTGTACTTTATCCTAAGAAAACCAAGATTGATTCTTGTTTTTGTCCCATCCATAATACTTGTGAAATGCTGCCAGATCAATGAACAGTCAAGATTTTCGGCAAGGGAATAATCAAGTGAGGGACCCGCAAAAAAACCTTTAAGATCGGGAAACCACATACCTGAGATAGTTGCATTCACGAGAGGAGTCGCAGCCCAGGTGAATTGTCCGAATGCTGAAAACCTGGAAAAGGCAAGATCTTTTGAGGACATGTTCCCGGAATAGAAACTATTAAAATCTGTCAGCCTCAGAGGTACATTACAGTACATTATCTGAATCTGAGCCATCGAATTACTTTTAAAAATCTTGTCCATTCCTGTTGTCAGAAGCAGAGTTCCTCCAGTTCCGGGTTTAAATTTCGCAGGCTGGAACCATGATCCTTCTCCCCTGAACGAAAAACTACCTATTGAGCCCGACCATCCTGCACCCAGAACAAAATCCTCGCTGTTAGCATAACCTGCAAGGAACTGTATATCATATCCCCATTTATTAAACCGGTATAATCCCGCAGCAGTAATATCATTCTCACTATCAGCCTTTATCGCAAGTTCAGCAGCTGATGAATATGTTGGGAAATACTGGAGTCTTACAGCATCGCTTCCCGGTCGTTCGGCATAATCAAAATCAAAAAAAGAATAGGCATTGAAAATATCATTCGGGTTCCAGACCAATGTCTGTCCCCAGTTTATTCTCTGGCGGCCGATACGAACCTGAGCCTTACCTGCATTAATATCAAACCAAAGCCTGTCAACAGTTGTATTCAGAAGGAATGAACTTTTATTAATAATATTCCACGACATGTCAGCAAAGCCCAGATCGGCTCCTATCATATCAGAATATGTACCGCTGCTTCTGACCATATCTCCCGTAAACAGGCGGTTTCTGAATTCAGCAGCTAATGTCAGATGGTTATTGATATAGCCTTTGAAATTAAGCCTGTTATGAATAAGATTATCATATATGAACGGTCCGGAAAGGGAATCAAACATGGCACTTTGCATAGTTGTCAGGTAACCATTCACCTCAACTACTTTTTGTTTCTCCTGAGATAAGAGGGGAAGAACAATAAAAAAAAATAAGACTGTTATAAGAAATGATTTTCTCATTCTTTTATCAGGAAATTATTCCCTTACTTCATCTGATACAACTTTCCCGTCTTCAAGGGTAATTACCCTGTGTGCCATTTTTACAACTCTTGCATCATGAGTTGAAAAGATGAAGGTTATCTTCTCTTCATGATTAAGTTTCTCCATTATCTCGAGTAATGTTGCCGCAGATTTGGAATCAAGATTGGCAGTAGGTTCATCTGCCAGCACAAATTTAGGCCTGGAAGCCAGAGCCCTTGCTACGGCAACTCTCTGTTGTTGTCCGCCCGACATCTGTGATGGTCGGCTATTGACCCTGTCGTTAAGTCCGATAGCTGCCAGGAGCTCCATAGTCCTTTTATCTCTTTCCACTTTTGGCCATTTCTGCAGGCTCATAATGAATTCAACATTTTCTTTGGCAGTAAGTACCGGTATAAGGTTATATGACTGGAAAACAAAGCCGATATTATTTAACCTGAAATCTATCAACTCGGATGATTTAAGCTTGCTGAGGTTTGTTCCATCAATAAAAATGTCTCCGGAAGTAGGGATATCAAGTCCGCCAATAAGATTTAGCAAGGTTGTCTTGCCAGAGCCTGATGGTCCGACAATGGCTGCAAATTCAGCTTCGGCGAAATTTAGAGTTACACCATCAACTGCCCTGACAGCAATTTTTGTTTCGTCGTATACTTTATGAACGTTCCTTATATCAATCACTTTCATAGCTATTTCATTTAACTGTTTATTCTGTTCTGAGTGCTTCAACCGGAATTAGTTTTAAAGCTTTTCTGGCTGGCCATACAGATGAGACTACTGCTGTAAATACCACCATAACTATTATAATTAAAAAAAATGAAGGAGTAATTACAGGGTAAACTCTTGCGGCGAAGCCAATTGCTTCAAAACCTTCACCCCATGAAGAAAAATGTATCCCTGATTTACCCAGTGCTTCTACAATAAGCCAACCGGATAACATCCCGGCAACAGCCCCAACCATCGTAAGAAAGATTGTTTCAAGCATGATCATGCTGAAAACCCGGCGGCGGTTCATTCCTATTGCCATTAACATACCCAGCTCTTTTGTTCTTTCAAGGATTGTCATCATCATTGTGTTTATTATACCAAATGCGAGAGCAAACAATACTATACCAATGAAGAGAAAATAGTACATTATCATATAATCATTCATCATAGCTGCATCAGGAGCGAGTTCTTTCCAGGTACTTATTGTGTTCCCTGTGGAGATTCCGGTAAGCTTTTCTTTAACGGAATCGACATTTTCAATATCATTAAGCAATACTGCAATCTCATGTACGAGAACTGTACTACCGCCATACAGGTCTTCAAGTTCAATTGAATTTACAAAAACAGCTGCCTGATCGAACCCGCCGTTGGTTGTTTTATAGATGCCGCCAACCCTGAATGTACCCTGTACCGGGTTTCCGGAAATGTCAGACAGTGTAATCTGAACCTTGTTCTTAATCCTGTAATCAAGAGCATTTTCAAGTATTTTATTTCCGTATGTGTTTAACTCTTTGGTATTCAACTCACTCTTCAGAGCTTCCCTGAACTCTTTCGGCGATCGGAATCTGGTGTCCTTTAATTTCCCCAGAATTAAAATAATATCATCAGGTATATTTTCCGCTTTAAGTTTATCAAGAACCTCCTGTGTTACAATGTATTGCTTAAGTTTCAGTAATTCAGCTGTTTTATCGCCGATCAGTATGTTTCCTGATTTTTGCTTATTGAGATATTCTCCTCCTCCGGGAACAATTTTTTTATAAATTTCTGTTATTTTTTTCTCCTTTTCGGGATCGATTCCATATATGATTATTCCTGTGTTTGCCCATGGAGTATTAGCCATTGCAATCATTCGCGTTCTCTTCACCCAACCATTAAGACCCGGTATTTGCTCAATAGATCTTATCATCTGGGATGTATCCTTTACGGTAAGAAGTATCTCCTCGTTCTTCAGATAATCAGCATTATGAATCTGAATATGCGATACTTCATTATATATAGCGTCATGCAGACGTTGTTCCGTCCATCCCTCCATAATAGCAACAAGCAGAACTCCGCATATTATCCCAAGTGTCACTGCTATTATTACTACAAGGCTGCGGATCTTATTACGCCAAACGTTTTTCCATGAGATTGACCATATCATAACTTCATGCATTTATCAGCTTCTGAGAGCATCTATTTCTTTTAGTTTTCCAATTTTTCTTAAGGGATATACTGTTGCGAGTAACACCATAATTATTACAACCAGAGCCTGCCAGTAGTAATAAGGTCCAAACCAGGCTGTTGGCATAATTGCATCCCATCCGTAATCTTCCATCATTTTCCCAAGATCTCCTTTAAGCAGGATAGGGTGATAGTAGAAATATATTATAAATGGTGCGCTTGCCAGTAATCCGCCTATCAGTCCAAGGATTCCAAGGAATATCATTTCAATAGTGACAATCCTTTTCAACTTTCTTCTCTGCATCCCGATCGATATAAGAACTCCGAATTCCCTTGTCCTTTCTGCTACCATCATGAGTACAGTGCCAAAAATCCCAAAAAAGATTATGAAGTAAAGCATAACAAGCGTTGCAATGCCTGTCTGGCTGTCTCCCTGGATCTGCTGTACCAGTACCGGATTTAATTCTTCCCAGGTTTTGGTTATAGTATTTTTATCTGTAAGAAGTAAATTGATTTTCTTCTGAGCCGCACCCATTATCCGGGGCGATTTGCCCGTAAGATTTACCGACAGGGATGTTATTCTGCCTTCTGCATCATAAAACCTCTGGGCAGACGGTATTGTCATAATTATAAGCTTGTTATCAATATCAGGCGAAGGCATCTTTATTATTCCCCTTACCGGAAAAACAGCCGCTGCCGAAGATCCATGATATCCCTGACCCATAAGAATAACTGTATCTCCAATTACAAGGTTAAGGTAACCTGCAAGCCTGTCTGACACGAGTACACCTGTATCATCATTGGTCAAAAATCCATTTGTAACATTGCAGAACTTTAGAATTTCTTCAAGATACGTTTGGCTTTCTTCTTCAGAAAACTCCATTTCCAGAGCAAATCTGGCTGAGGAAGAATAAGACCGGCCAAGATTCTTTTCCACTCTTTCTGTTATTTCTGCAGGTATTTTCTCTGACATTCTCAGCCTGGAAATTGATTCAGTAGTTATTTTGAATTTTACCAGCTTCTTTTCAGGATCAGAAAATTTCCTTTCCATTTCAGGATCAATTGCAAGCACAGCCACTCCTTTTGTTTGTGTACCATTTGATGCAAGGGCGAAAGATTCAATATGAGGTGAAACCGACACTACATTTTCGACGCCAGAAATTGCTGTTGCCAACGGATCGTTATAGTCAAAGGAATAATCCACAGCCGGATTATCCTGAAATTTAACGTTTTGAACCTGCAGGTACCCTGAATATGATTCGATGAAGTTAAGGATCATGCTGTCATAGCTCCCGAGCTCATACGATCTCATTAGGACAGCAAAAAATACTGCAAATAAAACAGATGAAGAGGTAATTATTGTTCTGCGCTTATTTCTCCACAGGTTTCGCCATGCTATTTTAATATCATCTCCCATTCCGGTAAAATTTCAATTAAATATTTTCAATTATGTTTTACTCTGATGCCTGATGCCTGATGCCCGATGCCTTTCTCATCTTACCCTTTTCATATTCTGTTGTGAAAAGAAATTGTCCTCAATTGAAACATTAAATCTGATATCTTTAATTTCAACAACAGTTTTGTTCCCGGGTTCTTCTGCAGGCTGAAGTTCCAGTTTTGCAGGAATGGTTCTTCCATCAAAAGTTTTCAGATCGTAACCTATTTCAGTTCTTATGAGTGCTCCATCTTCATCATACAGCTCAGCACGTAATACCAGGAAATCATTCTTGTCTATCCATCTGATCTGGTGACCCCATACAATTGCGGCTTCTTCTCTGGCTGTCATCTTTATTTTATAGCAGAGCCTCTCCCCAATCTTCTCTTCCCCGATAATTTCATGTGAATAATCTGTTACAACGGATGACTCTTTAAGTATGTCATCGTTGGTATAGTCTGATCCCATCCACCCTTGCGACATCATAGAAGGAGGAAGCTTAATCAATCTGTTTATTGATGGATTCCAGCTCCACATTTCTGATCCTCTCTTTAAAAAAGTCTGACCGACATCCTTTGCAGGAGCGGTGATAAGTGTAAGGGCGTTATCTCTTCCCAACGACCAGTTTTTGAACTCAACTGTTCTTTGCCAGGTTGGCCGGATAATTGTCATCGACATTACCATTATACTTGATTTTTCGCCGTTGAATTTCTCATCAGCCTTTTTAACTATTTCTGTTGCTGTAAGATCCTGAGCAGAGACATTAAAAACGGTAGATCCTGTAATAATGAGGAGAAGACATTTGTATAAAATTCTCTTCATGACATCGTTATTTATATTTCTCAATAATATCGTTAACAGTTTTTTCATAATATCCATCATCATTATCATCCATATAAACAAATGAGAGCGCGAATCCTTTCAGCATAAGAGTAAAAAGATTAAGTTCCCGGGAAGGATCATAACCTGAACTCTTCATTTCTTTCTTTCTGACGAAATAATCTGTTAAAGTTATAAGAATGGAATTTAAAAATGTCTGATCGGGATTGTTTCTTTTTTCTTCCATAAAATTTCCGGATGATGAAAATGAAATCAGAAGTTTTTCCCTTACATCATTCTGCATTACGAGCTGAAAAAGTAATCTCCAGAATGATTTTTTTTCCTTCAGTAAATTGAATAACCTTCGTATAAAAAACTCAAACTCCTCTTCCGAGAGGTAGCCGTCTTTATTTCTGTCAAAATCAGAATACATCTCATTCACCGACCGCATTATTATTTCAAAAAGCAGCGATTCCTTGCTTGTAAAATAATTATACATCAGGCCTTTGGAAATTCCAGCATGCCTTGCAATATGATTTATAGTTGTCTTATGATATCCCTCTTTCGCAAAATGCTCAAGGGCGACATCCATAATGAGTGTCTTTCTTTCCTCTCTCATCTCTTCAAATTGCTCCGGCGTTCTGGGCGACATATTCTGAAATTTATGTTGAAAATATCAATATATTTTATGACTGAACGTCCGGTCAAAATTAAATCGCTAATTTTATTTTTCCAAATTTTTTCTGATATTTTTCAATTTTTTTCGCTTTTATTATACTCAATATGCATCCTTACACCCCGAAAAACAAATAATTGGAGTGTCAAAGTCGTTTATTTAGAAAGAATTTCTATCTTTAACAGGTTGTACCAAAAACATTACTACAATGGCAAGTATCAGGCTTTTACTGGGAATGATCCCATCAACATCGAAAATTGAGCAGGCTGAGAAGACTTTGATTTCAGAATTTGAGAAATTAAACGCCTTTTCGAAATCTGAACAGTTGGCGAAATTTACGGAACTGGACAAATTAGTGACTTCATCTGATTTTATTCAGAAAAGGAAAGAAATACAATCTCTTCAGTTCAAAAGTTCTGAGGAATATTCAAAAGAGAAAGAATTCATGTCTCTTCAGAAAGCCAGG
>Ga0113563_10000348_pt1 | contig 21463 bp, 11 predicted proteins | sample Mud3Dept3metaG_FD_80117 | JGI IMG/M metagenome (GOLD analysis project Ga0113563, IMG submission 80117) | Freshwater wetland microbial communities from Ohio, USA, analyzing the effect of biotic and abiotic controls - Mud 3 Core 4 Depth 3... | ecosystem: Environmental > Aquatic > Freshwater >... | reverse complement strand
GATCGAGACGGTGCGCGGGTTCGGTTACAGGTTTCACGAAGAAGATGCCCAAAGCGAGTGAGTTGGATTCATGAAGAGCCGGCTGTTCTGGAAGTTCAGCGTAGTGTCTCTGCTCCTGCTTCTGCTTGTGCTGCTGGCAGTGGACCTGTATGTGGTCCGCACATTGCGCAAGGAATATGTCACCACGGCATTCGAACAACTGGAATCCCTATCTCATCTTGCACAAAGCCGGCCGCCCGAATCGACCGACCCGGCCATCCTGCGGGAGTGGGTGGGCTGGCTCGCCAGGGCCGACACGCGCGTCACTGTGGCAGGCGCCGACGGGAAGGTGCTGGGGGACACCCATGAAGACCCCGCCTTAATGGATAATCACATCGGCAGGCCGGAAATCAGGGATGCAATCGACGCCGGAAGCGGGCGAGCCGTAAGACACAGTCCGACGATCGGCCACGACCTCGTGTATCTGGCAAAGCGCCAGCAATCAGGAAACGGGATTCCCATCATCGTGCGCTTTTCCGTGCGCCTGGACCGGCTTGATTCGGCTCTGGTTGGATTCAGACGCGGGCTCTGGCTGTTTTCCTTCGCGATTCTGGTCCTGGCGGGAGGAGGATCTCTACTTTTTTTCCGGACCTTTGCCAACCGCATCCAGAGACTGAAGGAGTTCTCGCGGCGAGTCGCAGCCGGTGATTTCCGCGCTCTGACGATGGACCGCAAGGGAGACGAGCTCTCCGACCTGTCCAGCACACTCAATCGTACAGCCGCCCAGCTGGATTCCACGATCCGAAAACTGACAGAAGAGCGAAACCAGTCCGCAGCCGTCCTGGCCAGCATGGTAGAAGGCGTCGTCGTCATCAGCGCCGATCAGCGTGTCGTGTTCTGCAACGAGTCGTTCTGCCGGGCGCTGAACATTGAAACCAAAGGCTGGGAAAACCGCATGGCGGCCGAGGTGATTCCTAACGCGGATCTGCTGGAGTACATTCAGCAGGCTCGATCCGGCAACAAGACGGTTTCGAGCGAGCTGGTCGTCGGTTCCGTGCATACCCGGCATTTCGCTGCGACCGTTACACCGGCGCAATCCGACGGCATGACCACAGGGATTGTGCTGGTTCTTCACGACATCAGCGAGCTGCGAAGACTGGAGCGTGCCCGGCGTGATTTTGTAGCCAATGTCTCCCACGAATTCCGGACGCCGCTCACCGCCATTCAGGGATTTGCGGAGACGCTCCTGGGAGGAGCCCTGGAGGATGAAGCGAACCGCCGGCGGTTCCTGGAGATCATCCGGGATCACGCGATCCGCCTCGAAAGGCTTACGGAAGATCTCCTGAAGCTGGCGCGTGTGGAAGCCGGCCAGTTTCCGCTGAAGCCGGAACCAATCGCGATCAGCAGGGTGATCGAACCGTGTATCGAGACGACTCGCCTCAGTGCAGTTCTGAAAAATCTCTCCGTGGAAGCCCACTGCGACCCCGGCCTGCCGATGGTGAATGGCGATGCCGGCTCTCTGCAGCAGGCACTGCAAAACCTGCTGGACAATGCGGTTTGTTATTCCCCACCAGGGGGCCTCATTACGGTTAAAGTGGCGGTCGAAGGCGGAAACATCGCCATTTCCGTGTCCGACACCGGGACGGGGATCCCGAAGGCGGATCAGGAGAGGATCTTCGAGAGGTTCTACCGAACCGACTCCGCTCGCTCGCGTGGCGTCGGCGGAACGGGGCTGGGGCTTTCGATTGCAAAACACCTCGTCGAAGCGCACGGGGGAAAAGTGAAAGTGCAGAGTGAGGTCGGCTCCGGATCCACGTTCTCGATTATTCTGCCGTATATTCCTGCTTCATGAAAACGCCTGCCGTGGGCGGAAGATAGGGGGTTCTGAGGCGCACAGGCTAAATTCCGTGCTCACTGACTGATTCCAGTGAGCGTGGGCTTCAGATGGTGTCCAACGATTGCGCCACGGCTAGCTGAGGCTCGAAGCGCCGGAATTGAATCGACCCGCGCGTCAGGGCGCGGCCATAAGCGAGGCCCGACGGGCCGGCACATTCTCTATATTTTCAGGAATTCTGTGCCGCACCTTCGGCGCTCAACCATGCTCCATCTCTATCCCGGCCTGACGGCCGGGCCTATTTACTGCCGGCCCTCCGGGCCTGGGCGCGCCGTGGTGCAATCGTTGGAGGCCCTTCGGGCCTGGTCGCGTGGTGGTGCAATCGTTGGACACCCGCTTCAGCCCGCGCGCTTTAAAACCAACCATCTCCGGCTGCGTGAGCGATTGCTCCGATTCCCCTTCATTTGCCGGGCTGCACGGAGCTAGACACTTCATCCCGCGTACTGCCGGCCCTTCGGGCCTGGTCGCGTGGTGGTGCAATCGTTGGACACCCGCTTCAGCCCGCGCGCTTTAAAACCAACCATCTCCGGCTGCGTGAGCGAATGGTCCGATTCCCCTTGATTTGCCGGGCTGCACGGAGCTAGAAACAAGCCTGAGACAGGAGGGAAAGGAATGAGAAACACTATCCGGCAGCACAATGTATTGCCTTTGATTTGCGGCTTTCTTTCGACGGCGATCCTTGCTCTCGGCCTGAGCGTTTCCCCCTGCCCGGCCTATGGGCAGGCACCATCGACGCAAAGCGAAGCCAAGGCTCCTGCATTCCCGGGGAAAACCTGGGTACGGATTGAAAAACCGGAAACGGCCGGATACTCGTCCGTCCGGCTGAACGCGCTGCGCGCCTGGCTGGAGTCGATCGACACGACAGCCATGGTGGTTTCCGTCGGAGGCAGATCACTGTTCGAGTACGGTGATGTATCCCACCTGAGTTATCTCGCCTCGGTGCGCAAGAGCCTGCTGGCGATCCTCTATGGCAAGTATGTGGAAAACGGCACAATCCAGCTCAACAAGACATTGCGCGACATCGGCCTGACCGACGTGGACGGTTTGCTGCCGACCGAGCAGGCAGCTACAATCGAGCACCTGATCACCGCCCGGTCCGGCGTCTATCATCCTGCATCCAATTCAGGCGACAGCACCGCCAGCGCGCCTCCGAGAGGGTCCCAAAGGCCGGGTACCTACTATCTGTACAACAACTGGGACTTTAACGCAGCCGGAGCCGCGTTCGAGAAGTTGACGGGGCTGGACATCTACGACGCGCTCGAAAGCGACCTCGCGAAGCCGATCGGCATGCAGGATTTCGACCGTTCGAAGCAAAGGAAGAGCGGAAATGCCAAGCAGTCGCAGCATATGGCCTACCACATATGGATCTCCGCGCGCGACATGGCGCGGGTCGGGCTGCTCATGCTGCGCGGCGGCCGGTGGGAGGACCGCCAAGTGGTTTCGGGCGACTGGGTGCGGCGCATTTCCAGCCTGGTGACGCCGTTAAACGAGATGAATCCGCCCTCGTACCGATCGCTCGGAACCGGCAACCGGTGGGGTTACGGATACATGTGGTGGGTGTGGGATGCCCCGAACTCGCCCGGCCCGTTCCAGGGAGCGTTTACCGGAATGGGGGCCGGCGGCCAGTACATTACGGTGCTGCCGCAGTTGGACATGGTGGTGGCGCACAAGACCGATATCGATCAGGTCTCGCCCCACGGGCCGGGGCAGCGCCGCAGGGCGGTGACCGGCACAGAGTACGATGCAATCCTTCGCCTGCTGATCGTTGCCAAATGCCCGGGTGGCAAATGCCAGTAAGGGCCACAGGCGCCTTGCCTGTACCCCGGATTCAGCCGGCGGGGAATGGAGCGAATCCCGCCTCCTATGCAGCGGCGTGAGTGGACTGGATGGCGTTGAAAACAGTCCGCAGGAACTCCCTCCTCTCCGGGGGGGTGGGCAGAAGATCATAGGCACCGAGAGCGAGCACCTGGGACCACAGGACATCGTCCGCAAGCCTGGAAAGGAAAATCACCTCGGCGCCGGGCGCAACCCTTTTTACGGCGGAAACAAGCGCGTCACAGGAACGTTTTACCGGACTGGAAAGATCAATCACGACCGCGTTGAAGGGGGAGTGTTTTGCAAGCGTGTTTTCGAAGGGTTCCGCCGGGGAAGTGAAAAAAACCTTGATCGGGGAATCAGAAAGAAACTCCTCGATCATCTGTCGACCCTTCGGATCGGATTCGCAGACAAGCAATCGCAACTGCTTTTCCGAGTTCATTGTACCCTCAGCAAATCCTTAATCGGGATCCCGCGGCGGCCCAACCGAAGCCCGGAGCCGACTCGGTTCGCAAATCGGGGAGAAGTCGCCGGCGGAATGTCCCGCAAGTCTCTTTCCTACCCTCCCATTTCCTGACCTGGATGAATGCACGGCCTGACGGCAGAACATGTTCGTCCAGGTGTTTTGCTGAAGCGACTGCACCATCGATGCGGGGCGCGGATCAGCTCGAATCCAAGTGGCTGTTTCGATCAATCCGCTGCATCCTTCGGCGCCCCACCACAAAACGATCAGCCGGGGAACGCAGTCGACTCTTGTTGAGATTTATAGTCTCACATCCGGACCGGATGTGCCAGACCAAATCGGACTCCAAGCCACTTTTATGTGGTCATTAAAAGCGAAAACCGCAGCCTTTGGCCGCACGATCCTGAAAGGCGTTGCTATTCCGGCGTTTCGTTGAAGCAGCAAGTTGCGCTCAATGCAGGGGAACAATCTTCGTTATCTGTACTACTAACATATAAGTCCTTGCCAAAAAGAAAGGGGTTTTTCAGGACCATGGAAAAACGGGGTTGGCATCGGCATGGGGATCGCCATCGAAAACTGTGCATAATCGGACGCTTTGGTATTGAAGCCGGCAGCGCGATGATGCCGACGTCGATTCCGACAGCGATAGCGATTGCGATACCGATTGTGCCATTTCCAGGAGTGGTCGCTCCGCCTGGTTGCGGCCATCGGATGCTCTGAGTGGGGATCGGGGTTGCAATCGAGTTCGAATTCGAATCAGACCTCGACGCCGCCGTCATCGATGCCGGCTGCGGCATGACATCGACAGCGATATCGAAAGCGACTACGATGCCGATTCCGATACCGGGGCTGGAACGGATTTGCCCTGTTGTGCGGGATAAGAGGAGGCACGCATTTCAGGCGGCGCAGTTTACTGAATCGTGTCGATGAAGGACTGGAAGCTGGACTCCCACCTGGCGATTGTTGCCGCAGGACCGGTGAGTTTGAAGAACCACGGTCCGGCCGGGGTTTCCGCGACCGCCGCCAGCATGCGGAAGTTCGGCTTGGCCTTAGTTTCCGTCATCATGCCGCTGCCGGACAGGTAAATGCCGCCCACGTCGACGATTGTGATGATAATGCCGTGCACCTCACGGCGGCTTACCGCGCCGGCAGCCGGGCTGCCGTCGGACTTTTGAAACTGACTGATCCATCGGTCGATATTGTCCTGCACGGCGCCTCCTTCCCCGGAAAAGAAGAAGACGTTCATTTCGGCGTCTTCCGGATCTCCTTCCGCGCGCGGCAGACGGTACTGGGCCTTCCTCATCGAGGATGACGGTGTTTCGGCGATCCAACCCGCAGGAGCGGTAAACTCGAGGTCCTGTGCGGAGGCGGGCGCTGCACCTGCGCGGGCCGATGCAGCTTCCATTGCCTCTTTTCCCGGGGCGCTGCCGGTTTCGCCGCTTCGGTCCGAACATGCCGGCAGAGTGGCTCCCACCATGAGACCGGCAGACAGGCCGATCGCAAGGCGCAGTCTTTTCATATCTATCTCCTGCAGACAGGGCAGAATCCGGAACCTATCCTCCCCGGTCTCCAAATCCCCATTACTGAACTACGATGTTGACGAGCTTCCCGGGAACCACGATCACTTTCCGCACCGTGCCGCCGGCGAGATATTTTTTTACCCTGGCGTCCGCAAGGGCCGACGCTTCAACCTCGTCCCGAACCGCGGTTGCCGGGAGGATGAGCCGACTGCGCAACCGGCCGTTGATCTGGACCGGAAGTTCAATCGTATCCTCCCGCGCGTACTTTTCATCGTACTCCGGCCATGGCGCGAAGGCGAGAGACACGTCATGCCCGAGAGCCTGCCACAACTCTTCGGCAAGATGGGGCGCAAGCGGGGCAAGCATGAGCACGAAGGGATCCATGCAGGCACGGGGGCGGGATTCCTGTCCGGTGAAGAAATTGACGAACTCCATCAGCCGGCTGATCGCCGTGTTGAAGCGGAGTCCGGCCATGTCTTCCGTGACCGCCCGAATCGTCTTGTGAAGAACCCTCAGCTGTTCGGCGCCCGGATCGGCGCCAGGCTCCTCCCCCGAACGGACGCGGGGACTGAGCCGCAATTCGTCGACGGAATCGTCGATGATCATGCGCCACGCGCGGTTGAGAAACCGGCTGACGCCTTCCACTCCCTGCATGCTCCAGGGTTTCGTGGTCTCGAGCGGACCCATGAACATTTCATAAAGCCGGATGGTGTCCGCGCCGTATTGTTGCAGCGGCAGGTCCACGGGAATGACGTTGCCGCGCGCCTTGGACATTTTCTCCACCTCGCCGGAAAGTTCCTCTCCGGTCTCGGAATGGACAGCCCTCCCTTCGCCGAAGTGGATGCGCGTATAGGGGACGACCCTTCCCTCTTTCGTGCGGTAGGTGATCGACAGGATCATTCCCTGGTTGATCAGGCGCTGAAAAGGTTCGAGCGTCGACACAAAGCCCCGGTCGAATAGGACCTTATGCCAGAACCTGGCGTACAGCAGGTGCAGCACCGCGTGCTCCGCTCCACCGACGTACAGATCCACCGGCATCCAGTAATGTTCTTTGTCGCGATCCCACGCGACGCGATCGTTCTTTGGATCGCAAAAACGCAAGTAATACCAGCACGATCCGGCCCACTGCGGCATCGTGTTGGTTTCGCGCATGAGCTGCATCCCATCCTCGCGCACGCGAATCCAGTCGGTTGCCTTCTCGAGCGGTCCTCCGGGGCGGCCGGTGGGCTTGAAATCTTCGAGCTCGGGAAGCAGGACCGGAAGCCGGTCCATGGGCACGGCCCTGGTCAGGCCGGTCGGCTTCCCCTCCGCGTCGACCTCGTGCAGGATAGGGATCGGCTCGCCCCAGTAGCGCTGGCGGCTGAAAAGCCAGTCGCGGAGCTTGTATTTCACCGCAGCGCACCCCAGCCCTGCTCCGGCCAACCAGGACGTGATGGTCTGCTTTGCCTCCGGCGTCGGCCGACCGTCCAGTGAGACTTCCGCGCTCGCGGACTGCATGCCTCCCCCATCGTCGACGAACGCCGCGGTCAATTCCCCGATCTTCCGGGCATAATCTTCCGGCCTGCAATTCATGCGGGCGAGCCAGTCCTCAGGCGGCATGACGACGGCTCGGATCTCAAGGCCGAATTTCCTGGCGAACTCGAAGTCCCTTTCGTCATGTCCCGGAACACCCATGATGGCGCCCGTTCCGTAGCTGATGAGCACATAGTCGGCGATCCAGACCGGAATGGGCTCGCCGGTTGCGGGATTCGTGGCGTGACCGCCGGTGAAAACGCCGCTCTTCTCGCCGCGCCCCGCTATGCGATCCTCCTCGCTCATGGACGCGACGCGTTGACGGTACTCCTCCACCTCGGGGCTCCGGTCAGGCGAGGTCAGCCTCTGCACGAGCGGGTGCTCGGGCGCGAGGACCATGTAAGTTGCACCGAAGAGAGTGTCCGGCCGGGTGGTGTACACGCGGATGGCCATGGGATCCGGTCCGTCAGGAAATCCACTCCCCCTGCGCGTGGTGCGCCATGCCTGATACGCGGGACCCGGACCGGCTGCGAAAAAGTCAATCTCGGCCCCTTCGCTTCGCCCCACCCAGTTGCGCTGCATCTCCTTGATCGGCTCGGGCCAGTCGAGAGTGTCCAGGTCTTCGACCAGGCGGTCGGCATAGGAGGTGATGCGCAATTTCCACTGCCGCAGCGGAACCCGCTGCACCGGATAATCGCCTCGTTCCGAGCGTCCGTTGATGACCTCCTCATCCGCGAGCACTGTTCCCAGTTCCTGGCACCAGTTCACCAGCGACTCGGCCTGGTATGCAAGGCGCCGGGAGTCAAGATACCTCCGAGCGGCATCCTCCCCCTCCAGGCGGATTTCCTCGGGAATCGGCAGTTCGTCCATCGGGCGCCCCTTGCCCCTGCGTTTTCGCCCGTCCGGGCCTTCCCACTCCGTGCCCGGATCGTACCAGGTGTGGAAAAGCACCAGGAATATCCACTGCGTCCAGCGCATGTAGTCCGGATCCGTGGTGGCAAACTCGCGATCCCAGTCGTAGCTGTATCCCAGGCGCTTGATCTGCCGACGGATGTTGGCGATGTTGCGCTCGGTGGTCACGCGCGGGTGCGTGCCGGTCTGGATGGCGTATTGCTCGGCCGGCAGCCCGAACGCATCGTATCCGATAGGATGCAAGACGTTGTAGCCGCGCATGCGCTGGAACCGGCAGTAGATGTCGGTGGCGGTATATCCCTCCGGATGCCCCACGTGAAGCCCCTCACCCGACGGATAGGGGAACATGTCGAGGACGAAGAGTTTCCTGCCGCCGTGATCCACCGCGCGAAAAACCTTGTTCCGCTCCCAATATTCCTGCCACTTCGGTTCGATCGAATGAGGGGTATACGCGGTCATCCTTGCATCCTCCGATAGGCGCGGCGACACTGCAAAAGACAGAGGATAGCTGTGTTCCGTGCGCAAATAAAGCATCAAGTGCGCATGGCCGATGCCATGCCGAGGAAGCGCGCGCCTGCATCTCCCGCGCCGGAGCGGTCACGCCTCCGGTGATTTTCGGGTCCACAGTGGATTAGAATGGAGGCCTGGCAGAGGAGCTCGAGAGCTGCCCGTCTCCCCTGTCTTCATGCGCTTGATAGGATGGACCTACGTGCCAGGTCCGACGATATGTCCCGAGACTGCATACAAGGCGGCGCAAGGAGGCGATCCGCATGAAGCCGGAAAGATCCCCAGGGAGCGGCAGCCTGCACAGACTGCTGGCGGAGCAACTGAACAGCCTCGAGATGGGGAACGTCATGATCGTGGGGCTGAACCCCGAGGGCTGCGTGGAAATCTTCAACGAGGCCGCTGAGAGAATCACCGGCTACAAGAGGGACGAAATTCTGGGCCGCAGCTGGTTTGAAACGGTAGTCCCCAGAGAGCGCTATCCGGAGGTCTGGCAGGTCTTCCATCGATACCAAAGCGCCGATTCCGGCGAGGACAAGTCTTTCTGGAATCCCGTTCTCACCAAGGAAGGCAGGGAGAGATACATCCGGTGGCAGAACAGCCGGGCGGGAGGAGGCGACGAATTCGAAGGAACAATTTCATTCGGAGTGGATGTCACCGACCAGGTGCTTGCGGAGAAATCTCTACGCGACTCCGAGCACCAATACCGCATGCTCATCGAGCAATCCTGCGACCCGATTTACGTGGTCCAGGCTCCGACGCGGCTGGTGCTGGTAAACCCGGCATGGGAGCGCCTCATCGGCTATTCGAACGCCGAGGCTACTTCCCCTGAATTCGATTTTCTCTCCATAATTGCCCCGGAGAGCCGCGCATTTATCCTCGATCGGATTGCGAAGCGAGCTCGAGGGATCCCCACCCCGTCGATGTATGAATTCCGCGCCCTCACCCGCGACGGCCGCACTCTGGACCTGGAGGCCAGTGTTGTGGAGATCCAATGGAAAGGCGCGCCGGCATCGCAGGGTATGTACCGTGACATCACGTCCCACAAAGAAGCCGAGAGGAAGCTGCGCCTGTCAGACCGGATCTATCAGCGCGTCGGAGCCCTGGTCGTCGCCGCCGGTCCCGACGGGAAGATCACGTACGTGGGCCCGTCCGTTAAGGAAATCCTCGGGTATGAGCCATCCGAACTCATGGGGGAAGCCTGGTGGAATCTCACCCGTATCGATCCTGACGAGCGGGCGAGCGCAAGGGATCGCGTGGCCGGAATGGCCAAGGGGACAATTCCGGTGCCGAAGGCGCCCTACGAGCAGTTGATGCAGCACCGGGACGGCAGCTCCCGGTGGATCCTCTGGCACGACACAGCCGGGCCGGACCGCGAGGTCATCGGGGTCGGACAGGACATTACGGAGCGCAAGAACCTGGAGCAGCAGCTGCGCCAGGCGCAGAAGATGGAAGCCGTCGGAAGGCTGGCCGGCGGCATTGCCCACGATTTTAACAACCTGCTGACTGCGATCAACGGGTACAGCGAACTGATCCTGACCGACCTCAGTTATACCGACCCGTTGCGAAGGGAAGTCGAGGAGATCCGGAAGGCCGGGGATCGTGCCGCAAACCTGACGCGCCAGCTTCTTGCATTCAGCCGCAAGCAGATGCTGCGGCCCAGGGTACTGGACCTCAACACGGTTATCCTTGAGATCGAAAAGCTGCTTCGCCGCCTGATCCGGGAGGACATCGCGCTTGAAACCGATTTGCAGCCGGACCTGGGACGCGCCAAAGCGGATCCCGGCCAGATTGAGCAGGTGATCCTGAACCTGGTCATAAACGCGCGCGATGCCATGCCCCAAGGGGGCAAACTGGTGATCCGAACGGCAACCGTGAAGATGGAGAAGGCGGAGACGCGAAAACGCCCCGGTATGCGGCCGGGTCCTTACGTCAGGCTGACCTTGACCGACACCGGGTGCGGCATGGATGCAGACACGCTGGCGCACGCCTTCGAGCCCTTTTTCACCACTAAGGAAGTCGGCAAAGGCACGGGCCTCGGCCTCTCCACTGCGTACGGAATCATCAAGCAGAGCGGCGGTTGCATCTATGTTTTCAGCGAGCAGCAGAAAGGCACGACGTTCGAAATCTACCTGCCCTGCGTGCAGGATGAAGTGGAGCCTGACTCCGACCCGGATCGCCCCGCCACCCACGACCACGGAAAGGCAACCATCCTTGTGGTGGAAGACGAGGAGATGATTCGGGCTCTCTGTCTGAGAATACTCCGCTTGCGCGGATATTCTGTGCTCGAAGCTCCCAACGGCCGTGAGGCGCTCGCCGTTGCAGAGCGCCACCGGGGCGCCATTCACCTGTTGATTTCCGATATGGTCATGCCCGAGATGGGGGGAAAGGAGCTTGTGCAACTGCTTCTTCCGTCAAGACCGGAGATGAAAGTCCTGTTTCTTACAGGGTACGCCGACGATTCTCTGGCAGGAAGCCTGCTGTCGGAAGTTGATTCCTCATTTCTTCTCAAACCGTTTTCCCCTCGCGCCCTGACCGCCAAAGTCCGCGATATCCTCCTCGGCAGCCCTTAGCTCGTATCCGTCGCGAAACTATTGAACTGCCCTTCCTGGTCCTGGACTTCGACGTGGACTTGGACGTGGACCTCGAGGTGGTCCTGGATGCACCGAGGATGTTCCAATTGCTGACAAGTGATTCGTTCGCAACGGCATGCCAAGAAAAGGACGGTCCAGGTCCAGGGCGACGTCCAATCCCAGCTCCAGGTCAAAGTCCAAGCGCCATAACACGAATTTTGCATATATGTGTGTCGCGACGGAAACCAGCCCGCGATGCACCACCCGACGCCCCGGCGCGCGAAGCAAAAATCTGTGAAATCTGCAGCGGCATCTTTTGATACAATGCCGCACCATATTGCGGAACAGGAGGAGCCTGATGGAAATCACAAGAAAATCATCGTCGTGGCTGCTGCTTCTCGCAGCCGTGCTCATCTCCGGAGCAATGGCCTTCGGACAATCCCTGCCGACGCCGGAGCAGTTTGCCGGGCATGCGATCGGCGCCGAGAAAAAACTCGTGCGGTGGGACAAGCAGGTCGAATACTTTCAGCTGGTTGCCAAGGAGTCGGACCGCGTCCTTTATCGGGAAGTCGGGAAGACGACCGAGAACAACCCCTTCGTCCTTCTGGTCATCTCGTCTGCCGACAACCTGAAAAACCTCGAGCGATACAGACAGATTAACCGGAGCCTGTTCGATCCCCGGACGATCGCCTCCGACCAGGAGGTCGGGAACCTCGTCCAGGAGGGGAAGGTCTTCGTCCTGGTTACCTGCAGCATCCACGCGAGCGAGATCGGAGCGAACCAGATGACCATGGAGGCTGTGCACAGGCTCGCGACCGAAAATACGCCTACCGTGCGGGCAATCCTGGACAACGTGGTTTTCCTGCTCGTGCCGAGCCTGAATCCCGACGGGCAGATCATGGTGATCGACTGGTACAACAAGACACTCGGCACCCCTTACGAAGGCTCCTCCATGCCCTGGCTGTATCACAAATATGTCGGGCACGACAACAACCGGGACGCTTACATGTTCACCCAGAAGGAGAGCCAGCTCATCGGCAGGATTCTCTACCAGGACTGGCTTCCTGAAGTCTGGCTGGACATGCATCAGATGGGCAATTCCGGGGCCCGCATTTTCGTCATGCCAGCCATGGATCCAATCAATCCCAACGTCGATCCGCTGGTATACAGGAACACCGGGCTGCTGGGTTTCGCGCAGGGAGCGGCCCTGGAGAGAGCGGGGAAAGAAGGGATTATCTATGGTGAGCAATACACCTACTGGTGGGAAGGCGCCATGGCGTGGACCGGCTGGTGGCACAACATGGCGGGGTTGCTGACCGAAGTGGCTTCCGTTCAGCTGGCGACATCGGTGGAGGTGCCGAGAGCCAATCCGGTGCAGCAGACACCGGGCGGCGGGGCCGGGCGCGGCGGGCAGCCCGCCGGTGGCCGCGGCGCCCAGCCAGGAGGGCGCGGCCAGTCCGGACCTTCGGACGTGCAATTCCGGTCGAACTACCCGCGGCCCTGGCTGGGAGGACGCTGGACCCTGCGCGATATCGTGGACTACGATGAAATAGCAGCATTCGGGCTCCTGGAAACCACCGCCAACCTCCGGACACAGCTGCTGGACAGCCTTTATGTCATAGGCAAGCGGCAGATCGAACTGGGGAGGAAAGGCGAACCCTACGCAATCGTGGTACCGCTCGGCCAGTCTGATCCTCCGACAGCGGTGAAGCTCCTGCAAACCCTGGCCCTGGGCGGGGTGGAGGTGCACCAGGCGCAGGCGACGTTTTCAGCCAATAGCGTGAATTATCCCCCCGGCACATACGTGATACTCATGTCGCAGCCCTTCCGCCCCTATGCCAAGGATATGCTGGAAGCGCAGGTATACCCGCAGATCTCCCCCGCTCCGGGCCAGCCCGCCCGCGCCCCCTACGACGTGGCAGGCTGGTCGCTCGGCATGCAGATGGGAGTCGATACCGTCTTCGTCAACCGCCCGTTCGAGGCTAATCTGAAGAAATTGGAGACGATCGAGCTGCCGCCGGGCAACGTGTCCGGCCAGGGGGCCGCGTTTCTCCTGAGCCATGCGCCCAACAACAGCCTCGTGGCGGTGAACCGCCTCCTCAAGAGCGGGTATGAGGTTTCGTGGCTGACCGCACCGGCGGCTATCGGCGGCAAGAACTATCCCGCCGGCACCATTGTGGTGCGCGGAGGCAAAGATCTGCCGGCAGCCGTCGCAGGGCTGGCCAAGTCCCTGGGGATCGACGCCACGGCAGCCGATGCGCCTGCCGGGTTGCCTGCGCTTCGCATCCGCAGCCCACGCACGGCGCTGTATCAGCCGTGGGGCGGAAACATGGATGAAGGCTGGACGCGCTGGCTCCTCGAGCAGAACGAGTTCCCCATCGTCACGATCCATCCGGAGGACCTGCGCGAGGGGAATGCTTCCGGAAAATTCGATGCCGTCGTTTTTCCCGACATGAGCTCCCAGCAGATTTTGAACGGACAGTCCGGGCGAAACGTCATGGAGCAGTACCGAGGGGGAATCGGGGATTCCGGCCTGAAGGCGCTTCGCAGTTTCATCGAAAACGGAGGCAGCGTCATTACGATCGGGAGGAGCTCCAGCCTGATGCTCGACAGGTTTGCCGCTCCTTACCGGGATGGCCTCCGGGGCTTGAGCCGACAGGACTTTTTCTGCCCGGGTTCTGTGCTGCGCGTGCTGGTGGACAACACCCATCCGATTGCATACGGGATGGAACCGGAGAGCAACTCCTATTTCGCCAATTCAATGGTCCTGGAGCCGGCGGAATCCTTCGCCACAATGAATGCGTCCATCATAGTCCAGTATCCGACCGATTCCATTCTGAAGAGCGGTTGGCTGCAGGGAGAATCGTACCTGTACAACAAAGTGGGAGTCGCCGAGGTGAAACTCGGCAAAGGCCGGATGGTCCTTATGCCACTGAAGGTGCAGCAGCGCGCGCAGCCCTACGCCACCTTCAAGCTCCTGTTCAACGCCATCCTTACTTCCGCGGCGAACTGACCCGCCGGGGGCGGGCAATCCGCGTTTCGATCCCGAGGCCTGACGGGGGCGGGCATGAAAAAGCGGAATGCCCCCGTTTCGCCGTTTGACTTTTTTGCCTGTCCGTTGTGAAATAGGGTTGTATCGGCAATCAGCATTCTAACCGTCGTTTTTCAGGTGCATCTGCGCCGCCGGCGATGCAGTCCGATTCGCTCCGGCGAAGCCATTGTAAGATTCAATAACCAGTGCGGGATTCCCGCCGACTTTGCGGAGGCAAGCATGAAGTGCTCTTATCTGGTCCGTCTTATGATTGTCCTGTCTCTCGCCCTCTTTATGTCCGCGTGCGCCAGCAGGCCGACGGAGATGATCGATTTGACCGAGAAGGCGAGGCAGGAAGCAACCGATGAACATGCCGATCAATTTGCCATGGAAGAATGGAGCGCGGCGGAGAAGGACTGGCAGGATGCGTCCGCCAAGCTCGACGCAGAGGAATGGGGGGATGCCTATCCCCTGCTCCTGAGGGCAAAGGGTCACTACAACAGAGCGCGCGATCTGGCAAAAGGCAAGCGCGAGGCTGCCATCAAAAAGATCGATGGCATTCTGCAACCATTAAAGCTGCGGCTTCAGCGGGACTTGAAAGATGACCCTGCGATAAAACGACTGACAGGTGCGCGGAAAGCGGATTTTGACGCCCAGGTAAGGCAGATCGAAGACAATATCCTGCAGATCGGCGAGCAGCTGAAAAACGCGGAATATTCGGACGCTGAGAATCTGGCAGGCAGAACTTTACGGCAGGTCCACGAAGTCCAGCAGGAATTCTTGAAGAAATAGTGGGCCGCGCGCTCGCGCGGAGTTAACAGGGCGCAGCCGGCGGCGGTTGCGCCCCCTGCAGCGTATGCCCCACGAGACCGGGATCGTGAGATTCGGCAGGTTTCGGTCGTTGGCCGTAGCGGCCGGTCGCAAGTCAGGATGGCCGGCCGGGATTTGCCGGGCTGCGGCAGAAAACCGGACACTCTAAATATTGTCATGCCAGGGAGGGACAAAGTAGTGGCCACACAAAAAAGGTTATCCGGTATCGCGTGCACCGTTTCCGTCCTGCTTCTGATCGCTTATTCCGGTTGTGCTTCCAGGCCGGACGAGCAGTACAAGCTTGCTGCGGAGGCGATGAACAAGGCCATTGCGGAACAGGCCGAGATGTATGCGCCGAGTGATTGGAAAAGCGCGAAGGAAATCTGGGACCAGGCACAGAGCCAGCTGGCGCAGGAGAACTACTCTTCCGCCGCAGCTTCGCTCACCACGGCAAAAGCCCGGTTCCTGAAGGCCAGCGATATTGCAAAAGACGAGCGGGAAACGAGAGAAACAGAAGTCAAGGCCATTCGGGAAAACATAGCAAACTACTATACTTCTCTCAAGGCCGCGCTGAGCACCGCCAAGATATCGGCTGCCGCCAGGAAGGAGTTTCAGGGTGCGATGGCCGATGTCGAAAAGGAGCTCGCGAACATTGAGACCCTTGTAAACGCCAAGGATTTCTATCAGGCGAAGAAGATCGGCCAGGAGTGCCTGCAGAGGATCATTTTCAACGAAAAGAAACTCAAAGGGCAAAAATAGCGCGTCTCAGACGAGCACCGGCACGAGCAGGCAGAGGCAGTGAATCAGGATGGGCGGCAGCAGGCTGCCGGATCGCTCGCGGGCTACCCCGCAGCACACGCCGAAGAGCAGCGTGCCCGCGCCGGTCACCGCTCCCGACAGAAGATCCGCGGCACGGAATGGCGCCAGGGCCCAGAATGCGTAGAGCAGGCTGGAGACGGCCACAGGCCGCGACAGGTACCAACGCCCGCCGCTTTTCTGCGTCGAGTGCATCCGTGCCAGAATCCCGTGCACGAGGCCCCGGAACAGCAGCTCGGCTGCGGCAGCGAAGGCAAAAATCCCGACCCACTCCCCCGGAATTGCCAATCCATGCAACGACCGGCCTGCAGCGAGCGCGCCGGGAAACCATGCGCCTCCTGCCAGGCTCGCAGTTGAGGCTGCCGGCAGAAGAATCCACCATTCGACTCGCGCGGGCAATTTCAAGCCGTAGTCGCCGAGTCTGCGCCACGAGAGCAGCAAAAGGAGCAGCACGAGGCTTCCGAACACCGCAGCGAATTCGCCCGTTCTGCGGGCAAATACTTCTTCCAGGGCCGGGAGGGGGCGGCGGAGGGAACCGTGTAACGCAACGACGCCGATGGCCGCGAGCGGCACCGCCAGGCTCGCACAGGAAGCGCGCACAAGACTCGCGATCGCATAGAACCGCCTCGGCCTGTTGTATCCTGTGCTGCAAATCTCGACGATCTGCTGAGCCGTCAACCCCGTGCCGGCCACGCGCGGTGAACCGCCGATTTCTCCGGAGCCGCCCCAGCGATTGCCGGAGCGAGCGCTGCCCGCCTTGGGATCCATCGCGTTGAGCTGTTCGTAGACCGTTTCAAGACCCACGGGGAGGAAGTGGTTGACGCGCCGGATCGTATAGGCCGACGCGCGCTTCTCCAGCGCGATGATTCCGAGCCGCTCTCCGTGAAGGCGCCGCAGGTGTTTCTCCACCTCGTAGATTCCGGCCTGGCTGCGACACGCAATTACCAGCCAGTGATGGGCGATCCGGGCGCGCGCCAGCTCCTGGACCTCCAGGGTCTCTTCGAAGTCCATGGGAGAATAAACGAGCAGGTCGATTTCCCGGAGTGCGCCGGCGGTGTAGGCGAGAAAATCGACGTCCTGCCATGTCCCTTCCCGCTTGAGCTGCACTTCGCGCGCGCGGAGATGCTCGAGCTGCGCAAAAGTATCCAGATAGAGTTTGGGGGGGAATCCCACCAGCTCCTGCAGCTCCAGGCCGTGCGCGTCGATGGCGCCCTGGAGTCGCAGGAGAGGCATGACCGTCTGCCGGATCACCGGATCGTCGTCATTCAGGCGGATGTGGTTGAGCAGCACCCAAATGGCGAAAATCGTATCCAGGTCCGGTTCGTTGGCGTAGACGACCCAGTCCTGCTTGCGCAGGTCGAGCCCCATCCGGACCAGGACGATTGCCTGTTCGCAGGTGGCGAGCGTGAATGCGCGCACGCAGCCTTCGTGGTGGTCGAGGTTGAATACGAGTCTTTCGGTGTCGAGAAACGGCTCCCCCTGGGCGGCGCCGTCCAGATAAATCGAACCTGGGGGTGACTTCCGGGCGGCCGCTGCGCCGACGATCAGATCCCGCTCCACGCGCACCGACAGGGTGGGGGCCTCCACGCAGACCAGAACACGGTTTTCGTCCTGCTGCCGGATCGCATACCGCTCCGGCAAACTGCCCGGTTGATCTTCGCGGGCGCCGGTTACGAGCCTCATGTCCCGACTTTTTTCGCCCGGGCTCGCATTCCTCCCGCTTGCGCCTGACCCGTCCATGCAGTGATTGTATCAGGGGCAGGCCCGTTCGCGAGGATATTTTAAACGCCGAGCACGCAGAGGGGGCGGGAACGTTCCCGGGCGACCTGCGAAGATCGGGGCACGCGCCGACAATAACACTCGCATGTCCATCGGAGCCGCGCGCGTCTGCGAGCGGGTTCAGCCCGCTGCATGACGGTCGCGGCTCTGATTGCGGGATCCGGTTGTGAGTGAAAACAAGCTGCCCTGCGAGCCGCAACGTTTGCCGGCGAAAAGCCACTCAACGAGTGTCGCCGGGATTGGCCTGGGCTGTCCTCCCTGCGTTAAGATCATTCCAGTTCAGGATCGCGTTAAAGGCCAGAAAGAAGCTGCCGTGCGTCTCGTACCGCCAGAAAGGGCGGACGCCGAACAGCACGACATGCCCTTTGCCGAGCGGCGCGTCGACAAGCGCCGGCCGGCCCGCCAGGTTCTCGCCTCCGACCAGTCCACCGGAGAGAAGCAGATCGTCGGGATCGGTCGGGTATGACAGCAGGACACGCGGGGCATTCGCGGCCGGGCCGCCAGCACCTCCGCGCCCGCCGCCGAAGCCGAATCCCGCTGCCGCGCCCCGCCCGCCGCGGCCTGCGGCAGACTGGGCAGCTTGCGGCGGCCCATCGAGCGTCGTCAGGCGTGGAGGAGCTGCCATCGGCTGCAGGTTGCCTCCTCCGACGCCGGCAGGCAGGCCGCCTCCGCGCCCGCCGCCGCCGCCCCGTCCGCCTCCGCCGACGCCGCCCAGAGCCAGGATCGGCCCGTTCTTGTACATCACGCCCAGCGCGTTCTGGTCATATCCGTACAGGATAGGGCTCGTCTTGTCGCCGAGCATCGCCTTGAGGACGGAGCCCGGGGCGAACAGCCCTTCAGGCTGTACTGTCACGACACCCGGCACAAGCCTGTATTCCGGGAACAGAGTGGCCGGAGTGCCTTCGGCGATCAACACGCCGCCATCCTGAACGAATGCTTCCAGGGCCTTCAGGCCGTCGCGGCCGAGACTCCCGCGCCGGTCTTCCGTGGTATCCGGCGCCGTGGCAATGTTGGGTGTGAGATCGGTCTTCTTGTACGGCAGGGGTGTTCCCCCTGCGGGTATTTCTCCGCCATCCACGGTTACCGGCCCGTTCGGGTAGATGATCACGTCGTACCTGGCGCGCAGATTCCCCTGGCGCACGAGATTGTCGCCAAAGTAGGTGTACGGCACATGGAACTTGTCGAGCACCATGCGCACCCATCCCTCGTCCTGCGTGCTGGACCAGGAGTGGAGATATCCGATGCGCGGCACATCGAGATCGTGCATCGGCACATTCGGCGGCGTGTCGGTGGCCCATGCCATCAGCCCGTAATCACGGATCTGGGGCTCGAGCGCGGCACGATTGGCGTTCGGGATGATGAAAGCCCCGGGCGCGAAACGATGCCCGCCCAGTTCGAACCCCTGCTCGGCCGCCGACATCCTCACCCCCGCGTTGGCAAACCGGAAGGTAACGAGCGCGTTGTCGGTGGTGTGCTCGATGACGATGGTGCCGCCGGTCCCCGTGATCATGCCTGCAGCCTTGAAATCCGCCGTCGACAGCGCCATCGGCCTGTCGAAAATGGCCTTGTCGTCGATAGTGTAGGCCCGCACATTGCGCAACAACGGCAGGGACCAGCCCGTGTCGTCATACGGACGAGGGTTCTGTTCCGGAAACCACTGCACGCCGAGCAGAGTCTTGACCAGTCCCCCGAACGGCTGGTCGAGCCGGATGATGTAGTCGCCTGCCACAACCTGGACGTTCCCGAGGGTGAATGGCGCAGTCGCAGTGTGCACTTCCACGGCCTCACGGCGCAGGAAATTCATCAATTCGGCGGCTTCGACGCGCCGGCGCTGTTGGGCTGGAATCACGTATGCGTGCGGCGGCCGCGTCTGGCCCTGTTCGACCATCATTTTGTTTTTGACATAGTAATTCTCCAGGAACAACTCCCGGTTTTTCGCGACGGCATTCATCGCGATGAGGAGCGCCGATTGCTGCATGTTGATGTTGGCGCGCCCGCTCCACTGCACGCCTTCGGGCGGCACGGGATAGGGGCGGTACCATTCGCGGCTCTGTCCGGCGCCGACGCCGCGCCCGCGGCCTGCCTGCGCGGCATCGCCAGCCATGGGGGCGCCGGGAGCGCCTGCGCGGCCGCCCGCGGGTGCGGCGCCGCGGCCGCCGCCGTAACTCTGAGTCTCGTAGAATTTGCCGATGGAGTTGTGCGTGACCGCAATCCAGAACATGTAGTTGGGAACCCAACCATCGTAGTAATTGTAGGTCCACACACCCGGGACGCCGCGCTTGGTCATTTCCATAACTTCCGTCTGCGCAAGCCACCACCACTCCGTTGACAGGATCGGCGCGATTTCGGGATAGTACGGGCCGGTCCCGGTGGAAGTATAGAGCAGTGTTACCGATTCATGCAGGTCGTGCAGGACCTGCGGATGCAGGTCCAGGTATGCTCTCAGCATGTGCTGCGTGAGGAGAAGCCCTTTGCCGATGCCGTCGCGGTTGTTGTCGTGCGCGACGTACCGGCCCCAGTATGTCATCCCGGGCTGCGGCTGGCCGGCGTCCGCGGCACGGCGGTTGTCGACCTGGCGCTCATGTCCGTCGACCTCGACGACCGGAGTAATGACCACGATGCTGTTGTTGCGAATCTGCTGGATGAAGGGCGTCTCCTCCACCGCGAGGCGGAACGCCAGCTCAATCAGCATCTCCGGGCTGCCGGTCTCGCCTGAGTGCAGGCTCCCCGTAGCGTAGTAGATCGGCTTGCCGGTCTGGATCAGTTGCCGCGCCTGGGCGTCAGACAGCTTGCGCGGGTCGGTGAGCTGGGCGGTGATCTGTTTGTACTTGTCGAGTGACTTGATCGTCGCTTCGTCAGCGATGGCGAGCGCCACCATCGGCCGCCCTTCCTCGGTCCTGCCGATCTCCCACATCACGACGCGCTCCGACGCCTTGTCGAGCGCCTCATAGTAGGCCACGATGTCTTTGTGATAGGTAATCCGGTTGTTCTCCCCCGGGACGTAGCCGAGGAATTTCATCGGCGACGGCACCGTTGCCGAAACAGGCATGTGATCGACGAGCTCGGTCAATATTCGCTTGTCCGGCGTGTTGTCCAGAATCCGCCTGGCGTATTCTTCGTCGAGCTTCTGCACGGGTGCGGCTGTAGCACCCCGTCCCTGCTGCCCAGCCGTCTGCCCATTGACACCAAGTGCGAGGACAAACCCTACGGACAACACCAGCAGGAATACCGGCGTTTTTCGAAGTACTTGCATACCCATAACTTCCTCCATACAAATGCGCCCTGCACACCCTCCGCGCGCCTGAAGGAACCGGAATCCCGGCCCAGACCAGGTACCGCAGGGTCCCGGGGCGCCACTCTGTACCCGTCCGACTGCAGGCTTACAACTCTCAATGGCTACCTATATAGGCAAAGTGGTCCTCCGGCACAAGCGTTAATTGCAGCCCAAAACCACAACCTTCAGCCCGTGCGACCCGGAAGTTTTCCGCCGTCCCGCCGTTTAGTTGAACTGGGAAAACGCGCTCAATACAACGGAACATCCCCCTGGGAATCGGAATCGGGGTCGCAATCAGTATCTCATTCGGCATCGAATTCGAGGTGGGTCTTGAGCCGCAGCATTGACGTCGGCTGCGACATGGTATCGATACCGATCCCGATAGCGACCCCGATTCCGATGTCGATGGCGGCGCGGGTTTTCCCCGCTCAGCGCTGGCTGCGGGACACACTTGACACTGTGGGTGGATGGTTTTGCCGGCTGTCAGGAAACACACCGGGTCCGGGAACTGAAAGGGACCCCGCAGGGGTCCGGCAGGACAGCCCAGGGCGCAAGCCCTGGGAACCGTGGCAGGTCCGGAT
>Ga0113563_10000347_pt1 | contig 21467 bp, 19 predicted proteins | sample Mud3Dept3metaG_FD_80117 | JGI IMG/M metagenome (GOLD analysis project Ga0113563, IMG submission 80117) | Freshwater wetland microbial communities from Ohio, USA, analyzing the effect of biotic and abiotic controls - Mud 3 Core 4 Depth 3... | ecosystem: Environmental > Aquatic > Freshwater >... | reverse complement strand
GTCGGGAAAGGACTTTGGACGCTATCTCGATGTCGATGGCGACGGCATCCCTTACCGCACCTATCCCGGCACGCATCCGACGCGCGGCGCCTATTTCACGCGCGGCACGACCCGAGACCGCTACGCGCGCTACAGCGAAGCCGGGGCGGACTATCTTGACAACATGCAGCGGCTGCTGCGCAAGTTCGAAACCGCGAAATCGCTGGTGCCCAAACCCCTGCTCTACCCGGCTGAAAAGCCGGCGCGTTTCGGCGCGATTTTCTACGGCTCGACCAGCCCGGCAATGGAGGAAGCGCTCGATGTGCTGGCCTCCCGCGGCATTCATGTCAACGCGCTGCGGGTGAGGGCTTTTCCGTTCCAGGACGAAATCAACGATTTCGTCGCCTCGCATCCATGGGTGTTCGTGATCGAGCAGAACCGCGACGCGCAGCTTAAAACCCTGCTCGTCAATGAAGCCAAGGTCAATCCGACGCGGCTGCTGTCGGTGCTGCATTACGACGGCACGCCGATCACCGCGCGTTTCATTGTCGAACAGATCGCGCAGCACGCCAGCGCACGCACCGTTGTCCCGCTGAAGAGGGCATCATGACTTATCTCGCCAAACCGAAACTCCATCACCCCGCGCTCGCAAAGAACAAGGTCGGCTACATCCGGCGCGATTACGAAGGCGCCGTGTCGACGCTATGCGCGGGCTGCGGCCATGATTCGATCTCGGCTGCCCTCATCCAGGCGTGCTGGGAACTCGACATCGAGCCGCACCGCGTCGCCAAGCTCTCGGGTATCGGCTGCAGCTCGAAGACGCCGACCTATTTTCTGGGCAATTCGCACGGCTTCAACAGCGTGCATGGCCGCATGCCCTCGGTTCTGACCGGCGCCAACCTCGCCAACCGCGATCTGCTCTACCTGGGCGTCTCCGGCGACGGTGATTCGGCCTCGATCGGGCTGGGCCAGTTCGCGCACAGCATACGCCGCGCCGTCAACATGGTGTACATCGTCGAAAACAACGGCGTTTACGGCCTGACCAAGGGCCAGTTCTCGGCGACCGCCGACAAGGGATCCAAATCCAAACGCGGCGTTGCCAACAGCGATGAGCCGCTGGACATGATAGGCATGGCGTTGCTGCTGGGCGCAACCTTCGTCGCGCGCAGCTTCTCCGGGGACAAGGAGCAACTGGTGCCCATGATCAAGGCGGCCATCGAGCACAAGGGCGCCGCATTCATCGACGTCATCAGCCCCTGCGTCGCGTTCAACAATCACGCCGGCTCGACCAAGAGTTACGATTATGTGCGCCATCATAATGAGGCGGTCAACCGCCTCGACTTCATCGATGCCCGGGATGAGATCACCGCTGACTACGCGCCTGGAGAAGTGGTCAACGTGACCCAGCACGACGGCTCCGTGCTGCGGCTGCGAAAGCTCTCGGCCGACTATGATCCGACCGACCGCATCAAAGTGATGCATTATCTGCAACAACGCTCCGCGGCCGGCGAAGTCGTGACCGGGCTGCTGTACGTCAATCCCGAGCCCAGCGATCTGCACGAACATCTCGATACCGTCGAAACGCCGCTCAACCAGCTTAACGCGCGCGAATTGTGCCCGGGCTCGGTCGCACTCGAGCGCATCAACGCCAGCCTGCGCTAGGGGCTTGTCGGACTCAAGTCCGACAGGCTGCTAGCGCCTCACCCCCGGCGTTTCGATCGGCAGGCCTTGCGCGCGCCACGCCAGAAACAACTCGAGGTCGATATAGTCCGGGTGGCCGGCGGGCAGCATTTCCGCGCGCACACCGTGCAGGCAGCTCCTGAAGCGCCGGTGCAGCGACCCCATGTTCTGCCATTCCAGGCGATAGATCGGGTAGGCATTGCCATGCCCCTGGCTGATGGTCTCGTTCAGCAGCCGCCGCCCCCAGTTCCGCTCGTGGCACTGCGCGCATGACAGGTTCATCTGGCCCAGGCGCCGGTAATAGAAATCACGCCCGCGCTCGAAGTTGCGGCGATTCTGCATGTCGATTACGACCTTGAGCGGCATGCTGCGGGACTGGTGGGCAACATATGCGCTCAGCGCAAGCAATTCTTCAGACTCGTATTGAAGCGGCTCGGCCTGCTGCTGACGGCTGCGGCAGGTGTTGATGCGGCCTTCGAGATTGACGAGGCGCGCCGCGCCGGGATCGATCGCGGGGTAGCGCGCCGCCACGCCTTTCATGCTGTCGCGCGCGTCGCGGTGACAGCTTGCGCATGACTTGCCGCTGTTCCCCGCCGGCTCGCGCCACAGCGTCTCGCCGCGCGCGACCCACAACATTCCGGGATTGGCAAAGTCGTCGGTCTGCATGGCGCGGATATCAGCGCTCGCGAATTCCGCGCCGGACTTGAGCGGGCTGGGCCGCTTCGGCTCTGCCGCAGACACCGGGGAAACCAAGAAAAAAAAGAACAGAACCGCGGATAAACGCAGATGCATACTTTTCAACCGGTCACGGTAATCACCGCACGTTCCGCACCGCGCTGGCCGGCATCGTCAACCCATTCAAATACAAACTCACCGCTCGCCTGCGCCACCGTGTAAAACTGGAGCTGAGGATTGGCGGCAATGCCCGAGCCCATCTCGGCGCGGAAGATCGCCACGCCGTTATAGCGGCAGACGAGGCTGTTGATGACATTCTTCGGAATAACGCGGCCGCTGTTGTCGTAGCGAAAGCCGGTCTCCATCGGGTGCCGGATCGAAATGCGGATCTGGATGACCTCCCCGCGGCGCGCTTCCCGCGGAACCAGCACTCGGGCAAGCACGATCAGCTCCCGTCCAGGCACGCCAGCTCGGTGACGATCACCTTTGCCGTGCCCGACCAGTACGACCCATCGGAAAGTTGCGCCAGCGCAAGGACCTCCTGCGTATCCGCGAGACGTATGCGGGTGAAAACTTCCGCCCGGCCCGCCCGCGGCCCGAGACTGAAAGTCGCCACGATCGGACGCGGATTACGCTCGGCGAGCAGTGTCACGCTGCGCACGTAATCGGTTGCCGTCATGGGACTTTCCACGATCACGCGCAGCGGCACCGAATGCCCGTTGTCGGCAAGCGTCGGGGTATCCAGCTTGACGCGTCCCGCTGTTACCGGAGCACCGCCGGTCACCTGCCGGATCAGCGATTCGCGCCCGTCGGTCTGGGCGAGTGCGGCACGCGCTACGAGGGGCGCACCGGCAATAGCGGTCAGAGTGGCCAGAAAGCGGCGGCGGGTCGGCATGCGGTGTCTCGAAATCCTTATTGCAGCGTCTGCAGAAAAGCGACAACGTCCTCAATCTGCTGTGCACTGAGTATGGGCTTGCCCCGGTAGGCGGGCGCGACCCGGTTGAGGCCCTCGATCCGGTAGTATGAAGGCATTACCGTATCACGATTGAGCCGCGCAAGGTCGACGACGCGCAGGCGCATCTGGCCTTCCGAGAGCCTGGCGGCGACGCCGGAAAGCGCGGGCGCTATGTTGCCCATGAAGCGCGCCCCGGTCTCCGGCACGGCGTGGCACAGCAGGCAGTTGGCATCACGGCCCATCAACACGTCGCGGCCACGGGCGGCATCACCCGGTGCCGCGAGCGGATTGTTAATCGCATCTGACTCGATGCGATAGCGCACCAACGGATCGGGCGAAATGGCAGCGCACCCCGTCATGACGACAAGCAATGCACACCAGACCGGGAAACGCACGCGCAACCGCCCCACCCTTACGATCAGACCAGCATCATGCCCTGCTTGCTGAGCGGCAGGTTGCGCACCGGCTTGCCCGTTGCGGCAAAGATCGCGTTCAATATTGCGGGCACGACGACGCATATCGTCGGCTCGCCGACCCCCCCCCAGAAATCGTGGGTCAACGCCAGCACTGTCTCGACCTTGGGCATTTCCGCAATCTTCATCACCCGGTAATTGTGAAAATTCGTCTCGACGACCTTCCCCGCCTCCACGGAAATCTCGCTGTGCAGCGTGGTCATGCCATAGGCAACGGAACCTTCAATCTGCGCCGCGATCTGGTCCGGGTTCACCACGTTCCCGCAATCCAGCGCGAACACCATCCGGTGCACCTTGACCTCGCCTTTGGCGCTGACCGAAACTTCGGCCACCGCTGCGGAGTAACTGCCATAACCCATGAACTGCGCGATGCCGCGATGCACGCCTGTGGGCAACGGCTTGCCCCAGCCCGCGCGCTCGGCAGCCGCGTTCAGCACGCCCAGGTGTTTCGGGCGCTCAGACATCAGCGCGCGGCGGAACTCGAGCGGATCCTTGCCGGCGAGTTTGGCCACCTCGTCCATGAAGCATTCCAGAAAAATGCCGTTCTGGTTGGTATTCACCCCGCGCCACGGGCCGACCGGCAGATGGGTGTTGCGCATCGCGTACTCGGTGCGCAGGTTGGGATGGGTATAGCCAATCTGCGCATCCCCGGGCTGCGGCCACAGACCCTGCAATTGCCGCCGGTCCTTGCCGTCCTTGATCGCCGCCGGATTGGCAAACGCGTTGATCGACTGGCCCGACACGCGAACCAGCAGACCGGCCAGATTGCCATTTGCATCCACACCCGCAGCCAGCCGGCACTGCGCAATCGGCCGGTAGAAATCGTGCGCCTGATCTTCCTCCCGGCTCCAGATCATCTTGACGGGCACGCCCGGGTAGTGCTTGGCAATGCTTACCGCTTGTCTCACGACATCCTGATTGCCAATGCGCCGGCCGAAACCGCCGCCGAGATCGTGCTTGTAGACCTCGCATTTTTCGAGCGGCAGACCGGATGCCGACGATAAAGCCGCCAGCGAAGCTTCCGGATTCTGCGTCGGAATCCACACCTCAGCCCTGTCAGCGGTGAGTTTCACCGTGCAATTCATGGTTTCCATGGTCGTATGGGAAACAAACGGCAGGCTGTAGACCGCTTCGACTTTCTTCGCGGCACCCGCAATTGCTTTCAGGGCGTCGCCAGTATTGATATCGGCGAAGGCGTCGTCCGAGGCCAAACCCGATTTCAGATGCTCGGCGATGGACGCGCTCGACACCTTGGCATTGGGCCCCTCATCCCAGACGACAGGCAGCGCATCGAGCGCTTTCTTGGCCCGCCACCAGGTGTCGGCAACCACCGCAACAGTGGAATCATTGACCTTGATGACGCGTTTCACCCCGGGCATGCCCGAGACCTTGGATTCGTCGTAACTGACCAGTTTACCGCCAAACACCGGGCAATTCCTGACCGCCGCATTCAGCATCCCCGGCAGCTTGAGATCGATTGCATAGACTTTCTGACCGTTAAGCTTGTCGGCCGTATCGAGCCGCCTGACCGGCTTGCCGGCGACCTTCCAGTCTTTGATTTCCTTGAGCTTGATGGACTTCGGATCCGGCGCGGTCAGCTTCGCAGCGGCGGAGGCAACCTGGCCGTAGGTGGTGGAACGTCCGGACGCCGCATGGGTGATCACGCTGTTGGCAACCTGCAACTCGCCTACCGGAACTTTCCACTGGTCTGCCGCTGCCTGCATGAGCATCATGCGCGCGGCGGCGCCGCCGCGGCGAACGTAATCATGCGAAGTGCGGATTCCGCGGCTGCCGGAGGTCGACATGTCTCCCCATACGCGCTTGCGGGCGAGATTCTGGCCGGCGGTGATGCTTTCGGCGGTCACTTTCTTCCAGTCGCATTCAAGTTCTTCGGCAACGAGTTGCGCGAGACCGGTAAGGGTGCCCTGCCCCATCTCGGCGCGCGCAATGCGGATGACGCAGGTGTCGTCGGGCTTGACCACCACCCACGCATTGATTTCGGCCGTGTCAGACGCACTTTGCGCCGCCGCCGAACCGATGCCGAAGGGAAGATGGAAACCCAGCGTCAGCCCGCCGCCTGCCACAGCGGAACTGATGATGAATTTACGGCGCGAAAGATTCGGTGTTTTACCGGAAATGGTGGTTTTCATGGATTATTCCTCGGTCTCAGACGCCGGTTTTTTCGGTGGCGACAGCATCGGCGCTGCCAACTTTGGTATTGCCCGCGGCCAGATGTATCGCTGCCCGTATGCGCGCATAGGTGCCGCAGCGGCAAATGTTAGTCATTGCCTCGTCGATATCCTTGTCGGTGGGCTTGGGCTTGTTTTTCAGCAGTGCCGCCGCCGCCATGATCTGTCCCGACTGGCAAAAACCGCACTGGGGCACGTCAATTGCCGCCCATGCCTTCTGCACCGGGTGCGAACTGTCGCGCGACAGCCCCTCGATGGTGACAATCCGGTCGCCGGCTTTCACGCTGCTCACGGGAATCGAGCAGGAACGCTGCACCTCGCCATTGATATGCACGGAGCACGCACCGCACTGCGCGATACCGCAGCCATATTTGGTGCCGGTCAGACCGACCTGTTCGCGGATAACCCACAGCAGGGGCGTATCGGGTTCGACATCGACCGGATGCGAGCGGCCGTTGATATTGAGCTGGTACATGACTTCTCCTCACGTTGATTCATTACGAGATCCGGCCGCCCGCGGTCGCGGACGAACGGCATACTCCTCGAACGGATTTATGACTTCCGCGGTCGTGTGCCGCAGTGTTTGAGGTTCCTGATACTAAAGCTGGTGGCGCAAGATTATTACCGCAGCCGGCAAGGGTCAAGCTGAACTTGGCGGCATCCCTGTCGGGGCCACAGACGCGGCGTGCCCGCCGTCACGGCAGCTGCGCCGCGTTCATGCGCGACTGGATGATTTCGACGCGCCGCTGCAAATAAGCGGTCTCGCGGCCCGGAAGGTAGCGGCGCGGGCTCGGCACCATTGCCGCCAGGCGCGCCGCCTGCTCCGGACCGAGCGCCGCCGCCGTGATGCCGAAGTGATAACGCGCCGCCGCCTCGGCGCCGAACACGCCATTGCCCCATTCGATGACGTTGAGGTAGATCTCGAGGATACGGCGCTTGCTCAGGATGGTTTCGATCATCACCGTGATCATTGCTTCCTGGGCCTTGCGCCACCACGTGCGCTCCCCCGACAGGAACAGGTTTTTTGCAAGCTGCTGGCTGATGGTGGAGCCGCCGGCAACGACCCTGCCTTTCTTCAGGTTCTTTTCGTAGGCTTTCTGGATCGCCTCCCAGTCGAAGCCTTCGTGATCGAGAAACTTGGCGTCCTCGGCGGCGACGATGGCGCGTTTGAGATGAACCGAAATGCGGCTATACGGCACCCACTGATGCCTGAGCGTCGCTTTCGGATCTTTCACGCGCAGCTTTTCCAGCCGGCTTTGCATGAATGCCGTGACATCGGGATCGTGGTTGGCCCAGTACGCGATATGGACCACGAACCAGAACTGCACCAGCAGCAGCACGATGAACGCCAGCAGCACGGAACGCCAAGTCCAGCGGAACATGGTTTTCAGCATGCTGAAAACCGAAGGATGAGGGATGAGGGCCCTAAAGGATACATTTCATTTAATGAAGGATGAAGGAAAACCCGGACATTTCCGCGTTCATACTGCCGCCTCTCGCCTCACTCTTCACCCCTCACCGCGCAAGCGCGCAATCACCGGCGCGGTCTGCGGCCGCACTCCGCGCCAGATGAAAAACGATTCGGCGGCCTGCTCGACCAGCATGCCGGTGCCATCGGCGCTGCGGGCGCCGCGTTCCCGTGCGAAGCGCAGAAACGGCGTCGTCTTGCCGTAGACCATGTCGTAGGCCAGCGCTTGCGCGGCAAAGATGTTCCCGGGCAGGCGGGGCATGGCGTCGGTCAGGCCGGCCGAAGTGGCATTGATCACGATATCGAATTGCATGCCGTCCAGGCTGGAATAGGCGCGTGCCTCGATGCCGCCCGCGGCTAAATGCCGGAGCTTTTCGAATTGCCCGGCCATGCCGACCGCCTTTTCCAGAGTGCGGTTGGCGATTACGACCTGCTCGGGCTGCTCGAGCAGCAGCGGTTCCATCACCCCATAGCTCGCCCCCCCCGATCCCATCAACAAGACCCGCTTGCCCTTGACCGGGCACTGCAGATTGTTGCGGATGTCGCGCATGAGACCGATGCCGTCGGTGTTATAACCGATCAACCGTCCGTCCGCGAACCTGATGGTATTGACCGCGCGGGCATTGACCGCATATCCCTCGCGCGTTTCGACCAGGCTCCACGCCTCATGCTTGAACGGCAGCGTTATATTCACGCCCTTGCCGCCCCCGTCACGGAATTTCAGCACCTCGGCCTGAAAACCATCGAGCGGCGCGAGAATCGCGGCGTACGCAATATCCTGCCCGGTCTGGCGCGCGAACTCCGCGTGGATCAAAGGTGATTGGCTGTGCGCGACCGGGTTGCCGATCACCGCGTATTTGTCAGTCATTTTAGACGAGACGCTATTCGGTCACGAGCTGGTCGGACCGGGTAAACGTCCAGGTCCGGGTGATGCTGAGGATGTCCGTGTCCTTGGTGATATCGGCGGGAAAGGGTGAGAATGGCGCCGCGAGTCTGACGATGCGCTGCGCCGCCTCATCAAGCACCCTGTGCCCGGAAGGACGGTTGATCTCGATTTTATCGAGCGCGCCGTCGGCCTTGATCGACACTGTGACCACCAGGGTGCCGTAGAGTTTCTGGTCGCGCGCAGCCTGCGGATAATTGAGTTCGCCGACGCGCTCGACTTTGAGACGCCAATCCTCGATGTAGCGCGCGAAGCGGAATTCCTGCGTGCGCGCGCCGACAAACCGGCGTCGCGGCCGCTTCTGGTAATCATCCCAGTCCTTGCTGATCTGTGCTTCCAGTCTCGCGATTTCGAGGCTGCGCTGCATCAGGTCCGAGGTATTCGGCAGGCTGCGGGCATCGCTCTGGGGCTGAGGCTCGGGCTGGGCCGGCGCAGACTCGATTTTGGCCTTGGCTTTGGCCTGCGTCATCAGCTGCCGTGATTCACGCTCCAGCTGCTCGACACGCTTCGCAGCCGCGCTCAGTGCGGCGGCCTTGTCATCGCGCGTGACCGGCAGCGGGCTCTTGGCGCGGCGATTGGCATCGGTATTGCCGCCGCCATCCAGATGGTGCTGGGCCAGCGCATCGGCCTTGAGCGGCCGGGTCGCCGACTTGGTATTGACCAGCACGACTTCCAGCGGCTGGGCGAGATTGTTGAATTTGGAAAGATCGGGCATCTTGAACGTGAGGCCGAACATGACGATGGCGTGGATCAGGATGGAAACCAGCACCGCGACCTGCATGCGTGACGACATGTCGAGCGAAGCGTAACGCCGGTCAAGCGCGGCAAATCGCCGCTCGATGTCGGCAACGCGCGCATCAAGCCCGGCTACCGCACCGCGCCATGACGCGTGCTGCTCGTGACGCCCGCGCCGCGGCAACGGCACCACTTTCCTGGCTGAAAGCAAACCCATAGTCCCCATTCTACCTAACGGCAGGGACTCTGCATATAAATTCGTTTTATAACCTGAGGTTGCGGCAAACCATTAAAGTTAAATCATGGAATTTGCCCGGCGGCCTCGCCGGTTTCAGTCGCGGCCTCCGCCAGTTCATGAAATTCGCAATGAAAGGTCAGTTCGAGCAAATCGATGTCCGATATCGCCAATTCGACGCGGGTGCCGGATGCCAGCGTGGGCAGCGAAGGCACCCGGACGACGAGCGGCAACGGGTCAAAGCGCACCAGGTTCTCGCGCAACACGCTCGCGGTCACCGTGTGGACCTGCTCCTGGAGCAACCAGCGCAGGCACCAATAGCGCTCCATGGCGCGCTGAAACTCGCCGTAGATTTCATAGGCGGTCTCGAAATCACGCAACACCGAGAGCAGCCCTTCGCTGTTCGACTGGTACGGCGGCGCCTCGCCGCGGATCAGCGCGATGAGCTGACGCTGATTGACGAGATCGACATAGCGGCGCAGCGGCGAACTCGACCACACATACTGCTCGACACCCAGGCCCTCGTGGCCTGAAGGATGCGCGCTCATCCTGACTTTCCCGTTGCCCTGCACGCGATAGATCGCCGCGGTCGCGCTGGCGGAAAGCTGGCGCCCCCACTCGCTGTTGGCGTAGATCATGAGCTCGGACACCACCCTGTCGATCGGAGTACCCCGGGGGCGGCGCGTGATCGTCACGCGGTCGTCCTCGACGCTGAAGCTGTATTCCGGACGCTGCTCGGTCTCGGCCACATCGCCGCGGCGCTTCCGCTCTAGCCTGGCTGCGAACGCCCAGAGCAGTTGCAGCTCTTGCGCGTAGCGGTGATCGACGGTGCCTTCGGAGGCGGCCTGCGCGCTGAACACCGGCCCGAGCGTATCGTGCCTGAGGTTGGCGGCAATGTGCACGCTCTCGATCCGGCTCGTGGTGGATACGATGTCGAATTCCGGCGTGATTTCAACATAAAGCGACACCGCCGGGCACTCGCAGCCCTCATGCAGCGTAAACGCGCGTATCGCTTCCCCGGGCAACATGGTGATTTTGTCGCCTGGAAAGTAAACCGTCGACAGGCGCTCGCGTGCCAGACGGTCGATTTCAGTGCCGCTCTCGATCCCGAGCGCGGGTGCGGCGATGTGGATGCCGATGCGGCTATGGCCGCCCGGGAGCGGCGTCACCGAAAATGCGTCATCGATCTCGGTAGTGGAAGCATCGTCGATGCTGAAAGCCTCGACCCCGGCGCCGGGCAAGCCGGCGGGTGCAGCGACCTGCGGCACCGGGCCGAAACCGGGGCCGCGCGGGAAATTCTCGTAAATAAAGCGGTTGAGGTGGTAGTCGTGAGAGGAAGGCAGCGCACCGCAGCGTTCGAGCAGCCGCGCCGGCGTCATCCGCAGCGCCGCGCTGGCTTCTTCGAGCGCCTTCCATTCGATGCTGTTCTTGTCCGGCCTGTACAGCAGGCTGGCGAGCATGGGCTCCAGTTCGGGGGGCAGCCTGCCTGCGGCAAGCTGCTCGACATACTGTTCCTTTTTCAGGGCCTGCTGGCGTTTGCGCTCCAGGCCGGCCAGCGCCGCCTTGAGCGACTCCTCCGGCGCGGCCTTGTAGCGGCCCCGGCCCTTTTTGTAAAAATACATCGGCGCGCCGTGCAGCCGAAACAGCACGCCCGCGGATTCGACCGGACCGGGGGGATGGCCAAAATACTCGCGCGCCAGTTCATCGTGGGCAAATTCCCCGCCGCCGCAGCACTGCCACAGAAAATCGACATCGATGTCCTCGGCCAGGGTCTGCGCCTGTTCCAAAAAGGCACTCGGCGGCGGCTGCTCGAAGCGCAACAGCACCGCGCCCGCTTTCACTTTCGAGCGCTTGCCGTGCGGCGCCTCGACCTGGAGCGAAGTAGTATTGTCCGCAAGGATGGTGCCGACCTTGAAGGCGCCTTCTTCTTCGTAAAATACATTCATGTTAGCAGCCTGTCGGACTTGGCCCCATTCATCGGAGCACATTGTATTAACGGATCGCGGTTGATCGATGCTTCGGCGACAGGCTAGTATGCCGTCCCTTACGTATCTAGCACCAATCGTAGGTCGGGAATCCTTTCCCGACAAAGCGTCGCCAGAGGCGCGCGGACTCGTTAGTGGCGAAGCCACCCGCTTGCGGGAAGCGCGCCCAGCCCCCACTCCCGCAACCGGGCGTTCCGCTAACGTGTCGTGGGGGCATTGGCGACCTACGACTATGCGAATTATTTTCGGGACGACATACCAGGCGGTTATTGCGCGAGATCCGGCTCGCCGCCCGCGCGCAGAATCTCGCCACGGACCGCGTCGCGCAATTGTACTGTTGCCTCCCAGTCCGCGCCAAGGGATTGAAGCGGCGCCCCGAACGTGATAGCGATCGCGCCGCGGCGCGCCAGCCAGACGTCGCCGCGCAGGACAGCACGCGCGCCGCGGATGGCCACCGGCACGACCGGCGCGCCGGCGCGCGCCGCCACCGCGAATGCGCCGCTGCGAAACGGCCTGAGTCCGGCGCGGCGGTCAAACGTGCCTTCCGGGAAAAAAACGGGAGAGTTCCCCGCCTCGAGTTCTGCCGCGAATTGCCCGACATCATCGGCGCCCTGGCGTGCATCATAGCGCTCCACGTAAACGGCGCCGATGCCGCGCAGGAACAGGCGCGGGATCAGCTGGCGCGCAAACTCGCGCTTGGCCGCAAACGCATAGCGAAACTGCGGCGGCAACACCGCCGCGAGCGCGATGCCGTCGAGATAACTGGTGTGATTTACCGCCAGGACACACGGCCCCGGCGGCAGGTTTTCGAGGCCGCGAGCGGTCGCAGGGATACGGCTCAGCCCCAAAAACAGGCGAGCCGCGTAATGGATGAGCGGGCGGCACCAGGCGGGTCTGCCGAGCAGCGCCACCGCCAGCCACACCAGCGGCGCGAGCAGCATAAAACAGGCCATTACGTAACAGCCGTATGCCGCCCCTGCGGCAGCGCGCGCACCGCGCCTCAGCTGCGGCACCACCGCCGACCATATCAGCCGCGCAACCTGCCACCATACCGGCATGGGGGATGCCGCGCGGCCGCCGCGCTCGTAGAACTCGCGGCTGGCCGCACGCCGGATCTTGCCGCTCGACGTTTTGAGCACCGTATGCGGCGGCGCCAGCACCACATCGTCTACGGGCATGCCCAGCACATCCACCGCCATTTCGTTGATCTTGTGCCGCAACTGCTCGCGCGCCGCGCCCTCTTGTTCGCGCGTCTCCGCCAGCACCACCAGGCGTTCGGTGCCCGAGGCCGGGTCGGGGCTCCCGAACACCGCGACGCATCCTTTTCGGACGCCGGGAATGTTGCCGACCGCCTGCTCGAGATCATACGGAAAAATATTGCGGCCGCCGCGGATGATCAGGTCCTTGACGCGCCCGGTCAGATAAATTTCCCCATCGACGAGATAGGCGTAATCGCCGCTGTCGAGCCAGTCTCCGGAAAACAGCTTGCGCGTCTGCTCGGGATTGCGGTAATAGCCGCTCGTCGTCGACGGCCCCCTGAACTCCAGGCGCCCCTCCTGGCGCTCGCCGGCCTCGAACCCGGCCGCATCCACCACCCGCACCTCGTGCCCGGGCAACGGCATCCCGCACGCGACCATGCGCAACACATCGCGATCGCCCCCGGCCGCCGGAATCGCCCGCCCTTCCGACATGAATGGATCGCGCCGGATGCGGTCGATCACCGGTCCGCGCCCGGGAGGGGGAAAGGCCAGCCCGACCGTGCATTCGGCCAGGCCATAAACCGGCGCGACCGCTTCCGCGCGCAAGCCGTATTTCGCGAAGCGGTCGCGGAACGCGGCGATGGTGTCGGGACTCACCGGCTCGGCGCCATTGAACGCATAACGCCACGAACTGAGGTCGAGACCCTCGATGTCGGCGTCCTCTATTTTGCGCAGGCACAACTCATAGGCGAAATTCGGCGCCGCCGACAACGTGCCACGGTGGCGGTGTATCGCCCACAGCCAGCGCTGCGGGCGCGACAGGAATGCAAGCGGCGACATGACGACCAGCGGAAAGCCATGATAGAGCCCCGCCAGCCAGGCTCCGATCAAACCCATGTCGTGATACAGCGGCAGCCAGCTCACGAACACGTCGTTGGCGGTAGCCCCCACCGCCTGGCCCATCGCCCTGATGTTCGCCAGCAGGTTGGCGTGGGTCAGCACCACGCCTTTCGGGTTGCCGGTGCTGCCGGAGGTGTATTGGAGGAAGGCGATATCCTCCGCGCTCAGGCGCGGGTGCAATTCGAGTGTTCTTCCCGGCTCGAACTCGCCCGGCGTCACCACGCTGCGCAGCGTCGGGACCTGCGCGCGCAGCAGCAGCGCCACCGGTTTCGCCTCCGGCACGGTGATCATCATCGCCACCTGCGCGTTGGCCAGGATTCCGGCATGACGGCGCATATGATCTTCGAGCTGCGCGAGCCGCAACGGCGGATAAATCGGCACCGGGATCCCTCCTGCGATCAGGATGCCGTAGAAGCTGAAGAAATAATCGCGGCCGGTAGGCAGCATGATCGCCACGCCTTGGGCAGGCTCGAGCCCCCCTTCGACCAGCGCGACAGCCACCGCTTCCGCCCCGGCCCTGATCTCCGCGTAGCTCAAATCGTGTTCGCGTTCGTCCTCGTCATAGAGGTGAATCTGCACTTGATCCGGATGTCGGGCGACGTGCCAATCGAGCACTTCGCGCAATGTCGTGGCGTCCTCCGGCAGGGCGGAATCCGTAGCGAGCGTTACCGTGCGCACGGCTTTTTCCACCACCGCGGCCGGCGCGTGCGCCAGGAGCAGGATGCGCAACAGATCGCGGGGCGTCTCGACGCTGGTGAGCGCGCGCTCCGGCATGCTGACGCCGAACGCACGCTCGGCACGTAGCAGCAACTCAACGCGCCCCAGGCTGTCGATGCCAAGATCGCGCTCGAGCGAGCTGTCGAGCGTCGCCGTTATCCGCCGGCCCGGGTGTGCCTCGTTGAGGAACTGTCCGATCAGATCGAGCAGGCGGGCTGCCGATTCATCGGCAGATAAATGGCGAGTTGATGGGTCTGGTAACACCATACCGACCATTGTAGCTCCGCAGGGTGAGTCCCGGGGCGCGAGCTTCCCACTAGGATCTAACCGAAACCGCGCTTTGTTGTATCCACGGTAATTGCACGCTACGCTACTCACAATGGCAAAGAGCGGGAACCTCAACCACACCGACCCGGAGATGCCGGTTCGCGCCAGCCTTCATGCCCAGGCATTGTACGGCTTGCTTTTCTATTTCATCGCCGCCGCTGGCGCAGCCGATACTACGCTGAAAACATTCGATTTGACGATTTCGCGCGGAGCATTGCCGCCACAACAACGCGTTTTGCGCGTTGAAAAAGGAGACACGGTACAACTGCGCCTCGCGGGCGATGCGGCAGGAGATCTCCATCTTCACGGCTATCGGCTGGAAATGAGAGTCGTGCCGGGCAAAACCTCGGAATTCACTTTCAAAGCCCACGCCACGGGCCGGTATCGGATCGAGTGGCATCCTGCGGGCGGGGACAAGCAGGGCAATCACCATGGGCCGCCGCTCGCCACCCTGGAAGTGCGGCCGCGGGAATGAGGCCGCACACTGGCCGCGGGTTCGCATGGCTCACCGCCGTCATCCCGTGCATTCCGGCGACTGCCTGCGCACACGCCTTCGGGGAACGCTACGATCTGCCGGCGCCGCTTGCCTACTTCGTGGTCGGTGCTGCGGCGACGGTCGCGTTCTCATTTGTGGTTGCCGTATTGGTTTCGCGCAGGGCGCCACCATCGGTACCCTCAGAGGGACTCGTCGTTGCGCTGGGACCGCTGTTGCCGCCACTGCGGCAGGCATGCCGTGCCGCATCTGTCATTCTGCTTGCTCTTACGGTGATTGCGGGTTTGTTCGGCAACCTCAATCCGGAAATGAACCTGGCCCCGACCCTCGTCTGGATCATAGGGTGGGTCGGCCTGTCGCTCGTGGCCGCCTGCTTTGGCAATATCTGGCCGGCGTTCGATCCGTGGCGCTCACTGTTCGAGACAGTGGATGTGCTCGCGCGGCGACTCGGTGCGACACGCGGAATTACGCTTGCCTGGACTTATCCAAAGTCGCTTGGAACATGGCCCGCCGTAATACTGCTGCTGCTGTTCGCGTGGCTGGAGGTAGTCTATCTGCAGGCGTCTGTACCGTCCCGCATCGCGTACATGCTGCTGGTATGGTCGGCGCTGACGCTTCTCGGCATGGTGTGCTTCGGCCGCGAAACCTGGCAGCGCAACGCCGACGTATTTGCGATTTTTTTCGCGACATTGGGTCGCTTCGCACCGGTCGGACCCGGGCCCGACGCGCGCAGCATCGTGCTACGGCCAATGGGACACGAGCTCATCGCCTCGGGCGCCGTGCCCATCGCCATGGTCGGATTCGTCATCGCGATGCTCTCGACTGTGCTGTTCGACGGCCTGCTAGGCGGGCAGGTGTGGTGGCTCGCAAAACGCGCTTTAACCCGCTGGATTCCTGATCTCGTCGATGACAATGGCTATTGGGTCGGCACGCTGGGCCTGATCGCGGTATGGCTTCTGTTTTTTTTCGCGTATCTGGTGACTTGCCTGGTTACTGCACGGCTCGTCCTCAACCACTCGGTCAATACAATTGCGCGATTGTTTGTGCTGACACTGGTGCCAATCGCCATCGCCTACAACATCGCGCATAACCTTTCCAGCCTGCTGGTGCAGGGCCAGCTGATTATTCCGCTGGTGTCGGACCCATTGGGACGCGGCTGGGATCTGTTTGGAACGGCGGCGTTCTACCCGGACATCGGCATCATCGATGCCCGATTGACGTGGTATATCGCGATCAGCGCCATCGTGGCGGGCCACGTCATTTCGATCTGGCTCGCTCATCGGGTGGCGCTGCGCGAGTTCGGCACCTCGCGCAAGGCAGTGATCGCATCCATCCCGCTGACGCTCTTGATGGTGGCTTATACCGCCATCAGCCTCTCGGTGATTGCCGAGCCGCTGGTCCAGTTCCGCAACCCCGGCGCCCCGTTTTCGCTAAAAGAAAAGGGGCCGGGGCAGCCATAGAAACCCAGCGCTACTTCGCGTCGGGATCGAGACTTAGCGCTGCGTGGTAGTCGGTCGCGATTTCCATTCCCGGCCCCCCGCCTGATTGCACGTTGCCGCTCACCGTATGCAAGCGGTTACCCACGACGTCTCCGGCCAGACCATGGCGGGCGAACGGCATCGGTGTCAACTCCGACCATTTGTTGGCGACCGGATCGTACGCCTCCACCGCGCGAAACGTGCCCGCCATACGCTCCGTGCGTACTTCGCCGCCGGCGACATAAATCTTGCCCTTGTAGGTGCCCCATGCCGTGGCGCTGCGCGCCGTGGGCATCGACGCCTTCAGCGGACCCCATTGGTCGGTCGCCGGATCGTACTCTTCGACGACATCGGTATTGCTCGCCCGGGTGATGAACGCGTTGCCAACGCGACCACCGATGACGTAGATCTTGTTGTTGACTACGCCAATCGCCGCGTGATTGCGCGTGGTGGGCATCGGGCTGCGGGATTCCCACTTGTTGGTAGCCGGATCGTAGGCTTCATTAGTGCCCAGCACCCGCTGCGGGCGTGCCGGATGCACAGAGGTGTCCTTCGAGCCGGGGTTGACGCTCGCGCCGCCAATCACGTAGATCTTGCCGTTGACCACTGCGGCATTGGGAGAACCGCGTTTTGTGGGTAGCGGAGCGAGCGCCTTCCATGAGTCGTTGGCAGGATCGTACTCCCACGCGTTATCGATCGGGGTCCACGCGGTCGGCCCGGACGCCGGCTTCACGAAACCACCCATCACGTAGATCTTTCCATTCAGTTCCGCAAGTGCAACATGGTGGGACAACAGCGGCATGTTCTTTTTCTTGGTCCACGTGTCAGCAGCCGGATCGTATTCATATACGAGTCCTTTGGGAGTCCAACCCGGTGCCAGCCCCCCCATTACGTACAACTTGCCGCCAGACGAGATGCCGTAGAGTTCCTCCGAGGCATCCGGAAACGGTGCCAGTTTTACCCATTTCTGCGCGAACGCGCCAGGAACAAACAACAGCGTGACAAACAGCGCCGCGGCAGCGGCACGCAGGAATTTGCTCAGCAGCAATGACATGGTACTCCCCCTTTTTGACCGGTTTGTCGTATTCGAATCGTCTTTTTCCGGCATCCCTCTTCTGGTCGGGCTGGCCGGAAAGCTGATCATCCTACGCTTTCCTTGCCGGGCTGCAAAGCGATGCCGCAAAACCGCAATACGGTATCCAGGTACTCGGCGAAGCTGCCGAAACCGTGATCGCCGCCCTCGATCACGATCTGCCGTGCATCGCGATATTTTTCGACGGCCTGCCGGTAATCGAGCACCTCGTCCCCCGTCTGCACCATGAGCAGATAGCGCTCGGGCGTGATCGCGGCCACTTCGAGTTCGCGCAATTCGGCGAGATGCCGCTCGGTGAGCTCGTATTCCGTACCGGTGTAGAGGTTTTTCTGCGGGCCGAGGTAATCGTGCAGCAATTCATATGGGCGCACCGCGGGATTGACCAGCACGGCCTTCAGCCGGTATTTCTCGGCAAGCCAGGTCGCATAGAAACCGCCGAGCGAGCTGCCGACCAGCGCTGTGGACGCGCGCGGCGATCCTGCGATCAGCGCTTCGAGCTGCGCCATGGCCTGCCGCGGGCGGTGCGCCAGATCGGGGCATGCGAAGTCAGTTGCCAGCCCCAGCTTTGCCATGCGCTCGCGCAGCAGCCTGGCCTTGAACGAGCTCGCCGAACTGTTGAATCCGTGAATGTAAATCAGCATGCGGCGCAACGCGATCGTGAACGGCAGGTAAACGAACAAAAGGCCGGCGGCTAAACTATTGTCGCCGCCAGCCGGAGCAGCATCTCGTCTGCGCCGCGGCGCGCGATCAGCGACAGCCCCAGCGGACAGCCATCGAGCGTGCCCAGCGGAAGATTGACCTGGGGCAGCCGCGCCAGTCCGGCGATGCACAGCAGGCCCATCGCGCGGCCGCGGAAATCGTCGAGTTCGGCAGGCGGGGTATTCCTGAGCGGGGCGATGCCGGGCACGGTCGGCAGCACCAGCACCGCGTTGCCTGCAAGCAATGCCTCCATGCGGCGCGCGATATCCTCCCGCTGTTCCCGGGCCGCCGCCACGTCCTTCGCGGCCAGGGTCGAGGTCCACTGGATGCGCTCTTTGACGCCGGGCCCGAGATTCGGCTGCACACGCCTCACCCATGCGCCATGCTGCGCCCAGATTTCCGCGCCCTGCAGCAGGCGGAATACCTGGAACCACTGCGGCAGCCCCTCTGCGCTGACCGTCACCGGCGTGGCCGCGCCGAACAGCGCGCTGATGCGCGCCACGGCCGGCTGCAGCGCCTGCGCCACGGCGTCACCCGCAAGCGCAAACGCGTCTGCGGCAAGCAACAGGCGGCCGGGCTGGGCAGATGGCGCCGCGCCTAGCAGCACTTGTCCTATCCGCGCCAGCAGCGCGGGCTCGCGAGCAAACCAGCCGCAGGTGTCGAAGCTCGCGGCAAGCGGGCATGCGCCGTCCAGCGACACCCGGCCATGCGTCGGCCGTATGCCGTAGATGCCGCAGAAGCTTGCCGGCGCGCGCACCGAGCCGCCCGTGTCGGTGCCTATCGCGAAATCGCACAGCCCGCCGGCGACCGCCGCGGCCGAACCGCTCGACGAGCCGCCCGGGATGCGGCCGGGCGCGTTGACGTTGACCGGCGTGCCGTAATGCGCGTTCTCGCCGTTGAGGCTGAAAGCCAGTTCGTCACTCTGCGTCTTGCCGACCATGTCGGCGCCCGCGGCCAGCAGCTGTTGCACCACCGCTGCCGTAGTGCACGCGGCCTCGTGCGTCGCCAGCCACTCGGGGCTGCCGAAGCCGGTTTGATGGCCGGCGATATCGTAGAGGTCCTTGACGCCAAACGTGAGGCCGGCGAGCACGCCACGCCCCGAGCCTTTGAGTGCGGCATGCGTGTGCGCGCAGAATGCGCCTAGCGGGTCCCGGGGAAGATCCGGATTCATGTCAGGCCAGCCGTCCCAGCAATTTGTCGTGTATGCCGCCAAAACCGCCGTTGCTCATGATCAGCACGTGGTCGCCGGCGCGCACTTCCGTTGCGATCAGCTGCAGCAGACGGTCAAAATCGTCGCAAACCACAGCCTTGCCGGCGAGCGGCGCGAGCACCGCATTCGCGTCCCAGGCGAGGCCCGCGCTGTAGCAGAACACGCGGTCGGCAGTGATGAGGCTTGCGGCCAGACGCTCTTTCATGACGCCCTGCTTCATGGTGTTGGAGCGCGGTTCGAGAACGGCCACGATGCGCGCGCCGCCGACCTTGGCGCGCAAGCCTGCGAGTGTCGTCTGTATCGCCGTCGGATGATGGGCGAAATCGTCATAAACCGTAATGCCCCTTGCCACACCTTTGGTTTCCATGCGGCGCTTGACGCTTTTGAACTGCGCCAGCGCTTCGATCGCGACCGCCGGCGGCACACCGCTGTGGCGCGCGGCCGCGATGGCGGCGAGCGCGTTCAACTGGTTATGGCTGCCGAGCAGATCCCATTGGAGCCTTCCCTCGCGCGCGCCCTGCCGCAGAATATCGAATCCGCCGGCGGCATCCTGCGCCCCCGCACTCCAGCCGCCGGCAACGGCAAAGCGCTCGACCGGGGTCCAGCACCCGCGCCCGAGCACGCGCTCGAGATTAAGGTCGGCGCCATTGCTGATGATCAGGCCGTTAGCCGGTATGGTGCGCACCAGATGATGGAACTGGGTTTCGATCGCCGCAAGGTCGGGAAAAATGTCGGCGTGATCGAATTCGAGGTTGTTGAGCACGGCCGTGCGCGGCCGGTAATGGACAAACTTGGAGCGCTTGTCGAAAAATGCAGTATCGTATTCATCGGCTTCTATCGCGAAAAACGGGGTGTCGGACATGCGCGCCGAAATCCCGAAGTTCCCAGGCACGCCGCCGATCAGGAAGCCCGGCTTCAGTCCCGCATGCTCGAGTATCCACGCCAGCATGGCGGCCGTGGTGGTCTTGCCGTGCGTGCCCGCGACCGCCAGCACCCATTTCCCATGAAGCACATTTTCGGCCAGCCACTGCGGCCCCGATACATAGGGCAGCCCCTGGTTGAGGATCTCCTCCATCAGCGGGTTCCCGCGCGTGACCACATTGCCGATCACGAACACATCGGGCTTGAGTTTCACCTGGTCCGGCGCGTAACCCTCGATGAGCGTGATGCCCTGGTCGGCGAGCTGGGTGCTCATGGGCGGATAAACCTGGGCGTCGCAGCCCGTGACCTGGTGGCCGGCCTGGCGCGCGATCGCTGCGATGCCGCCCATGAAGGTGCCGCAAATGCCGAGGATGTGGATGTGCATTAAAACAGCCTGGCCACAGAGATCAAAGAGGAAACCGGTTTAAAATCGTCGCCGAGAATGATGCGTAATTTCTTGTTTTATATACATAATTTAAACCGGTTCGGCGGGTGCAACACCCGTCAAAACCGCCCTCGTATGATCACGTTGGGCGCGATTCCGCGGTCGAGATCATGGTAGTAGCGGCGCTGGATGAAGCCGTCGAGCTCGCCCTGGCTGATCCTGCCGTCTTTGTTGGTGTCGATGCTGTCGATCGCGCGCGACGAGGCCGAGGCATTGTGGCGCAGAATTTCGTCGCGGGTAATCACCCCATCGCCGTTGGCGTCGAGCGCCTTGAAACGCCGGCGTTCCTCGTTGGCGCGCTTGCTGAATGCGGCCTCGATCTCCCCGCGCGTCACCTTGCCGTCCTTGTCGGTGTCGATTTCGTTGAACCGGCGATAAACCGAGGGCATGCTGCGGCGCGCTTCTTCGCGCGTAAGAGTCCCGTCGCCATCTTTGTCCGCGGCGCGAAAACGCTTGTCGAACTGCGCCTTGTCCTGGGGTCTGCCGGTGATCTCGGGCGATTGCGCAAACGCAGTCGAGGCGAAAGAAAAAATGAGAAGCAGCATGGTGCTGCGGATAATCATCGTCGACATCATTTTACAGCCGGGTCAAAAAGGAACGAAACCGCACTATATCATCACGTCCGGCAATGACGCCGAACGCGTGCCGGCTAGCGGCCGATTGCCGGC
>Ga0113563_10000346_pt1 | contig 21472 bp, 18 predicted proteins | sample Mud3Dept3metaG_FD_80117 | JGI IMG/M metagenome (GOLD analysis project Ga0113563, IMG submission 80117) | Freshwater wetland microbial communities from Ohio, USA, analyzing the effect of biotic and abiotic controls - Mud 3 Core 4 Depth 3... | ecosystem: Environmental > Aquatic > Freshwater >... | reverse complement strand
TCGGCGTCACGCTCACCCCGCAGCGCACCTCCACCGGCGAACCGCTCTTCGAGATGACGTTCGCGGGAGTACGTGTTTCCAACGACGATCTACTCGGCGGCGACGCGATGAACGGCGCCGTCGCCGCGCGCTGGATCCATGACTGCGCGCTCGCGGCGCTCTGCGTGACGCAGGTCGGCGTCTCCGAGCGCGCGCTCGAGATCACCGCGGGTCACCTGAAGGAACGCGTCCAGTTCGGCGTGCCGATCGGCTCGTTCCAGAGCGTCCAGCACCGCGCGGCGGATTGCTGGATCGACTTGCAGGCGATGCGCTGGACGGCGTGGCGCGCGGCGTGCCGGCTCGCCGAAGGCGAGGACGCCACGCGCGAGACGGCCGTCGCGAAGTTCTGGGCGGCCGACGGCGGTTCGCGCATCGCGAACACCGCGCAGCACCTGCACGGCGGACTCGGCGTGGACGTGGACTACTCGATCCACCGCTATTTCTTGTGGTCGAAGGCGATCGAGTTGTCGCTCGGCGCGGCGACGCCGCAACTGGTGCGCCTCGGCCGCGATCTCGCTTCGACAGGTCCCCGGGAGTTGGTATGAAGACACTCCGCTTCGAGCAGGTGAAGGTCGGCGACGCGCTCCCCGAGCTGCCGATCCCGATCACGGTGACGCTGGTGGTCGGCGGCGCGCTCGCCTCGCGCGATTTCACGCCCGTCCACCACGACAAGGCCGCCGCGCAGGCGCAGGGCATGGCGGACGTGTTCATGAACATCCTCACCACCAACGGACTCGTCGGTCGCTATGTCACCGACTGGGCCGGCCCGGACGCCGTGGTGAAGAACGTCGCGATCAAGCTCGGCGCGCCGAACCTGCCCGGCGACACCATGAAGATGGTGGGCAGCGTGAAGAGCAAGGACGACGCGGCTGGCGAGCTGACGGTCGAGATCGCGGGCAAGAACGGCTGGGGCAATCACGTCACGGGCACGGTGCGGCTCGCGCTGCCCAAGGGAGCTGCGTGATGTCGATTGCGCTGAAGGATCAGGCCGCGATCGTCGGGATCGGGCAGACCGAGTACTCGAAGAACTCGGGTCGCTCGGAGCTGAAGCTCGCCTGTGAAGCCGTGAAGGCGGCGCTCGCCGACGCCGGCATCGCGCCGTCCGAAGTCGACGGCATGACCACCTTCACGATGGACAACAACGACGAGATCGAGGTCGCGCGCGCCGTCGGCGTTGGTGACCTCACGTTCTTTTCGCGCACGCCGTACGGCGGCGGTGCGGCGATCGGCGTGATCCAGCACGCGGTGATGGCGATCGCCACCGGCGTCGCGGAATGCGTCGTGGTGTATCGCGCCTTCAACGAGCGCTCGGGGCGCCGCTACTCGACGGGTGTTTCCGAGGCGCTCGTTACGGCCGACGCGATCCACTGGTCGTGGTACATGCCCTTCGGTTTGCTGACGCCCGCTTCGTGGGTGGCGATGTACACGCAGCGCTACATGCACGAGTACGGCTGCAAGGGCACGGATCTCGCGCAGATTGCGGTCTCGACGCGCAAGCACGCGGTGAACAACCCGGCCGCCTTCTTCCACGGCGTTCCGCTCACCGTCGAAGCGCACCAGGCGTCGAAGTGGATCGCCGAGCCGCTGCGCCTGTTCGACTGCTGCCAGGAATCGGACGGCGGCTGCGCGCAGGTGATCGTCTCCGCGAAGCGTGCGCGCGAGATGCAGGCGAAGGGCGCCGTGATCCGCGGCGTCGCGCAGGCGGCGGGCGCCGACCAGGAGAACATGACGAGCTTCTACCGCCCGAGCATTTCGTACCTGCCCGAGATGGATCTGGTGGCGAAGCAGGCCTACGCGATGGCGGGGCTACGCGCGAGCGACGTGGACGCCGCGATCCTCTACGACGCCTTCACGCCGGTGGTGATGTGGCAGCTCGAATCGTGGGGCTTCTGCGGTCGTGGCGAGGCGAAGGATTTCGTGCAGGGCGGTAACCTCGAAGTGGGCGGCGCGTTACCGTGCAACACGCACGGCGGTCAGCTCTCCGAGGCGTACATCCACGGCATGAACGGTGTGAACGAGGGCGTGCGATTGATCCGCGGCACGTCGCTCAATCAACCGGCGAAGAACGACCACGTGCTGGTGACCGCCGGAGTCGGCGTTCCGACTTCGGGGATGATTCTCGGGAAGCTTTAGGAGCCTGGTTGCCAGGCGGTCCGGGCCGAGGGCCGCCGAAACGTCCTCGGCGCGCGGGCGTCGAGGTGGAGATGGATATCGAGGGCGCCTGCGGATTGTTTCGGCGACCCTCGTCCCGGACCGCCTAGCGAGTTTGTTGAACACCGAAGGAGACTGAGAATGCGTGAAGCCGTCATCGTCGAGGCGCTGCGAACGCCGATTGCTCGGGGAAAGATGGGGCGCGGGGATCTGTCGGGGCTGCACACGGTCGAGCTGCTCGCCAAGGCGCAGTTCGCGCTGTGCGAGAAGGCGGGAATCGATCCGGCCGACGTCGAGCAGGTGATCGGCGGCTGCGTGACGCAGGCGGGCGAGCAGGCCGGCAACGTCGCGCGCAATGCGTGGCTCTCGGCCGGTAAGACCTTCAAGACCGGCGGCACCACGGTCGACGCGCAGTGCGGATCGAGCCAGCAGGCGAATCACCTGGTACGCGCGCTGGTGACTGTCGGTTCGATCGACGTCGGCATCGCGTGCGGCATCGAGATGATGAGCCACGTGGGCCTCGGCGCGAACGTGATCAACGGCCCCGGCTACTTCCAGACGCCGAACTGGCCCTGGGACCAGGCGCAGACGCAGTTCGACGCCGCCGAGCGCATCGCGAAGAACCGCGGCATCACGCGCGAAGACGTCGACCGCTTCGCACTCGCGTCGCAGCAGAAGGCGGCGCGTGCGATCGCCGAGGGTCGCTTCGATCGCGAGATCGTGCCGGTCGAGGCGCCCGTGCTCGACGACGGCGGCGCGCCCACCGGCAAGACGCGCGTGGTCACGAAGGACCAGGGCCCGCGCCCGACGACGCTCGAAGGGCTCGCCGCGCTCAAGCCGGTGCAGCCAGGCGGCATGCACACGGCGGGCAACTCGTCGCAGATCAGCGACGGCGCGGCCGGTGTGCTGTGGATGACGGCCGAGAAGGCGAAGTCGCTCGGGCTGCGTCCGCGCGCGCGCATCCTCCAGGACGTCGTGGTCGGAACCGATCCCTACTACCTGCTCGACGGCCCGATCGACGCCACGCGGGAACTGTTCCGCAAGACCGGCATGACGATGGCGGACATCGACCTCGTCGAGATCAACGAGGCGTTCGCCGCGGTGGTGCTGTCGTGGGCGAAGGTGATGGGCGCCGACATGGACAAGGTTAACGTCAATGGCGGCGCGATCGCGCTCGGCCACCCGGTCGGCGCGACCGGCGCGCGGCTGATCGTGACGGCGCTGCACGAACTCGAACGAACCGGCAAGTCGCGGGCCCTCATCACGATGTGCTGCGGCGCGGCGGTTGGGACGGGGACGATCATCGAACGCATCTGAGGGCGCTGCCGGCTCGACCGCGAGCCTCTTGATTTCCGCGCCGGCCGCTGAAAGCGGCCGCAACAACACGAGTCAGGGGACTCGGAGTTCGGTCAAGGTGACGTTGGAGGTTATCCGGATGCTCGACGGGAAAGTGGCGATCGTGACGGGCGGTGCGACAGGGCTCGGGCGTTGTCATGCGCTGGAGCTGGCGCGGCTCGGGGCGCGCGTGGTCGTGAACGACCTCGGTGTCGCGGCGGACGGCTCGGGCAAGAACGAGAGCGCTGCGCGCGCGGTGTGCGACGAGATCAAGTCGCTCGGCGGCGAAGCGGCGCCGCACTTCGGTGACGTCGCGGACTGGAACGCCTCGAAGGGGATGTTCGACACCGCGCTCTCCGCGTTCGGCGACGTCAACGTCGTGGTCTGCAACGCCGGCTTCCTGCGCGACTCGACCCTGTTCAACATGACCGAGCAGGACTTCGACGCCGTCATTCGCGTGCACCTGAAGGGCCACTTCTGCGCGCTGCGCCACGCCACCGTCCATTGGCGCGAGCGCGCCAAGGCCGGCCGACCCGTCTACGGCCGCATCATCTCGACGTCTTCCGAGTCCGCGTTCTTTGCGCCGCCCGGCCAGCCCAACTATTCGGCCGCCAAGGCCGGCATCGTCGCGCTCACGATGGGCGCCGCGCAGTTGATGCAGAAGTACGGCGTCACCGCGAACGTGATCATGCCGCGCGCGCGCACGCGCATGAACGACGCCGGCCCGCTCGCCGCGATGTTCAAGAGGCCCGAGGACGGCTTCGACACCTTCGCGCCGGAGAACGTGTCGCCGCTGGTCGGCTGGCTGGCGTCGCCGCTCGCGCACAACGTCTCGGGGCAGGTCTTCGTGATCTGGGCCAAGCAGGTGACGCTGGCTACGGCGCCGCATCTCGACACGCGCTTCGAGAGCGACGCGCGCTGGACCGTCGATTCGCTGGCCGCGACGCTCGGCCCGCACTTCGAGAAGCTCGAACCGGTAAAGGACGGCTTCACGCTCCAGCCGATGTAGCGCCGCTGCTCTACTTCGCGGACCGCTTCTGCAGCTTCGCCCACTCGTCGCGGAGCGTGACGGTGCGATTGAAGACGAGCGCGCCGGGCTTCGACTCGGGATCGACCGCGAAGTAGCCGAGCCGCTCGAACTGGAATGCGCTGCCCGGCTGCGCGTCGCGAAGGCTCGGCTCGACCCAGCACTCGCGCCGCACGCGTTCCGAACTCGGATTCAGGAACGAGGCGAGGTCGATGCCCTTTGCCTCGGCCTCGGCCATCGGGTCCTCGACGCGGAAGAGCGTCTCGTAGAGGCGCACCTCGGCGGGGATCGCGTGGGTCGCCGAGACCCAGTGCAGCGTCGAGGCGACCTTGCGGCCATCGGGCGCGTTGCCGCCGCGCGTCGCCGGGTCCCACGTGCAGCGCAACTCGGTGATCTTGCCGCTGGCGTCCTTCACGACACCGGTGCAGGTGACGAGGCAGGCGTAGCGCAGCCGCACCTCGCGACCCGGCGCCAGCCGGAAGTACTTCTTGGGCGGGTCTTCGAGGAAGTCGTCGCGTTCGATGTAGAGAACGCGCGAGAAGGGAACCGTGCGTGTGCCCGCGCCGGGATCTTCCGGGTTGTTCACCGCTTCGAAGTCGAGCCGCTCGCCTTCCGGCAGGTTCTCGATCACCACGCGCAGCGGGTTCAGCACCGCCATCACGCGCGGCGCCGTGCGGTTCAGCTCTTCGCGCACGGCGTGCTCGAGGCGCGGCAGCTCGATCGTGATGTCGCGCTTGGTGAGACCGACGTCGCGGTTGAAGTTCCGAATGGCGGCGGGCGGAACGCCGCGGCGCCGGATCGCGGAGAGCGTCGGCATGCGCGGATCGTCCCAGCCGCGCACGTGGCCCTCCTCGACCAGCCGCTTCAGCAGGCGCTTGCTCATCACCGTGTAGGTGAGGTTCAGCCGGCCGAACTCGGTCTGGCGCGGCCGGCTCGGAACCGAACAGTTCTCGACCGTCCAGTCGTAGAGCGGGCGGTGGTCGACGAACTCCGAGGAGCACAGCGAGTGCGTGACACCCTCGATCGCGTCCGAGAGCGGATGCGCGAAGTCGTACATCGGGTAGACGCACCAGCGATCGCCGGTGCGGTGGTGCGACGCCTTCACGATCCGGTACAGCACCGGGTCGCGCAGCACGAGCACCGGCGACGCCATGTCGATCTTCGCGCGCAGCGTGCGCGCGCCCGGCTCGAATTCGCCGGCGCGCATGCGGCGGAAGAGATCGAGATTCTCCTCGCGCGAGCGATCGCGGTACGGCGACGGCCGCCCCGGCTCGTTGAGCGAGCCCTGATACAGCGGCATCTCGTCCGACGATAGATCGCAGACGAACGCAAGGCCCTTGCCGATCAGCTCCTCGGCCCAGCCGTAGAGCCGTTCGAAATGGTCCGACGCGAAGTAGAGGTGTTCGCCCCAGTCGAAGCCGAGCCAGCGCACGTCGGCCAGGATCGCATCGACGTATTCGACGTCTTCCGAAAGCGGGTTGGTGTCGTCGAAGCGCAGGTGGCAGCGACCGCCGAACTCGCGCGCCATTTCGAAGTTCAGCGTGATCGGGCGCGCGTGGCCGAGGTGCAGATAGCCGTTGGGCTCGGGCGGAAAGCGCGTGACGACCGGCCCGCTGTGCTTGCCGGCGGCGATCTCGCCCTCGATCAGCTCGCGGACGAAGTTGCCGGGTCCGCCGTAGGGTCTACTGGCGTCGCTGGGGGCGCTCATCTCTCGTCCACTCTAATGGACGCCCCGGAGAGCGTCACCCGCGAAGCTGTGCGATCGCGGCCGCGGCGAGCGCATCATCGGCGGGATCCGTCGGCACCGGGAACGTGATGCCGGTGCAGAGATCCCCGAACCACGCGCGCAGCACGTCCGCAATTTCGGCGAAGGGTGCGGCGGCTACCAGCGCATCGAGCAACGCATCCGGGATCGCAGCGCACATCTCGCCCCAGTGTCCCTCGCGCGCGAGCTGATGCAGGTGGCGTCCCACCTCTCCGAATCCGTGCACCTCGAGCGCCGGCCCGTACTGCGGCGTCGAGTAGAGGAAGCCGAGGTACTCGCGGATGCGTTCGCGCTCGGCCGCGACCGCCGCGGCGTCGCGCCCGGTTGCGACGAAGCCGCCCGCCACGATCGCGCAGGCGCCCGTTGCGCGGCCCGCGCGCTGCAAACCCTCGGCGAGCTGCGGCTGCGCGCGCTCGCGCAACACGCGCGGACTCGCCTGCGTCGGGTGCGTCACGAGCGCGTCGGCGACTTCGCCGGCGAGTCGCGTCATCGCAGGTCCCACCGCGCCGATCGCGATGCGGATCGCGGGATGCTCGATCGGCCCGGGGTCGAAGAACGGCTGCATGCGCGCGAAGCGGTACTGCTCGCTCGCGAAGTCGAGCGGCGTGCCGTCCTGCCAGCACGCCCAGATCGCACGCAGCGCGCGCACGTACTCGCGCATGCGCGGTACCGGCGCCGACCACGCGACGCCGAAGCGGCCTTCGACGTTGCCGCGCACCTGCGAGCCAAGGCCGAGTTCGAAGCGACCGCCCGAGAGCGCCGCGAGATCCCACGCCGCGTAGGCCGTCGTCATCGGCGAGCGCGGGAACGCCAGCAGCACGCTGGTCGCGACGCGCAGCGTCGTCGTGTGTTCGAGCGCGCGGAGCGACATCAAGAGCCCGTCGTGCACGGCTTCGGGAACGTGCAGTCCCGTGTAGCCGAGTCGCTCCGCGCGCTGCGCATGCGCGGAGATGCCGGCGAGCGGCATGCGTTGGTCCATCGTGGCGAAGACGTCCATGGGGCGCGGTGCCTTCAGCGCAACCCGCGCACCAGCGCGCGACCGGCGGGATCGACTTCGCGCATCGCCATCCGCGGCCCGCGCCGCGGCGGCATGCGCCCCGCGCTGAGGATCCAGCGCACGATGCGACCGCGCTGGCCGCGCCACGGCTCCAGCAACTCGAGCATGCGTGCGTCGTCGCCGCGCGCTTCGCCGGTCAGGTGGAACGCGACGATGCGGGGCAGGTGGTAGTCGCGGAGCGGCACCGCGTCGGCGTGGCCCATGCCGCGCAGCATCGCGCTGCGCGCGGTCCAGATGCCGACTCCGGGGAACGCGAGCAGGCGGCGCTCCGCAGCGTCTGCGTCCATCGCGGCGGCTTCTTCGACGCGGCTCGCGCGGCGCGCGAGTTCGTGCAGCGTTGCGCCTTGTCGCGGCAGTGCGCCGAGCGCCGGGAACGCGGCGGCCGGAATCGCGAGGATCTGCTCGGCGCCGAGTGGAAGCCACAGATCCGCGAACGGACCCGGCGCGGGCTCGGAGAAATGACGCACCAGCGCGGCGAAGGCGCGTCCCGCTTCGGCGCCGGAGACGAGCTGTTCGAGCACGAGCGGCACGAGCAGCTCGACGATGCGGTGCGTGCGCGCGAGTCGCACAGAGCGCGCGCCCGGCGGCAGCGAGTCGGGAGGCGAGTCCGCGAGGCCAAGCAGGTCGCGCGCGTGCGCGATCGCCCAGTCCGCGCCGTCGCCCCAGGCGCGCACCTCGGTGGTCGTGAAGTGCAGCGTCGCCGGACCCTCAGGCGTCCGCGTCGCCCGCACCGCCTCCCTCTCCCCAACCCGCAACGTCGGATCCCCAAACGCGCACCCGATCGCACGCAACGAGGAGAAAGTGGAGAAAGGGGACGGTCCTCGATCGTGCCTGGCTGTGGACTGGAGGGACAGACTTCGAGCAGATGTGTCCCTCGAGTCCACACCCAGGTCACTTCGAGGACCGTCCCCTTTCTCCACTAGATCACGGAGAGGAAGGACTGGACGTCGATGTGGTCGCGGGCGCCGTGGGGGCGGAGTTTTTCGAGGAGGAGGGTGCTGAGGGTCATCAGCTTATGGTAGGTGAGCCAATTGAGAGACGGGTCGTAGTGGAGGTCGAAGCGCAGTCGCAGCGCGGCGGCGACCGTCGGCTCTGGCTTCAGGAACATGAAGAGATCCGGTCGCGCGAGGAACGGCAGGATCGTGAGCACCGGCCAGCTCGCGACGCGCGCCTTCGGCGTCGTCGCGGGGAGGGTCCCGATCGCCGTCGTGAGCCGCGTGAAGCCCGGCTCGTCCGCAGGAGCCTTCACGAACTCGAGGAGTGCGCCGAAGAAGCGTTTCGCGAGCGGCGCTTCGCCGAGACCATCGCGGAGCGCGATCAACTCGAACTTGCTCAGCAGCTTCGTAGGGCCGATCAGCGCCACGGCCTGCTGGGTGATCTCCGCCACCTCGTTCGCGGCGAGCAGCTCCTCCGCGAGGCCGCCCCCCAGCGTGGCTTCGAATTGCTCGTGCGCTGCCCACCTGGGCGCACGCTGTTCAGCGTAGGCCGGATCCTCGAAACCCTTCGGGAACTGCTTCACGAACTCGCCGATCGCGTCGTCGAGGCCGATGCGTTTCGACTTGCCCTCGAACTTGCCATCGTGGAAGGCGGGCAGGCTGTCGAGTTGAGGATCGCTCTGGACCTCCGGCACGGAGAGCGGGGACTTGCCAATGGCGAGCTTGCGAAACTCCTGGTTGTCGTCCCGGAAGTGGATCAGGACGTGCTGGAGATTCACGTCGAGAACCTTGCCGAGACCGAACTTCGCGTGCTGGACGAGATCGCCCTCGTGAAAGTCGCTGATCAGATCTGCCATGGGGTCCGACTCCTCCAGGGGCTCCGCTGCGCCCTCAGTGTTTGCCGAGAATGATCGCACTGGTCGGCACGCCTGTGCCCGCCGTGACGAGCACGTGCTCGACGTCTCGTATCTGGTTCACCGCGCTGCCGCGGACCTGCCGCACGCCTTCGGCGATGCCGTTCATGCCGTGAATGTAAGCCTCTCCGAGCTGGCCGCCGTGGGTATTCACCGGAAGCGCGCCACCCAGCTCGATGTTGCCGCCCTTCACGAAGTCCTTCGCCTCGCCGCGCTTGCAGAAGCCGAAGGCTTCGAGCTGCGCGAGCACGAAGGGCGTGAAGTGGTCGTAGATTACCGCGGTCTGGAAATCGCGCGGTCCGACGCCGGATTGCGCGTAGAGCTGCGACGCGACGAAACTCATTTCGGGCAGGTCGCCGATCGCGTCGCGGTAGTAGCTGGTCATCATCTGCTGGTCGGCGCTCGCGCCCTGCGCCGCGGCCCGGATCACGGCCGGCGGCTGGCGCAGGTCGCGCGCGCGCTCGGCGCTGGTGACGATCACCGCGACCGCGCCGTCGCTCTCCTGGCAGCAATCGAGCAGCCGCAGCGGACGCACGATCCAGCGCGACGCCTCATGCTCCTCGAGCGTGATCGGCTTGCGATGGAACCACGCGTTCGGGTTGGTCGCGGCGTGCCTGCGACAGGCGACCGACACGCGGCCGAAGTCCTCGGTGCTCGCGCCGTAGTCGTGCAGATAGCGCTGCGCCTGCATCGCCACCCATGAGGCCGGCGTCGCAAGACCGAAGGGGACGTACCAACCGAAGTGCGCGGTTTCGGTGGTGGCGACTTTGGCAAGCGGCGTCGTGCCGATCCCGAAGCGCTGCATCGAGCGCTCGTTCATCGCGCGATAGCAGACGACGACATCGGCCGCGCCGCTCGCCACCGCCATCGCGGCCTGCATGATCACGCCGCACGCCGCGCCGCCGCCGTAGTGGACGCGTGAGAAGAAGCGCAACGGTCCCGCACCGATCGCGCGCGCGACTTCGATCTCGGGGTTGTTGTCCATCGTGAAGGTCGCGAGGCCGTCGACGTCGCGCGGCGCTAGGCCGGCGTCGCCGAGCGCGGCCATCACCGCTTCGCACGCGAGTCGCAGCTCGCTGCGCCCGGAGTTCTTCGAGAACTCGGTCTGGCCGATCCCGGCGATCGCGGCGCGACTGGCGAAGCTCACGCGAAGTTCATCGGGACGCGGCCGACCGGAAGCGGTGGAGCACGAAGTCGTCGGCGACCTGTTCGAACTCGACTGCGACCGCCATGCCGATCGCGACCTCGTCGGGCGGCGTGCCGACCAGCCGCGACACGAGCCGCGTGCCTTCTTCGAGTTCGACCAGCACGATCACATTGGGATACTCGAACGGCGGGATCGGCGGATGGTGCGCGACCACGAAACTGTGCACCGTGCCGCGCCCCGACGCTTCAATCGCCTCCATCTCGAAGCAATGGCAGCCGGGGCACATGGGAGCCGGCGGATGCTGGAGGCGGTGGCAGCTCGTGCAGCGCTGGATCAACAGCTTGTGCTGCGCGAGTCCTTCCCAGAAGAAGCGGTTGTCGTGGGTGATGCCGGGTCGCGGGTGCTGCGCAGACATTTTCCCGCCGCTCCCCCCGAGTCGGTGGCTAGAGTAGGGCCGTGCCGGTTCCGCGGGAAGTCACGCAGGCGATTCTCGATCGACTTTCGGCAGCGACGCTGCGCCATCTGCCCGGCCAGTCGTACACGGTCGGCGACCGGCTCGAAGAGCGCGCTGCGGCGCATCCCGACAAGGCGTTCGTGCGCTTCGAGGATCGCGTCGTCGACTACGGCGCTGCCAACGTCTACGCGAATCGCGTGGCGCACGCGGCCCGCGCGCTGGGACTGCGTCGCGGCGACGTCGCGGCGCTGGTGATGGAGAACCGCCCCGAGTTCCTCGGCACCTGGATGGGGCTCGCGAAGCTGGGCGTCACGGTGGCGCTACTCAATACACACGCCCGCGGTCGCGCCTTCGAGCACGCCCTCGAGACGGCGGAGCCCCGGCTCGTCGTGATCGGCAGCGAGTGCCTGGGCGCCTTGGAAACTCTGGATGCCACCGCCCAGCGCTGTTTCCCCTTCTACGTCACGAGCGACAGCGACGCCGCCGTGCCGCGCAGCGCCGCGATCGGCGACTGGGACGCGCTGCTCGCGCGCGCGGACACCGAGAATCCCGATCGCGAGGTACGCGCCGGCCTGCGCGCCGGCGACGATCTCTTCTTCATCTACACCTCGGGCACCACGGGGCTTCCCAAGGCCGCGCGCCTGTCGCACATGCGCTGGCTCGGCGTCGGCGACGGGATGTCCGCCGTCGCCGGCTACGGGCCCGACGACGTGATCGGCTGCGTGCTGCCGCTCTATCACGGCGCCGGCGGCATGGTGGTGATCTCGAGCGCGCTCGCGCAGGGCGCGACGGTGTGGCTGGCGCGCCGTTTCTCGGCGAGCCGATTCTGGGACGACGTGCGTCGCTACGGTGTCACCGGCTTCCAGTACGTCGGCGAGATCTGCCGTTACCTCGTGAACCAGCCCGAGCGTCCCGGCGAACGCGAGCATCGCGTGCGCGTGATGATGGGCGCCGGCATGGGGCGCGACGTATGGGAGGAGTTCGCGCGTCGCTTCGGCGTGGCGAGAATCCTCGAAGGCTGGTCGTCGACCGAGGCGAACACATCGCTGATGAACGTCGACAATCACGTCGGCTCGTGCGGGCGCATCCCGTTTCCCGAACGCCACAATGGCCGTCTGGTGCGCTACGACCTCGAACGCGACGAGCACCCGCGGGACGCGAACGGCTGCTGCATCCTATGCGCGCCCGGCGAAGTCGGTGAGTTCCTCGGCGCGATTCCCGATCTTCCGAATTCGGGCGCCGGTCGTTTCGAGGGCTACACGGACGCCGCCGCCACCGAGCGCAAGATCCTGCGCGACGTGTTCCAGAAGGGCGATCGCTGGTACCGCTCGGGCGATCTGCTGCGCTGCGACGAAGACGGCTACTTCTATTTCGTCGACCGCATCGGCGACACGTATCGGTGGAAGAGCGAGAACGTCTCGACGCAGGAAGTCGCCGAAGCGCTCGGCGGCTTTCCCGGTCTCGAGATCGCGAACGTCTACGGCGTGCGCGTGCCGGGCGCCGAAGGACGCGCGGGTATGGCGGCGCTGGTGCTGCGCGATCGCGACGCTTTCGACGGCGCCGCGTTCTTCACCTGGGTCGAGGCAAAGCTAGCTGCCTACGCGGCGCCGCTATTCGTACGGCTCGTCGCTGAGCCCGACGTCACGTCTACCTTCAAGCTGCGCAAGGTCGACTTGCAGCGCGAAGGCTACGACCCCGCGATGGTGCGCGATCCGCTCTTCATGCGCGATCCGGCGGCGCGCGCCTACGTGCCGCTCGACGCTGCGTCGCTGGCGCGTCACCAAATTGGCTAGCGCGGACGCGGCGGTCTATTCGTCGGCGATCGTGATGGCCTGGCGCGGGCAGACGCGCGCGGCTTCTTCGAGCTTCGCGCGCATCGAGGCGGGCGGGCGCTCGATCAGGATGTGGAGGACGTCGTCGTCATCGACCCTGAAGACTTCCGGGCATACTTCCATGCAGCGCGCGTTCGCTTCGCACAGATCGAAGTCGACCACGACCTTCAGAGCCATCATCCTCTCCTCTCGTGTCGGGAGCCCGTTCGAGCGGGCCGCATCTTACCACCACCCGTTGCGAGGGGGTATATGATCCTCCGTCGCGTCTGGGGGATGGCATGCAGGAAGTGACCGAGGGCACAGTGATCGACCCGGTGTGTGGCATGACCGTCCGCGCCGAGTCGCCGCATGAGTTCGTCCATGAGGGCGTGCTCTACCGCTTCTGCGGCGCGCGTTGTGCGGAGCGCTTCCGCGCCGACCCGCCGCGCTTCCTGACCCCAAACAACCTGACAGAAAATAACCTGACGCCCGGCACCGGGCGGTACACGTGCCCGATGCATCCGGAGGTGGTGCAGGAGGGGCCGGGGGCGTGTCCGCTTTGTGGGATGGCGCTCGAGCCGGTGGCGCCGATGCGGGACGAAGGTCCGAGCGACGAGTTGCTCGACATGCAGCGGCGCCTGCTGGTGAGCGCCGTGTTGACGCTGCCCGTGTTCGCGGTCGCGATGGCGGACATGCTGCCCGAACGGCCGCTGCACGCGCTGTTCGCGCCGCGCACGCTCGCGTTCGCGCAGCTCGCGCTCGCGACGCCGGTGGTGCTCTGGGGCGGCTGGCCCTTCTTCCAGCGCGGGCTTGCCTCGCTGCGCGCGCGCCACCTGAACATGTTCACGCTGATCGCGCTCGGGACGGGTGCGGCGTGGTTGTCGAGTGTCGTCGCGACGCTCGCGCCCGGCGTGTTTCCGGCTTCGTTTCGCGGCCACGACGGCGGCGCACCGATCTACTTCGAGGCGGCCGCGGTGATCGTGACGCTGGTGCTGCTCGGGCAGGTGCTGGAGCTGCGCGCGCGGCATCGCACCGGCGCCGCGATCCGCGCGCTGCTGGCGCTCGCGCCGCGCAGCGCGCGGCGGCTCCGCGACGACGGAAGCGAAGAAGACGTCGCGCTCGAAGACGTCGGGCCCGGCGATCGACTGCGCGTCCGGCCCGGCGAAAAGGTTCCCGTCGACGGCGAGGTGATCGAAGGTCGCTCGGCGCTCGACGAGTCGATGCTCACGGGCGAGCCGATGCCCGTGGAGAAGGGACCCGGCGACCGCGTGATCGGCGCCACCGTCAATCAGGTCGGCAGCTTCGTGATGCGCGTTGATCGCGTGGGCAGCGAGACGCTGCTCGCGCAGATCGTCGCGCTGGTGGCCGAAGCGCAGCGCTCGCGTGCGCCGATCCAGCGGCTCGCCGACGCGGTCGCCGCATGGTTCGTACCCGCCGTCGTGCTTGCCGCCGTGCTGACCTTCGCCGGCTGGGTCTGGTTCGGTCCCGAGCCGCGCTTCGCGTTCGCACTGGTGAACGCGGTGGCGGTGCTGGTGATCGCGTGTCCCTGCGCGCTGGGTCTCGCGACGCCGATGTCGATCCTGGTCGCCGCTGGCAAGGGCGCCTCGGTGGGAGTGCTGTTCCGCGACGCCGAGGCGATCGAAGTGCTGCGCCGCGTCGACACGCTCGTCGTCGACAAGACGGGCACGCTCACCGAGGGACGGCCGCGTCTGGTCGCCGTGCTGCCCGCGCCCGAATTCGACGAGACCGAGCTGTTGCGCGCGGCGGCGGGACTCGAACGCGCGAGCGAACACCCGCTCGCGGCGGCGCTGCTGGCGGCGGCGCGCGAACGCGGCATCGCGCTCGATGCGGCGAGCGAGTTCGAGGCGCGGCCAGGACGCGGCGTGGTCGGCAGCGTCGGCGGTCGTCGCGTCGCGCTCGGCAACCGCGCACTGCTCGACGAGGAGCGCATCGGCGCGGATTCGCTCGATGCGAACGCCGAGGCGTTGCGCGCGGACGGCGCGACGGCGCTCTTCGTCGCGATCGACGGGCGCGCTGCCGGTGTGCTCGGCGTCGCCGATCCCGTGAAGGCGACGACGCCCGAAGCGCTGCGCCGCCTGCGCGAGGACGGCGTACACGTCGTGATGCTGACCGGCGACCATCGCACGACGGCGCAGGCCGTGGCGTCGCGACTCGGGCTCGACGAAGTGCACGCGGAGGTGTTGCCCGCACAGAAGGCGTCGCTGGTGGGGAAGCTGCAAGCCGAAGGCCACGTCGTCGCGATGGCGGGCGATGGCGTCAACGACGCGCCTGCACTTGCGCTCGCGCAGGTCGGCATCGCGATGGGCACCGGCACCGACATCGCGATGCAGAGCGCGGGCGTGACACTGGTGCGCGGCGATCTGCGCGGCGTCGCGCGCGCGCGCAGGCTCTCGAAGGCCACCGTCCGCAACATCCGCCAGAATCTGTTCTTTGCATTCGTCTACAACCTGCTCGGCGTCCCGATCGCGGCCGGCGTGCTCTACCCGGCCTTCGGCATCCTGCTCTCGCCGATGATCGCGGCGGCTGCGATGAGCCTGTCGTCGGTGTCGGTAATCGCGAACGCGCTGCGGCTTCGTCGCGTCTCATTGTGAGCGGGGCGCGGCGAAGGATCGGAGCGCCCGGCGGGGTCCCTTTCCCAGGGCGCTGGAATTCTGCCGCGCTCAAGTCTTCACGGAACGGCACCGAACCCTGGAACTCAGCCCGGCGAAAAGGTCGTCCCCGTGTTCCGCGATTTCATTCGCACCCATGTCTTCGAGCGATTCCCTCTCGTGGTGGGAATCGCGCTCGGTTTCTCGCAGTGCATCCTGGTGGCATGGGCCTTCGCGATCTTCCGCGGACCGGCTTCCATCCCATTCTCATGGCTCTTCGGGTCGGCGCTGGCGCTCGCGCTCGGGAATGGGCTGTTGATGCCACGGGTTGGTGTGGCGCGGCCGCGAGGGCGGATTGGCGCGTGGTTCGACCATGCATACGTGGCCAGCGGCTTCGGCGCGGTCGTGCTGGCCGCGGGGGTCTGCGCCGTCACGCTCGGCTTCGCGCTCGCGGTGCCGCTGCTCGCGTTCGCGGGAATGCCCCCAGAGGCGGGACTCGCGTTCTATCGCGCCGCCAGCATCGTGGCCGTGGCGGGCCTCGGCGGGGCGCTGGCATGGGGGTTCCGGTACGGCGCCCAGCACCTCGAACTCACCCTGCTCGAAATCCCGATGGCGGGCCTCAGCGAGCGCCTGCGCGGATTGCGCATCGCCCATCTCTCCGATCTCCACATCGGCAACGGAACCGAGGGCGGTCGCCTCACGGCGATCGTCGAGAAGACGAACGAGCTCGCGCCCGACCTGGTGGTCATCACGGGAGACGTCTTCGATCACGACCCGCGCCATCTCGTCGCGGGCGCGCAGGGGCTCGCCGGGCTGCGTGCTCCGCTCGGCGTGTACGCGGTGCTCGGCAATCACGATCTGATGACCGGCAAGGAGCAGGTGGCCGACGCGCTCGCGCGACGCGCGCCGGCGCTGCGCCTGCTCCGCGACGAGTGCGTGCGGCTCCCTGCCGCGGCGCCGCTCTACCTCGCTGGCATCGAAGATCCGGGGCGCGACTGGACGGAGCATGGCCACGGGCTCGCGACGATCGAGAAACTCGCTGCTGCCGCTCCTGCGGACGGGCCCCTTCTGCTCCTCGTGCATCGCCCGGACGCGTTCGCGCAGGCTGCAGCGCTGGGCTTTCGTCTCGTCCTTGCGGGACACTTCCACGGCGGACAGCTCGCGCTTCCGATCGGCGACGGCCGCTGGAATGCCGCGCGCTTCCTCACGCCCTACCACCGGGGTCTCTATCGACTCGGCGAGGCGACACTCTACGTGAGCCGCGGTCTCGGCTTTGCGGGGCCTCGCGTGCGCTTCGGGAGTCGTCCCGAGATCGCCGTGCTCGAGCTGGTCTGACGGTCGAAGCGGTCGCGTTTCGCAGTCGCGTGCCGCGCAGTAACGAAGCCGTCTGCCTGCGCGACTGAGCTAGGGTTCTCGCCGTGACGGAAGTGCCTACAGCGAGTCGCGTTCCGAGCGCGCAGTGATCAAGGGTCTCGCGCTCGGACTCGTGGTCGGTGCGCTCTTTCTCGGACTCGCGTTGTGGGGTGTGCCGCTCGACCAGGTGGGCGACGCCATCGCGAACGTCGATGGATGGTGGCTCGCGGCAGCGGCAGCGCTGTGGGTGGTCCAGTACGAGTTGCGCGCGTGGCGCCAGCTCCTGCTCGTCCAGCCGCTCGCACCGGCGACGACGTTCCGCACCCAGATCGCCATCACGCTGGTCGGCTTCTTCTGCGTGAACACGTTCCCGGCGCGGCTCGGCGAAGTCGTGCGTCCCTACCTGATGTACGAGCGCGACCAGGTGCCGATCGGCGCCGGTCTCGGTCTCGTGTTCGTCGAACGCATCATCGATTTCGTCGCACTGCTGATCGCGATGTTGCTGGTGGTGTTCTTCGCCGATCTGCCCGACCGCCGCATCGAGCTGTTCGGGCGCGACATCTCGGTGGTGGAATGGGCGCGTGGCACGGCGGTGCTGCTGTTGCCGCCGCTGATCGCGGGTGTCGTCGTGCTCGCCGCCTTCGGACCGCGCGCGCTTGCGATCGGCGAACGCATCGTGGTGGCGATCGAGTCGCGCCTGGCGGCGCCGTGGGTGAAGCGCGCCCTGCGTGGCCTGCTGCGCTTCGCGGGCAGCTTCGTCGACGGCGTCGCGAGCCTGCGCGAGCCGCGTCGTCTCGGCATGATCGTGCTGCTCACCGCGGCGCTCTTCGTGGTGATGGCGGGATTCACCTGGGCCCTCGCATGCTCCTTCGCGTTCCAGCAGTGGATCGGTTTCAGCGAGGCGATGGGCGTGCTCGGGATCACCATGCTCGGCATCGCGCTGCCCGCGCCGCCTGGCTTTGCGGGCGTCTTCGAGGCCGCCATGCGCGCGGGGCTCGCGGTGTTCGGCGTGGCCGGCGAGGAACTCGCGGCGCGCGCGCTCGGCTTTGCGCTCGTCGCCCATTGGGGCCCGTATCTCGTGATGGCAGCGTGGGCTGGCTATTACGTCTGGCGCGACAAGATGGGGCTCGGCAGGTTGTTCCGCTTCGCGCGCGGTGGGAGCGGAGCTGGGAGCGCTTGAGCCGCTGCTGGCAGCGCTTGCCCCGGCTCGTCATGCTCCGCGCATGCGCAACTCCCGTCGTACGCCTGCTCTCATCGCCGCAGTCGCTGCGGTGATCGGCGTCGGGCTCGGGATCGCGGGTCCCCTGCGCTCCTATCTGTTCGACTCGAACCTGCACCCGGTCGTGGCCGGCCAGATCTATCGAAGCGCGCAGCCGTCGGAAGGCGACATCGACCGCTGGGTCCCCGAACTCGGGCTGCGCTCGATCGTGAATCTGCGCGGCGCCAAGGGCAAGGACGATCGGCGCTGGCTCGCGGAGGAGCGCGCGGCGGCGAGTCGCAACGGAACCCTGCACGTGTCGCTGCGGATGAGTTCGGACGACATCCCGCCCGCGCAGACGTTGCGCGAGTTGGTACACATCCTCGACACCGTACCGCGTCCGCTGCTCCTTCACTGTGCCGCCGGCGCCGAGCGCAGCGGGCTCGCCTCTGCCGTGGCGGTGTTGCTGACGGGAGGCGACCTCGTCGCGGCGCGCGCGGAGTTCGCGCTCGACAAGGGCTTCGTCTACCTGGCCAACCCGCGCCTGCCGCGGGTACTCGACGAGTACGAGGAATGGCTCGCCGGGGAGCCCACCACCCCCGATCGCTTCCGCCAGTGGGTCGCGACCGAGTACGTGCCTTACTTCTATCGCGCGCAGATCGAGCCGATCGGCGCGCCGGTCCGCGTCGTAGCGGGTGCGGCGGCGGAACTGCGGGTACGCGTCACCAATACGAGTCGGCAGACGATTGCGTTCCAGTCGGCGCGCGAACGCGGGGTCCATCTGGGGGCGCACCTGCGTTCGCCCGGCGGCGCCGACCTCAGTGAGCTGCGCGCTGGCTACGTCGATCTCGAGCTGGCGCCGGGCGCCGCGACGGAACTCACGCTGCCGCTCCCGCCGATCGTCGCGCCCGGTCGCTACGAAGTCGAGGTCGACCTCGTCGATGAGGGCGTGAAATGGTTCCACGATCTCGGCTCGCAGCCGCTCACCCTGCCCATCGAGGTGGCGGAGGCGCCTTGAGCCGCGGGCGCCCCGGGTTGGAAGTGACGGCGGTGTTCTCGCTGCTCGTCGCGATGGTGTGGCACGCGGGTGCGTGGCTGCCGATCTCGCAGAGCGCGGCCGCTGCGCTCGACACGGTGTTCGGGTTGCTCGTCGCCGCGATCGTTCTCGTCGCGTGGTGGCGCGCGCGCGTCGGCTTCCGCGCGCTCGGGCTCGCACCCTCGCAATGGCGCAGCGGTTGGGAATCGATCGCGCTCTTCACGACCGCGGGAACCATCGCGCTCCTTGCGCTGGGCGCGGCGCTGGGCAGTGCGTCGTTCGCCGCCGCGCGGATTGCATGGCTCCTCGACTACGCGCCTGGCATCGCGGCGCAGCAGTTGCTGCTGCAGGGATTCTTTGCGCCGCGCATCGGGACGCTCTTCGCTGCGCGGCCGGCGCGGAGCCAGCGTATCGCGACCGTCGCCCTGGCGAGCGCGGCGTTCGTCGCGCTGCACACGCCCAACCCAGCCTTGATGGGCGGCGTCGCGGTCGCCGGTGCCTTCTGGACCTGGCACTTTCTCTTACACCGCAATCTGCTCGCCGTGCTCGCCAGCCACCTCGTGTTGGGAGCCACCGCGATGGCCGCGCTCGGCCCCGGTCCCATGCTCAACCTGCGGGTAGGTCCCGGCGCGCTCGAACTGCTGCTGCGTTGATCGCCGGCCCTCTTCAGTCCTCAGGCCGCTGCTACGCTGGCCAGCATGGTGTCCCCCGCCTCCGCCACCTTCGGCAGATCGCGCGGGCGACGCCGTTCGGGGTCGTCGGGCATGAATTTCGGGGACACGCACGAGTAGCCCATGGGTGTTCCGGCAATCGTCGCAGCGGGAGACCGCCGCGCCGCCAAGGCGGTGCGCGGCGAGAGCAAGCCGTATCTGGAACTGGCAGGGCGAACGCTCGTCGCGCACGTCGTCGCGACGCTGCAACGCGTGCCGGAAGTCTCCGAAGTGTGGGTGGTCGGGAACGCCGAGCGGCTCGAGGTTGCGCTCGGCGACGCGTCGCTCCGCGCCGCGCTGACCAAACCGCTCCACATCGTTTCGCAGTTCCGCAACCTCTACGAGAACGCCTGGGAGACGTATCGAAGATTGCTGCCGGGCGCCGGTCCCGAAGGTCGCGATCCTGCACCGGAAGACGCAGACACCTGGGCACTCTTCCTGTCGGCCGACCTGCCCTTCGCAACGCCCCAGGAGATCTCGGCGTTCATCCGCCAGACGATCGCCGCGGGCTGCGACTACGGGCTCGGGTTGTGCACCGAGGAGTCGATGCGCGACTTCTACCCCGAGTCGCCCGGCGCGCCCGGCATCCACATGGCGTACTTCAACCAGCGCGAGGGGCGCTTCCGCCAGAGCAACCTGCATCTCGTGAAGCCGGCGCGCCTCGGCAATCGCCACTACATCGAGGATCTCTACGAGCACCGTTACCAGAGGCAGATCACCGAGATGATCAAACTCGGCTGGACGCTGCTGCGCGCGGAGGGGGGCGGGCTCGCCGTGATCTACTACTACGCGCTGATGCATCTCGCGGGTGTCGCGGATCGCAACGGTTGGCGCTGGCTCGCGGATTGGCTGCGCTACCGGATCCCGATGGCACGCATCGAGAAGGGTTGTTCGGCGCTGCTCCGCACGAAGTTTCGCTTCATCGTGACGGAAGGCGGTGGCTGCGCGGTGGACATCGACAACGAACCCGATCTCGCGGCGGCGAGTGAACTCTTCGATCGCTGGCGAGCCCGCCAGCTCGCACGCGTCGAGTCGATCTATGGGCCGCTGCCGCTGTCGGAGCGCGCGACGCCGGCATCGGGAGAATCACGGTGAGCGTGGCCGACGAGGTGCTCGCGGTGCGTCGCACGGCAGGCGTGTTCCGGCTCTCGGGTCGCGCGCTGCTCGAAGTGCACGGCTCGGATCGCGTGCGCTTCCTGCAGGGTCAGCTCAGCAATGACGTCGCCAAGCTCGATCCATCGGGGCCTCACTCGGGCTGCTACGCGTTCGCGCTCACGCGCGAGGGTCGGATCGTCGCCGATTTTCACGTCGTCGTGCGACCCGATTCGTTCTGGCTCGAGACCGCGGCGATGGCGTTGCCGACGGCGATTGCACGTCTCGAGAAGTTCGTGATTGCGGACGACGTGCAGATCGCCGACCGCAGTGCTGCGTTTGCGCGCTTTGCGGTCGAGGGTCCGCGCGCGCCGGAGCTGGTCGCGACGGCCGCGGGCGCGGCGCTGCAGATTGCGGCGGAATGCGCGGTGTCCACACAGATCAGCGGCGTCGAGGCGGTGGTCGGGGCGTGGGGATCGAGCGGCGAGGCGGCGTTCCAGATCTTTGCCGCCTCCGAGCACACAGCGGCAGTGGAAGCCGCACTGCGGGGGGCTGGAGACGCCTGCGGCGCGATCTTCGCCAGCGAAGTGGCGCTCGAGGTGTTGCGCGTCGAGGCCGGCAAGCCGCGCTGGGGCGCCGAGTTGGGGGAGCACACGCTGCCGGCCGAGCTGCGTCTGGTCGATCGCGCGATCTCGTTCACGAAGGGTTGCTACACGGGCCAGGAAGTGGTGGCGCGGATGCAGTCGCGGGGCCGTGTCGGTCATCTGCTGGTGGGCGTCGCGCTGGAGGGGGACGTGCTGCCCGCAACGGGCGCGGCGATCGAGGCGAACGGCGCTCGC
>Ga0113563_10000345_pt1 | contig 21508 bp, 17 predicted proteins | sample Mud3Dept3metaG_FD_80117 | JGI IMG/M metagenome (GOLD analysis project Ga0113563, IMG submission 80117) | Freshwater wetland microbial communities from Ohio, USA, analyzing the effect of biotic and abiotic controls - Mud 3 Core 4 Depth 3... | ecosystem: Environmental > Aquatic > Freshwater >... | reverse complement strand
AAGGAAAATGAAGGGCAACCTGGCAGATGAACAATCCTGTCCGGAAAGTTAAATACAACAGAGTCGTTAATGATTCTTTCTTGGGGATAGAGCAGGTTATTGACTAACAGAAGAATCAGTAAAATCAGGTATCCGAATGATCTTCTGTATTTTATTCGTAGACACCACATCAGGTTTCATGAGGATTGTTTCCAAGAACATCGTCCGAATTGAACTGGAATCCCAGACGCTTGCCGGTTATTACCCGTGAATGTTGGATTTTGGCCTCTGCCTGCCCTACCGTTGCGATTTTGACGGTATCATATGGCGGAACAAGAAGGTCAAATTCCAGGGCATACTGTATTGCTGTCTCAATAATTACCTGTAAAGATTCCTTGCTTATTTTTTCATTTCCGTAATTGGTAAACAGCATACCCATCTGCCTCTTTCCTTCAACAAAGTACTGGTTTTCATGGTTGATGAATATCCTGGCAATAAGGTATCCAAGGTCATCCAGGCGTGAATATTTAAACGAATCGAACAGAAAATTATAGATATTGATTATTCCGGAATATGCGTTATACTTATTTTTCTGAATATAGGCTGTTTTCCATGCAGGATGCTCCCTGTCGAACTGAAAGATATTTGAATGCATACTGAAGAATAAAATATCGCCTGCTACCTTTAGCTGAGCATCAAAATTACTGCGGTCAGCATATTCCAGTTTAATTCTTGAATCGATACCGCCCAAATTGACATTAACATCTCGGGAGAGGTTTTTCAATATCTCCTTGACAGTACAGAATGACTCAAATGTATTGTCATAAACTTTTTGCTTAAGGACTGATTTTTCTTTAAGTGTCGAGATTATGGTCTGTTTCTTTTCATTCAGATCGGACATGGTAACGGATTCTTTATGTGAGATTGAGAAAGCTAAATTAATACTTTTTCTGACTTTAACATTCACCCATTTTAGATGACATTAATAGGATATTGCAAACAGAACCCGTCTTTTTGAAGGTTTACCTGAATAGATACATTTCCCGGATTCTTCGGGAGCATCGAATGGAATACATCTGATAGTTGCTTTAGTCTCCTCCTTTATCTTTTCCTCAGTTTCAGCCGTTCCATCCCAGTGAGCCATAATGAAACCTCCCTGGTTTTCCATAATGTTGACAAATTCATCCCATTTATCAATATAAAAAGTATTCTGCTTTTTAAACTCTGAAGCCTTCCTGTAAATATTTTCCTGGATGTCAACAAGAAGTTTTGATATGTGCAGGACAGAATCGTCCATCGAAACTATTTCCTTCGTAAGAGTATCTCTGCGTGCAATTTCAACAGTTTTGTTTTCAATATCACGAGGACCAATTGCAATACGGACCGGAACACCTTTAAGTTCATAATCTGCAAATTTCCATCCGGGTTTATTATTGTCGCGGTCATCGTATTTAACTGAGATCCCTTTTACCTCGAATTCAGCCTTGATTCTTTCTGCAGCTTCAGAAATGCTTTTCAGCTGTTCTTCATTTTTAAAAATGGGGACTATTACGACCTGGATTGGTGCCAGTCTGGGAGGCAATACCAACCCGTGATTATCGGAATGAGCCATTATAAGAGCTCCAATCAGCCTGGTTGATACTCCCCAGGAAGTAGCCCATACATAATCGAGTTTCCCGGTTTTATCAGTAAACTGCACATCAAATGCTTTTGCAAAATTCTGACCAAGAAAATGGCTGGTTCCAGCCTGTAGTGCTTTGCCATCCTGCATCAGAGCTTCTATTGCATAGGTTTCTAAGGCGCCTGCAAAACGTTCATTTTCAGACTTATAGCCTTTAATCACCGGGATTGCCATGTACTTCTCCGCAAACTCAGCATAGACATTAATCATTCTTTCTGTCTCTTCAACAGCCTCTTCACTTGTAGCATGAGCTGTATGACCTTCCTGCCACAGAAATTCTGAAGTTCTTAGGAAAAGCCTGGTTCTCATTTCCCATCTTACAACATTTGCCCATTGATTTATAAGGATCGGCAGGTCTCTGTAAGAATGAATCCAGTTTTTGTATGAATTCCATATAATAGTTTCTGAAGTGGGACGAATAATAAGTTCTTCTTCAAGCTTTGCAGATGGATCGACCACAACACCATCTCCATTTTCATCTTTTTTAAGACGGTAATGAGTCACTATTGCACACTCTTTTGCAAATCCCTCGACATGTTTTGCTTCCTTACTGAAGAATGATTTCGGGATAAATATCGGAAAATAGGCATTGACGTGCCCCGTTGCTTTGAACATCTTATCAAGTTCAGCCTGAATTTTTTCCCATATTGCATATCCGTAAGGCCTGATGACCATGCATCCTCTAACAGCAGAGTTTTCAGCCAGTTCTGCCTTGATAACCAGATCGTTATACCATTGTGCATAATTCTCATCCCTTTTTGTTAAAAACTTTGCCATATTTTTGGTACACTATTTGATTTACTTTATAATGAATAAGAAAAGATGACGCAAAAATAGACAAAAAGTTATCATTAAAAAAAACAGGAGGTTCATCATGAAAGCAAATTTATACATCGGAATTTTATCAGCACTGATACTTGCAGTTTCACCTGTAAAAGCTCAGTTAGCTGATAATCGTGACTTCAGTCGTGGTGAGGCCGGGGTGGTAATAAATAATTACTACGGTGATTATGATTATTACTATTCATCACGAATCAACAGGTTTCACAGATCATATGCAGTCTTTGACTATTACTCTCCTGTTTACACTGATACATACTGGTATACTTACCAGCCATACTCATGGGGCTTAAGCATCTATGGAAATAGCGGATTAGGCTTCGGATATGCTGTGAATTATCCGGTTTACTACTATGGATGGGGATATAATAACTGGTACAACTACGATTACGGGTGGTACGATCCTTATTACGGAAGCTCATGGTACTGGGGTTACGATCCATTTTACTATAGCTGGTACACTCCGGTGGTGATCAACCTGAATTTCGGTCACAGATGGGGACATAATTACTGGGCATGGAACAGGCATGACTACTGGTACAATGATTACAGACCACATTATAATACTTATCATAACAACTACAATTATTCCTCACACAGGTACTCTTCAAGAGAATTCAATGACAGAAATATAAATCCTGAAAACAGCAGGACTAATCCTGGAAATTATTCAAGACGTGAAAACACTCCTGGATCATCTTCACGAAATGAAGTGTACAGGAATAATGAAAGGGTAAATCCCAATAATGGTAACTTAAATGGTGAAATGAGGAGAAATACAAATACCAGCCGCAATAACAGCAATAACGGTAATAACAGAAACAGCCGTCCTGAAGGGAATAACGGTAATTTCAGGGAAAATAACAATAATTCCGGTAACAGCGGAAATAATAACCACAGCCGTCCTGATGGCATTAATGGAAATTTTGGTAACAGAGGCAATGACAATATAAGCACCAGAACTCCTGCAACAGTACCATCAAACAGAAGAACAGAACAGACCTCTCCTTCAAGAACTCAATATAATAACAATCAGGGAATCAGGTCCAGAACAGCTGTCGGCAGTACATCAGGCTCGCAGGTCAATGCCAGCAGATCTAATAATGTAAGCCGCAGCAGTCAGGCACCCGCTGTTAAAAGCACAGGCAGAACTTACAGTGCTCCGGCAAGAAGCTCAGCACCTTCAAGAGGAGCAACGGTTTCACAGAGCAGAAGTTCATCCAGGGCTCAATCAAAATCATCCGGGTCATCATCCAAATCATCTTCCTCAAGATCCTCCTCTTCAAGAACCTCTTCTTCAAGATCCTCTGACTCTTCTTCAAGGGATAAAGGAAGAAGGTAATTAAAGGATAATAATATGCAGAAAGGGACATGTTGCAACATATCCCTTTTTTTTTATAAATTTGATGAATTGATATACAAGGCTTATCTTCCTGGATAAAACTTAAAAAGCCTTTATGCCTGTAATTATTTGGTACAATATTTGTTCTTTATAAAAAAACAAAACAAGGAATCAAACATGAAAGCATTAAATTACATATCACTCTTCGCACTTCTGGCTTTAGGGTCCTGTACATCAAAACTTTATACAGGTGCTGAGTACGATGACCTTTACTATCTGCCTTCAGACGCACCGGTAGCAACAACCAGTAAACCTGTAACCAGGCAGCAGATTGTTGAGGGTAATTTAAAGTCTGCAGATTATTATGATAATATTTATGCAGCTGATACTCTTGTATCAGATGAGTTTAATGATGCAGTTGATTATGACGATGTCATTGCAAATCAAAACAGCGGTACCAATATTTACAACTATTATGATAATTATTCGTACGCTGGCCGTTTAAACAGGTTTTACGGAAACTATTTTTACCCTTACTGGAGAGATCCTTTCTATTACAGCTGGGGATACCCTTCATTCGGGTTCGGTTACCGTGGATCCCCGTATTATTACGATCCGTTCTACTATGATCCGTTCTATTATGATTATGGTTATTATGGTAGTTATTACGGAGGTTATTATGGAGGTATGTACGGAGGCTACTATGGCTACAGTCCATATTATTATAACTACTCACCATTCTACAACAACTGGGGTTACTATTCCAATGTTAATAAATACCGGGATAATTCTGTAACATACGGCAGAAGAGAAAGACAGAGTACTTCCTCCACCAGGTGGAACAGCAATGTAATGCCAAGTTCAGCATCGTCAAGGAGAGACAGTTATATTTCAAAAGGAACAGGTAAGGATGACACAAGAAAATCTGTACCTGTTGGTGCACCTGGCTCCAGAAGGACAATATCATCAGCAAATTCCAATAATGCAGGTGTTAAGACTGATCAGGGTATTGTTAAAAGCGCTGTCTCCTCTCAGGACAGGGCCACAACACGCAGCTCATCTGTTTCAAGACCTGAATATAAGAGTGTAAATAGAACCTACACACCCAGTTACAGTAATCCAAGGATGAGTACCAGGCCATCATATAATAACAGCAGAGTTAATACCAATCCAAGTACCGGTTCCGGTCGTTCTTCGGAATATTACGCACCTTCCAGAACTAATACAAACAGAAGCAGCTCATCGGTATCTGCCGGACAAAGCAGATCAAGCTCTTCATACAGGAATTCAGGTACCTATTCAGCTCCCGCAAGGAGAAGTGTTGGAAGCTCAAGCGGATATTCATCAGGATCGTATAGTTCGGGTAGATCCTACAGCAGCAGCGGATCTTCGTCAAGAGATAGTTATTCCTCAGGCTCTTCAGGTTCGTCAGGCTCTTCTTCTTCCGGATCATCCAGATCCTCAGGAGGATCATCTTCCAGCGGGAGGAGATAGATGTATTCGAAATTTTCTATGTACAATAGTTCATTCTTTTTATGGAGTGGTGGAATACTTTTAAAGAAAATCAAAGATTATGAAAAAAATTAGTTTCATATTTATAACAATACTGTCGATAAACACCTGGAGTTTTGCCCAGAATGTCGATGATGCTCTAAGATACTCCCAGGTATTTTATTCCGGAACATCCAGGTTTAATTCAATGGGAGGAGCATTCACAGCACTCGGAGGAGATATCTCAACCCTGAGCCAGAATCCGGCTGGAATTGGTATATTCAGGTCATCAGAAATATCTGTTACCCCACAACTGTTTCATATTAAAACTATTGCAAATTTTAAATCCAATAGTTCTGAAGACTATATATATGATTTTAATCTTCCTCAGGCAGGAGTAGTTTTAAATCTTATTAATAAGAATTCAGAGTCAGGACTAATGACCCTCAATGTTGGATACGCCTTCCAAAAAACTAACAACTTTAATCAGAGCGTTGTTGTGGAAGGTATCAGCAATAGGAGCTCGCTCGCTGATTACTGGGCGGAAATCAGCAACGGGTATTACAGTGATGAACTGTTAGCAAATGTCCCTGCTGCATATCTTGGTTGGAAAACATGGGTAATCGATTCTCTTTCAGGCTTTAATGACCGATATGAGACTGCATATTCTAACTATGGTGAAAACCTTCCTTCCATCTATGGGCAGAATATGAAGCGGCTTATCTCTAATAAGGGCTATACGGGAGAACATGCTTTCACTGTAGGCGGAAACTGGTCAAATAAATTATATTTCGGAGCAACTTTAGGAATCAGCCGATTGAGCTATTCAAGTCAGTACGAACATATGGAATCAACAGAAGAAGACCTGGCATCAAAACTTACTGATTTTAATTATACATATTATTACGATAATTCCGGAACAGGATATTCATTTAAGATCGGGGCAATTTACAAACCAATCGATATGCTGCGTATTGGTTTTGCATTTCATTCACCAACCATGTACAGAATAAATGAATATATCTATGATAATATTTCCACTTATTACAGCGATGTTGCTGTCCCTTATGAAGCATCAATAGATCCTGTAAGATTCAACTATGCACTTACTACTCCTTTCAGGGCAATGATAGGCGTTGCTCTGCAGGTAAAAAAACTGGCTCTCTTAAGCGCTGATTATGAGTTTGTTGATTACAGGGCTGCCAGGTTTTCCGAAACAGGTGATGATTATAATTACAGCATTAAGAATCAGGAAATTAAAAACAGTCTCGAATCAGCCAGCAACTTAAGATTTGGTGCAGAGGTACGGCTTAGCAAAATATATCTTCGCGGAGGATATAGTTTTTATGGTGGGCCATGGAAAACAGGAGATATTAATGATGAATTAAATTATAATTCAGTCTCCTTCGGAATAGGATTCAGGGAACAAAATCTTAGTATTGATTTTGGTTACACCAATATGTCAAATCCTTACAATTATATACTTTATGACGCTTTAATCGAAACACCTATGTCCGATATGAACATCAGAAGAAACATTTTTAATGTTACGTTCGGATATAGATTCAGTTACTGATGCTTTGTTTGACTTCCTTGTTAAAGGGCTGCTTCGGATGAAGCAGCTTTTTTTTGTTCCTCATGTTCCGTGAAGGTAATTAACTGCCTCTGGTCCTGTATTAAAAACCAGATCGACAATACTTAATCCCGGAACAAATCCCAATTCAGAGTTGAAAACCTGGAGATAATTCTTACAAAGATAGTTAGAGACTTTTTTAGGGCTGATACTGTACCTGAAATCACCCTGCTTTTTTTCAACCGGACTGAATTTAGTTGTATATAATATTCTGATCTCGATTTTTATTATTTTAAGTATTGCCTGAAGAAGATCCAGATTCAGATCAAGAAGATACCTGTACCTGGTTTGTATAATTTTTTCAATGCTTTCGAAGTAATAAAGAAAATAAGGAGAGGAACTATATGATGCAGTCAGGGCTCTGAGATGAATCTGCTGCCATCTTTTTGAATAATCTATTTTAATATCTTTAACCGGGGTTTTATGAAAGCTGCCCAGATAAACAGGTACTGTAAGAAGTTGTGGCCCTTGCGGGGAAAGAATATAGCATCGGTTACGGTACGATTGTTTAAGATAATTTTCCTCTCTTTCGATGAAAACTTCAGCAGCATTTAAAATGTGTGCAAAATACTCAACAGGAGGCAGATATGCAGAAGAGAGTAAGATTTCACAAGCCATAATCTCAGATCCTGTTGATCATGCTTGCTGAAAATCCTGCACCAAAACCATTGTCAATGTTAACGACAGTTACTCCTGATGAGCAGCTTGTAAGCATGCCAAGGAGGGCAGAGATTCCACCGAAATTTGCGCCATAACCGACACTTGTAGGAACAGCAATAACAGGTTTATCCACCAGACCGCCGACCACGCTTGCCAGGGCACCTTCCATACCGGCAATAACAATGATCACTTTGCATTTTCTGATTTCAGGCAGTTTATCCACAAGCCTGTGAATTCCGGCAACACCTGCATCATAAATCCTCACTACTCTGTTGCCAAGAAGTTCTGCTGTTACAGCTGCCTCTTCAGCAACAGGAATATCAGATGTCCCGGCTGTAATTACTGCTATGCTGGTCTCGGGTGTTACAGGCTTTTTCTTCTGAACAGAGATTATCCTTGCTTCCGGGAAATAAACTGCGGCAGAAGAGATGTCTCTGACAGCTTCATACATTTCGTTATTTGCCCGTGTTCCGATTACATTATTTTCTTTTTCGATCATTACCCTGAAGATATCCCTTACCTGTTCAGCTGTTTTACCTGCACAATAAACAATTTCAGGAACTCCTGTTCTCTGTTCACGGTGATGATCAATCCTGGCAAAACCAAGATCGGTGTATGGGAAAGTCTTTAATACCTCAAGAGCATCTTCTATGTTTTTCGTACCCTCTTTGACTTCTTTGAGTAACTTTTCAATCTCTTTTCCTGTCATGTCTCTTTCTTTTCAGGATTCATACTTCCGGTTCGGTAGCCCTCGAGGTCCAAAGATATGTATCTGAATCCGATTTTTTTCAAATCAGAGACAATAAGTTCTCTACCGGGATCATTAATGATTCTTTCAAGATAACCTGGCAGGCATTCAATTCTCGCAGTATCACCATGAGCTCTAACCCTGGTTCCCGGATATCCTCTTTCGAACAAAATATCCTCAGCTTTCTCCACCATCCTTAACGTAACATCATTTATTTCAGTTTCATAGGGAATCCTTGTCAGCAAACAGGCCATTGCAGGCTTATCCCATAGCATCAATCCTGCTTGTTTTGATAACAGTCTGATATCCTGCTTGGTAAGTCCAGCTTCTGCAAGCGGACTCCTGATATCCAACTCTTTTAATGCTTTGAGGCCAGGACGAAATTCACCTTTGTCATCAGCATTTGTACCATCCGCGATATGTTTGTAATCATTTTTCCGGCCATATTCTGCAATTCTTGTAAACAATGTTTTTTTGCACAGATAACACCTTTCAAGTGGATTATGCCTGATTATTTCAGGGAATTCAATGTCGATTATTTTATGGTTAATACCATATGCATCAGCAAATTCAACAGCCTCATTAATTTCCCGGGATGGAATATATGGTGTACGTACTGTAACTGCCATTATTTTTAAATTTCCCAGCATCTTTGCTCTGTAGGCCAGGAATGAGCTATCTACACCCCCTGAAAATGCAATAATGAATGATTTGAGATCTTTTAATATTGAATTGAGTTCTATTGATTTTGTTTCTGTCATACCTGATTTTCATGTACTCAATCCCTGTTACCTATCTAAATAATTAAGATTGGGTAAGGGTGATATATTAAAAAAAATACCTTTTACTCATTATGAACGGAAAATGATTCATTTATGTCTATTAACAATTGAAGCCATAATATTGTTGTAAACCTCCTTAACCGGTAAACCTTTTTCTGATGCAATTCTTCTGCATTCTTCAAATTCAGGTTTGCATGACACCTCTTTGCCTTTATAATATGAGCATTTCAGAGTTATTTTTCCATATACTGTCTGAATTTTGCTGAATTTCCTTGCAAGAGTATCTTTTTTAAAAGTGAAAGTCCTTATACCCACTGATGTAGATTCAATAAAAATAATTTCTTTTAAAGCCTCTTCTGATCCTGTTTCACATATTACACAGAGCACGTTACCTGGTCTGCCTTTTTTCATTATTATATTAGAGATGAATACATCCGATGCTCCTGCGGTGAACAATTTCTCAGAAATATGTTCAAAAAACTCAGGATTCATATCATCGATATTGCATTCAAGCAGCAGGGCGTCATGACCTGAAAGGGACTCTTCTGCTTCTCCAAGGAAAACACGAAGAAGATTTGGTACGTCAGGATGATCTTTTTGTCCGACTCCATAACCTGTTTTATTAATTCTGAATGCAGAAGATGTACAAAAATGTGTTCCCAGTGTGGCTAATATTGCAGCACCGGTAGGAGTGGTTGCTTCAAAGTCGACACTTCCTTTTTTGACAGGCAAACCTTTAATTATTTCCGCTGTTGCAGGTGCCGGAACAGGAAGCTTCCCATGATCACATTTCACAAAACCACTGCCAAGCTCTATGGTTGAAACATATACTGTATCGACATTAAGGGCAATGAAGCAGACAGCAGCACCAACAATATCAATTATGGAGTCAATAGCACCTACTTCATGAAAATGGACTTTTTCAAGTGGAATATCATGGACAAAGGCTTCAGCAGAAGCAACTTTCATGAAAATATTTATACTAAGCTCCTTTATTTTACTGGCAAGTTCTGAATCATTAATAATTCTTTCAATGTCGTGCAGATTCCTTTGCTCATGTTCCTTATGTGTCAGTTTCACAGTCACTTTTGTTCCACGAATACCGTGCCGCTGATCCTTTTCAACAATCAGTTTCCATCCTTTGAGATTTAGCTTGGTCAATTCATTGACCAGAAACGTTTTGTCCACTCCGAGGTCAATCATGGCACCAAGATTCATATCACCGCTTATACCTGAAAAACAATCGTAGTAAAGGATTTTCATTTTAGCAGAAGATTAAATTAGTTATCTACACGACTTAAATTATTGTTTGTTATTGCATTAATAAGCCCATACAAATTTCTGTGCTAATATACTACTTACAATTCATTACAGAATAACAAAAAAAAATTGTATTTTTCGGCACTTTTATAAATGCCTTAGAATTCAATAATTTTTGAAACTATGAAAAGAAGGGACTTCCTCAGGCAATCAGCAGGTGCAGGTCTGGCGGCTGGAGCTGCTTTGAGCTTTGGAGGATACAAAAAGTTATGGATAACTGATTCCGCAAATGCAAAATATGATATGGTTGCTGTTATGGGAGGCAACCCTGATGCTATGTTCGATCTTGGTATACAAGAACTTGGAGGGATGGGTGCGTTTATCCAGAAAGGGCAGAAAGTTCTTGTCAAGCCAAATATCGGCTGGGACGTAATTCCTGATCTCGCGGCAAATACTAACCCGCTCCTTGTTGGAAGGATTATTCAACATTGCTTTAAAGCAGGAGCAAAAGAAGTATATGTATTTGATCATACCTGCGATAACTGGATAAGTTGTTATAAAAACTCCGGGATTGAGAAAGCAGCTAAAAGTGCTGGTGCAAAAGTTGTTCCGGCCAATTCGGAAAGTTATTATCAGCAGATTGAAATTCCTGGCGGGATTATGCTGAAGACAGCCAAGGTCCACGAATTGTTGCTTGATACCGATGTTTTCATAAATGTCCCGGTCCTTAAAGATCATAACTCTACCAGAATGACCTGCTGCCTTAAAAATATGATGGGTGTTGTCTGGGACAGGGGATACTGGCATTCGAACAATCTTAACCAGTGTATTGCTGATTATGCATTATTTGAAAAGAAACCTGCTCTTAATATTATTGATTGTTATAATGTGATGGTCAAACACGGCCCTCAGGGAGTATAAAAGGAAGATATAGTACAGATGAAATCGCTGATTATTACCAGCGACTGGGTAGCTGGCGATACTGCTGCCTCTAAAATGCTTGGTGTTGAAACTTCAAAAATAGAATATATACCTCTGGCGCATAAAATGGGCTTGGGAAACATGAATATAGATTCCCTTAATATTAAAAGAATTAAAATGTAATTCCAGATGAGGTCACCAATCCTGAGAAGTTTCCGGATACTCTTTTCTGCACTGGTTTTTATATGCTTCTTTATTGTTTTTGTCGATTTTAAAAATCTGATACCGGCAAAATATGTCAACATACTGCTTAGTCTGCAGTTTATACCATCAGCATTAAAATTCTTCAACCTCAGGACACTTTTATCTGCCGGTTTTGTTGCCGTTCTTATTCTTACTGTCTTAACTGGCAGAACTTATTGCTCTTTTTTATGTCCTCTTGGTATCGGACAGGATCTGTTCAGCAGGATAGGAGGGCGCATTAAAAAGAAATTCAGAAGATATGGATTCAGGAAACCTTTTACTGTAATCAGGTACTCGCTTCTTGCTATAACGCTCATAGTAACAATATTATGGGGAGTATATATGTTAACTCTCCTTGATCCTTACAGTATTTTTGGCAGGTTCATGACCTATTTTGCAAAGCCTGCTGTCATTGTCATTAATAATTTTATCGGAGGAATCCTGCACAAATTCGATATTTATACTCTTGACCATATAACGGTTAAAGGGTACGAACTTCTGACATATTCTGTACCAGCAGTATTTTTATTCCTTGTAGGAATTTTATCGTTAACAAGGGGAAGGCTTTATTGTAATATGATCTGTCCTGTCGGAACTCTGCTTGGGCTTCTTTCAAAAGTATCCATATTAAGGATTATATTTGATGAAGGTAAATGCACTCGTTGCGGAAGATGTTCAATAGGCTGTAAATCATCATGTATTGATTTTCTGAATTACCGGGTTGATGTTACACGTTGCGTGGATTGTTTTAATTGTATTAAAATCTGTCCTGATAAAGCGCTCTCATATGGTTTTGTCAGACTGAAAAAGAAGACTCATGAAACGGATCCCGATAAGCGTAAATTCGTTGCCGGATCACTGATGCTTCTTCTGGGATTGCCTCAGATATTGAAAGGACAGGATAAGAAGGCTCCGATTCCCAAAAGAGAATCGACAGTCAAAGAGAATAAAACATACCCTGTATGCCCTCCCGGCGGAGTTTCTATCACTGACTTCAATAAAGAATGCACGGCCTGTTCACTTTGTATTGCGATTTGTCCGAACGGTGTATTGCAACCTGCACTTTTACAATACGGTGTCGCCGGGGTTATGCAACCTGTAATGGACTATCATAAAAGTTTTTGCACATATAATTGTATAAAATGTACAGAAGTTTGCCCTACATATGCACTGCATCCCCTGGTTCTTGAAGCCAAGAAATTGACCCAGATAGGACAGGTACATTTCATAAAGGATAATTGTATAGTTAAAACAGAAAAAACAGCTTGTGGTGCATGCTCAGAGGCTTGTCCGACTAAAGCAGTTTATATGATTCCCTATGAAGGAAATCTGCTCATCCCTGAAACTAATATAGAAATATGCATTGGATGCGGGCATTGTGAATTTGCATGCCCAACGACTCCTTATAAGGCTATCTTCGTCGATGGAAACGCAATCCACACGACAGCAAAAAAACCTGAAAATCAGCAGTCTGAAAAAGAAATTCCGGCTGAATTTCCTTTTTAGCTTTCAAACGGTACTTTAATCTGTCTGATATCATGAAAACATGATATTTATATGCTTTGAGTCCTAATAATCAGCTAATTTTGCTATTAAATGTTGATTTCTTATCTGTCATATTATGAAACCATCACATATTGAGCATATTGGAATTGCAGTAAATGACCTTCAAACTGCTATCAGATTCTATGAAAATGTTTTTGGGTTGAAATGCTATAAGATTGAAGATGTTGCTGAACAAAAAGTAAAAACAGCATTTTTTAAGATAGGTCAGACAAAAATTGAACTGCTCGAGCCAACTGATCCTGAAGGACCAGTAGGGAAATTCATTGAAAAAAAAGGAGAAGGAATACACCACATGGCTTTTGCAGTGAAAAATATAAAAAGACATCTGAAATATGCAGAAAATAAAGGCGTCAGGCTTATTGATGCTCAGCCCCGAAAGGGAGCAGAAGGACTCGATATCGCTTTTTTCCATCCGAAATCAGCATCGGGGGTACTGATTGAATTATGTGAGGATAAAAACAGTCAAACCTGATAACAAATGTCCGTAATATGATTAAGAAGATTACCACTACAGGCAATGCCGGACCAAAGATCAGATCCGACTGCGAAATTACATTAGAGCTCAGACAAAGGGGTGGGATAGTTATAGATTTGACATCCAGGGTTCAAACATTATACGGTGAATCAATCAAAGATCTTTGTCGCGATATATTTAAATTTTTTAATATCCGAAATGCTGTCGTCAAAATCAATGATTCCGGTGCCCTTTCATTTGTAATAGCTGCCCGTATTGAAGCAGCTGTAAAAAACCTGACAGATTCTGCGTTGGAATACCTGCCTGAAATGAATGGCGAAAACAAATATGCAACAACAGCAGGAAGATTAAGGTTTTCAAGGCTTTATGTTCCCGGTAACACGCCAAGTATGATGATAAATGCAGGGCTTCACTCAGCTGACGGAATCATACTGGACCTTGAAGACTCAGTAGCTCCAGGGAAGAAAGATGAAGCAAGAATACTTGTCAGAAACGCATTGCGTCAGATAGATTTCCGGGGCGCTGAGAGAATGGTAAGGATAAACCAGGGTAACACAGGTTTGAAAGACCTGCATTGTGTTGTTCCTCATAATGTTAATCTTATCCTTATTCCCAAGTGTGAGACAAAAAATCAGGTTGAAAGAGTTGAAAAGGAAATCGATGCAATTCGTAAAAAGCTGAAAATATCGAATCCTGTTTTCCTGATGCCGATAATTGAAAGTGCTCTGGGTATTGAGAACTCATTTAAAATTGCAAAAGCTTCAAAAAATGTTGTGGCATTGGCAATCGGTCTCGAAGATTTCACAGCTGACCTTGGTGTTCCCAGGACAGCTGAAGCCAGAGAATCATTTTATGCCAGAACAAGGCTGGTAGTTGCAGCGAAAGCTGCCGGCATTCAACCGATTGATTCAGTATTTTCTGATGTCGATGACATGGAAGCTTTAAGACAGAATGTTATAGTATCCAAGTCATTAGGATTTGAAGGTATGGGTTGTATTCATCCAAAACAGGTTAACGTAATTAATCAGGGATATGCTCCTGATGAAGCAGAAATTGAAAAATCAACAAAAATTGTTGTCGCTTTTAATGAAGCCCGTAAAAAAGGACTTGCTGTGGTTGCACTCGGTTCAAAAATGATTGATCCTCCTGTCGTTGAGAGAGCTCAGAAGGTTCTCGATCTGGCAATAAGGTTCGGAAAATTATCACAAGACTGGATAAAGCAGATCCCCTGAACAAGGATTTAACAAATTATAATTTTGGGAAATGACTATCAAGACTATAATTAATGCCGCTGGAAGATCAGTTCCTCTGGTGGTTAACAATCAGCCGGTCGTCCCTTATAAGGGAGTAGGAAAACACAGGCCTGTAGGCGGGAAATATTCACCACCGATACCAACCTGTTCAGATTATCCTGCTGACGGTAATAAAGTAGTAAAATCACTGGAAGAAGCGCTTCGAAAATGCGGTCTTCACAACGGTATGACGATCTCAACTCATCATCATATGAGAGACGGTGACCTCATAAGTAATAAGATATTTGAGATTGCGTCGGCAATGAAAGTAAAGGATCTTGTTTGGTTCCCTTCAGCTTCCTTCCCTTGCAATGATCCAGTTATAAAATTTCTGGAGGATGGCACAATTAACAGGATAGAAGGAAGCATGAACGGCCCCCTCGGAAGGTTTGTATCTGAAGGAAAAATGAAGGGGACAGCAGTTCTCCGATCGCATGGAGGAAGAGTACAGGCAATTCAGGATGGAGAGGTTAAGATAGATATTGCAGTGCTGGTGGCACCTGCTGCCGATTCTTTTGGCAATGCAAAAGGTACCGGAGGAAAATCATCATGTGGTGTTCTGGGTTATGCAAAAGCTGACAGTATGTATGCATCCAAAGTTATTGTTGTGACTGATAACCTGATAGATATACCATGTTACCCGATGGAGATTGAAGGCAATTATGTCGATTATGTAGTGGTTGTAGATAAGATAGGGATACCAGAAAAAATTGTTTCAGGAACAACTCAGGTAACTAAAAGTCCGGATAGACTTCTAATTGCTGAGATGACTGCAGCTTTTCTTGAAAAGTCAGGTATATTAAAAGATGGGATTACCATGCAGGCAGGGGCGGGAGGAACCTCACTTGCCATCGCAGTCTATCTTCATCAGATCCTGAAGCAGAAAGGCTGGAAAGCTAAGTTTGGTTTTGGAGGCAGTACAAAGTATATGGTCAATATGCTTGAGGATGGACAAATGGGAGTTATACTCGATGCACAAGCTTTTGACCTGGATGCAGTCAGATCAGTTGAAGAAAATGCCAACCATGTACCTTATCCGGTTTTTAATGCATATAACTATCATTCAAAGGGAAACCTGACCAGCATGATGGATATAATGATCCTTGGGGCAACCGAAGTAGATCTGAATTTTAACGGTAACGTTGTGACACATTCTGATGGTTATCTTCTTCATGGCATCGGCGGCTGGCAAAATTGTCTTCATGCCCGGAATGTTATACTACCGCTTCCTCTTTTCCGTGACAGAATACCCGTAATAGTCGATGAAGTAACAACACTCTGCGGGCCGGGCGAAATGATAGACGTTATTATTACTGAGCGGGGAATAGCTGTTAATCCGCTCAGAAAAGATCTGATAAAGAGCATAAAGGGCAGCAGCCTGCCGCTCAGGTCCATCAAAGAATTGAAAGATGAAGCTGAGCGGATATGTGGCAAGCCTCAAAAAGCACAATTTGAAGATAAAATTGTAGCAGTTGTAAAATGGGTCGACGGAACTGTAATTGATGTAGTAAGAAGAATCAAAACAAAATAATTGACTTATATGGAAAGATACAAATGTCAGGTATGCGGTTATATTTATGATCCTGTTGCGGGAGAACCAGAAAATGGCATAAAACCGGGAACTTCCTTCAATGACCTGCCTGCTGATTATTTATGTCCTTTATGTTATGCGGGGAAGGATGATTTTATCGTCAGTGATTAGCTGGCAAATAAAGAGATAATTTGCATTATCTTATTGTTTCAGGGGAATATTACTGATTACTTCTAGCAGGAGATCCCAGAACATCTGGGCAGTCCTGATTTCGATTTTTTCTTCCGGAGTATGAGCTCCCCTTATAGTCGGCCCAAAGGAAATCATATCGATCCCTTTAAATTTCTCATAGATAAGACCACATTCAAGACCTGCATGTATTGCCCTGATCTCAGGATCTTTGCCAAAAAGCTTTTTATAAGAACTCCTGGTGATTTGTAAAATCTCTGAATTCATATTTGGTCTCCAGCCAGGGTAACCTTCTGAATGAACCACATCTGCTCCGGCAAGTTTCAGGCAGGATTCTACCATTGCCCCGACATCATGCTTGGATGATTCAATTGAGCTTCTCTGTGTAGTCACTATGTTGATTGTATTATCTTCAATGAATTTGACGGATGCAAGATTTGTTGAAGTCTCAACAAGGTTATCCATCTCCTGCGACCATGCAATTGCTCCATGCGGGCAACAGGTCAGAGAACTTAAAAATCTATTCTGAGTCTCTTTATCCATAACATAGGAGGGTAAATCAGTTTCCTTTACCGATATTTTAAGATCTTTTTCAAGATCAGCAAACTCCTCCAGAATTATTGAATAAAAGCTTTCTATCCAGCTGATAACCTGGCCAATATAGGATTTTTCCACAACAATGGTAGCAAATGCTTCCCTTGGGATTGCATTTCTCAAATTTCCGCCATCAAAATTACTTAGTGATATATCGTAATTGTTTGAAAGATTCCAGAGAAACCTGTTCATGATCTTGACAGAATTTCCGAAGCCTTTGTGTATCTCGTCGCCTGAATGTCCGCCTCGAAGTCCGGTCACCGAGATGTTAAGAGCTGCTGTTCCTCTTTCAACCGGTACAGGTGTATATTTCAATGTACCTACAGTGTCCATGCCCCCTGCACATCCGATATAAAGAATCCCTTCATCTTCGGAATCGAGATTAAGAAGTATTCTTCCGGTGAAAAATCCTGGTTTCAGATTTATTGCACCAGTCATGCCAGATTCTTCATCGACTGTAAAAAGACATTCTATAGTGCCTGCTTTCAGATTCTTATCTGCAAGAATAGCCAGTTGTGATGCAATGCCCATACCGTCATCTGCGCCAAGAGTAGTTCCCCGGGCTGTTACCCATTCCTCTCCAATAACCGGAATGATCGGATCTCTTGACCAGTCATGCGGATGATCAGCATTTTTTTCACCTACCATATCCATATGGCTCTGAAGAACGACTGTTTTTCTGTTTTCCATGCCTTGTGATGATGGCCTTATTATCAGTATGTTCCCGATTTGATCCTCTTTGGCTTCAAGATTGTTATCTTGTGCAAACCTGAGGAGATACACCCTTATTTGTACTTCATTTTTGGATAATCGCGGAATCCTGCAGATCTCTTCAAAATATTTCCAGACCGATGAAGGTTTTAACTCGGTAAAAACGCTCATGTTATGATTAAGTGACTCTGAAATAAGCGACAAAGGTACTACTTTTTTTGTTCCATCTTTCGTGTTTTGCGGAATAATATCATTCTTTACAACGTGGTAAATTTTGATTATTTTTACTTTTTACTTTAAATAGTTTAAAAGAAAATGCCCAGACGGACCATTGTTGTACTTCCCGGTGACGGAATAGGGGCCATTGTTCTTGAACAGGCTGTCAGGGTTCTGAATGCAGCAGGATTTGATGCTGGTTATATTTATGGAGATATTGGCTGGGAATTCTGGCGGAAAGAGGGAAATCCTCTGCCAAAGAGGACTCTTGATCTCATTGAAAAACATAAAATTGCACTCTTTGGTGCAATTACATCCAAGCCAAACGATGAAGCAAAGGCAGAACTTAATCCCGCATTGCAAGGGAAGGGATTTACGTACTCAAGTCCTATAGTAGGATTAAGGCAGCATTTTAATCTTGATATATGTGTCCGTCCCTGCAAGTCATACAAAGGTAATCCCCTTAATTTCATCAGAAGAGGAAGAGATGGCACCATCGAAGAACCACTTATTGATGTCGTGATATTCAGGCAAAATACCGAATGCCTTTATTCCGGGGTCGAATGGACAAATCCTCCTGATAATGTCTATAAGGCATTCATGACGCATCCGAAGTTCAGGGAAAACTTCGGTAAGGTACCTGTAGAAGAAATTTCTCTCTCAACCAGGATCTTTACAAAAAAGGCTACTGCCAGAATACTGACCGCAGCCTTTGAATTTGCTGAAAAATATGGCTATAAATCAGTAACGGTTTGCGAAAAGCCAAATGTGATAAGAGAGACTTCCGGACTGATGTGGAAGCTGGCCAGGGAGATACAGAAAAACCACTTTCCCGAAATTAAATTGCTGAATACGAATATTGATGCACAGATGATGTGGCTGACAAAAAATCCTGAAGATTATGACGTTATCGTTGCAGGTAATATGTTCGGCGATATTGCTTCTGATGGTTTTGCAGGATTAATTGGCGGATTGGGATTTGCCTGCAGTGCACAGTACTCTTCAGACGGAATCGCAGTTTTTGAACCAACACATGGTTCTGCACCGAAATATGCTGGTTATGAAGTGTCAATTGTAAATCCGGTTGCAATGATTGAATCAGCTTGTATGATGCTTAATTACCTTGGCGAAGAAAGTATCTATCATACAATACGGAATGCTATTGCTGAAGTCATAGCAGAGGGGAAGGTGAGAACCTATGATATGATGAAAATGCAGGGGAAACCTGAAGTCCTTCAAAATGGTGCTGCTTCTACTGTTCAGATGACGGACGAGATCATAGCAAAACTAGAAACAAACTAAGGCAATGAATGCGAAGGTTAAGAAATTATGGCCAGAGATTGCATGGATCAAAGATCCGTCACTCAGGGAAAAAACAGCTAAGACCTGGGAGCTTGCTCTTGAAAGAAGCGTTCTGAAACCTGAGGATCTCGAAAAGATACCTTTTACTCTGCTCTGTGGTCCCGACCTTAAAGTCAGCTTTATGACGCATAAGAGATGCGTTGTTCATATTTCAAAGGAGTGTGGTGAAAAAATGAATCAATTTTTTAATGGCGATCTTCCTGTAAATATGGACATACTTATTTCAGGAGCTATCCTGGCAGATGTCGGTAAACTACTTGAATACGAACTTGATAAAGACGGCAAAGCGATTCAGGGAAAATACGGGGAATATATCAGGCATCCTTTTTCGGGAGTTTCGCTGGCAGAAGAGTGTGGAGTTCCACCAGAAGTATGCCATATCATTGCAGCTCATGCACACGAGGGAGACCTTATTAAAAGAACTGTTGAGGCGTATATAGTGCATCATGCCGACTTCATGACTTTTTTGCCTTTCAAAAACAGACTTATCTGATTACCAAAGATTTCAGCCGAGTTTCATCTTTTCGACTTCCTCTAAATTCCTTTCATTTGTAATTGCCTTTGCTTCAGGTGTATATAGGAAATCAAAAAGATCCTGGTATTTATCCATTATTTTCCCCCGCACAATTTTCATAGTTGAATTCATAAGACCATTCTCTTCGGTAAAACCCAGTTCAAGAATCCCGATTGCCACAGGCAGCCATCGTTGCGGGAACATCTTTCCGAATTTACCATTTGTGCGATATTCGTTAACCTCGTTTTCAATAAGGTTAAGAACAGCTCTTTTCCCCTCCTCCGAATCAGCAGTCAGATTTTTCTCTTCCAGGAAAAGTTTCAATGCATGCTGATTTGGAACTACCAAACCAACAGTATACGGTTTCTGATTGTTATACAGCATACACTGATCAATATATTTTGACTGTTCTGTTATAGCCTCTTCAATGCCTTCAGGACTGAATTTCTCACCATCGTCAGCTATAAGCAGGCTTTTAAACCGGCCGAGAACGAACAGATAACCATCTTCTGACATATAACCCATATCGCCGGTATGAAGCCATCCGTCTTTTATTGCCTCTTTTGTTGCAGATTCATTTTTCCAGTAACCGTACATGACATTTCCACCTCTGATCACAATTTCCCCAGTCTCTCCAACAGGTAATTCATGTCCGTCTTCATCACAAATTTTCAGATCCATATTATTTACAAGGACCCCCGAAGAACCAAGTTGATGTCTGGAACTTGAATTTGAGGATATAACAGGTGAAGCTTCGCTTAATCCATACCCCTGGTACATAGGAATACCGAGAGCATAAAAGAACCTTTGCAGCTCAATATCCAGGAGAGCTCCACCACCGATAAAATAGTCCAGCTCTCCGCCATAAGCTTCGCGGATTTTGCTGAAAATTATCCTGTCATAAAGGTCCAGAAGAGGTTTTTTAAGTTTTTGCAGACCTTGTCCTTTGTTCCATCCCTCCTTGTTATATGAATAGGATATCTTTAACGCATGATTGAAAAGGATTTCTGTCAACCTTCCTTTTTCCTTGATTCCTTTTTCGATATTTTTTCTGAAGTTTTTTGCAATTGCCGGAACACTCATCATCAGATTTGGTCTGATCTCTTTAAGACATATGGGCAGATTCCTGAGTGTCTCCATGGGAGTTTTACCTGTTTTTACTGAGGCTATACTTGCTCCTTTACCCATGAAGGCAAATATACCGCATGTATGTCCGAAAGAATGATCCCAGGGCAGAATAAGAAGGGTTTTATAGAAAGCCGGGATATCCATTAGACTATAAGCCTGATAAACATTTGTTATGTAGTTACCGTGAGTAAGTATTATGCCTTTTGGATCAGCGGTGGTTCCCGATGTATAGCAGATATTAGCAAAATCGTCAGGAGTAATGCTCTTGGAATTTTCCCCGAATCTTGTCCTGTTCTCAGGTGATTCAAGCCATTCTCTTCCAAGTTTTCTTACTTCATTGAAATGGATTT
>Ga0113563_10000344_pt1 | contig 21511 bp, 22 predicted proteins | sample Mud3Dept3metaG_FD_80117 | JGI IMG/M metagenome (GOLD analysis project Ga0113563, IMG submission 80117) | Freshwater wetland microbial communities from Ohio, USA, analyzing the effect of biotic and abiotic controls - Mud 3 Core 4 Depth 3... | ecosystem: Environmental > Aquatic > Freshwater >... | reverse complement strand
CTTCCTCCAGCAAAACCCGGCGGGGCGGGTTGCTCTCTTCCATCCATATTTTCGTGTCATGGACTTGAGCGACCCGTTGAAGCTCTTCGGGAAACCAGTTCCGGCAGATAAAAACCTTAGCCATTTTCTCCTTTTCGCAGGCGAGGCTTCCCTCCCCAATTGTCCGATCTCCAAGATTTAAATAATCAAGAAACGGCAGTCGGAGCGAACAGGGTAGAGTGAATCCTCAGTTTTTCGTATACCAAATACCGTATACCAAAATCTTTGTCAACCTTTTTTTGAACTTGGATTCCCCGCAGGGTGGGAGGCTCCCAACGTCATTTCTAAAATGTTGGTAACAGTCTATACATGACGACACAATTAATTGCGCATGCGGGTAGGGGCGGGTTTGAAACCCGCCCCTACAGACCGACCTTAACCGGCATGTCCGATTGATATGCGCATCTTTTAAAGACGCGCTGTATAGTATTTAAAAAACCTTAAATTCCCCCCTCCTACCCTTTTTCAAAGGGGTAAAAGCGGAACCTTCGACCACCCCCAGAGCCGTAGGGGCAGGGTTTAAACCCGCCCCTCCTTTCCTCCGTTTGCAGGAAGGGAGGGATTTCGGGGAAAACCTTACAAACATGGCCCTCCTCAAATCATTCCTGCGCCTATTTTCATTGGGGCATAAAAAAAGAAAGGCCGAGGTTGATCCTCGGCCTTGCCTCGCTTTTCAGCGCTTTTCCCGGGTAAGCGTTTTTGGTGCTCCAATTAAGAGCCCAGCAGGGCTCCCCAATACTTCGCTGGGTCTTTCTCAAATCGTTTGGTCATCATCGTTTCAAGCATGGCATGGTGAATTTTCTCGTCATTCCAGATCTGTTCGAAAATATATCTCAGGGCGGGGGTATCGGTAAGCTTCTTCATCTCGGACAGAAAATCCTTATGTTTTCTTTCCATTTCTGCATGCTTCTTCAGCAACTCCCACACTTCTTTTCTTTCTTCCGCTCCCGCGACTTGTTTGTACTCGAGAATTTCCATGGCGGCCCGGCCCAAATCGGCATGTTTTCGGGAATCGTGCTGGATGGCCCGAAGCAGACATTTTACCGTTGAATTCGCGGCTTGACCGGCGGTTTTTTCGGTCAGAGCAATCACTTCCTCCTCAACTTTAATGAGCTGATTCACCATTTTTTTAAGCTGTTCGGTCTTTTCTTCCTCCTTCATATCAGCACCCCCCTTTCATAGAATGATGAACTACTTCACGTTGAGTATGGTTAATTAAGATGAGGCTGTCAAGGGCAAAGAAAGGCCATCGCCGTCCGGGAAACACCCCTCCTTCATCCCGATTTTGCCCGATTAAGCGCTTTTCGGGTCATTCCCGCATCCGCCCTGATGGGCCTTGCAGGAATGGTCCATGGTCAGCTCCTGTAGGCCTTTCTTTTTGATCAACTGCAGATTTTCTTTAACTCTCTCCGCCCCCACGCCATACACCTTGATCCCCAGGGCGTTCAATTTCGCCAGGGCTCCGCCGCCGATCCCTCCGACCACCAGGAAATCGATCTGATGGCCGTCCAGGGCGCGGATGGGATTACAGGCGCCGTGGATATGATGGAGGTCCTGGTTCTGGATGGTCAGAGCATCGTTTTTCTCCGTGTCTACAACCACAAAGGCCGGGGCGGAGCCGAAATGCCCGTACACCTTGCTTTCCATCCCTTCTGCCTTTTCTACCGGAAAACCGATTTTCATGTCTCATTCTCCTTTTTTTGATTATGTTCCAACCGTGCTGTATTCATGTCCCCCTTTCCCCCCCGTCCCGGCATATCCGGAGACACGGGGAAAAGAAGCCGATTATTCCTGATTTCGCTTTTTAAAGACCAACCCCGCCCACTCGAAAAGGAGAAGGCAGAATCCCGCCAGGATCAAGATGTCGAGCCAACGGTTCAGAAGACCTTCTCCAGGGAGCAAAGACTGGCGGAAGGCATCGACGGAATAGGTCAGGGGAAGGCCAAAGCCGATGATCTGAAGGATCAGGGGCATGGAGGTGAGGGGGAAAAAAACCCCGCACAGAAAGATCATGGGGAAACGGAAAAAGTTGGACAGGGTCATGGCTTCGAAGACTTCCCGCACTCCCACCGAAATCAGAATGCCCAAAAAAGCGAAGGCCAAACAGGAAAGGAGGGAGGAGACAAGCAGGGAGAACGGGTGGGAAGCCTTCAGTCCAAAGACAAAAATGACCAGAATCAGCGAGATGAGGCCCATGACCCAACCGAATGCCGCCGCTCCCAAACCTTTTCCCAGCAGGATGATGCGCAAGGGTATGGGAGCCATGAGCAAACGCTCCAGGGCGTCGATCCGCTTCTCGAAGCTGATGACGATGGCCGACATGGAGGTGGTGGAAAAGAGCATGGTCATCCCCACCAGGCCCGGGCTGACCTCTTGGATACCCTGGGGGTTTCGTAAATAAAAAGCCAGGATGAAGACGAGGGGAAGCATGAGCCCCCAACTGATAAGCGGCGGTTTGAGATAATACGCCTTCAGGTCCTTGCGGGCGATGTAATACGCCTTTTTAAATTCTTCTCCCATTATCCCATCCCTCCCATCTTCATCGGTTTATCCACCCGCATGACTTCGGCATCGACCCCGGTCATTTTCACGAATGCGTCTTCCAGGGTGGGGACGAGGGTTTGAATGCTCAACACTTTGATTCCATTCGCCTCCAGCCGATTCAAAATCGGGCAGATGGAGTTATGAACCGATTCGCCATAGAGGCGTATTTTATCTTCCACCAGGGCGGCTTTCTCCACCCCGGGGAACCCCTCAAACATTTTGGGCAGGGAGGGAGAAACCGGACGGGGCCGGATTTCCAGCACCTCCGTCTCTTTCACTCTTTCCTTCAAGCCCCCGGGCGTGTCGATGATTCGAATCTTTCCCTTGACGATGATCGCCACCCGGTCGCAGAGGTCTTCGGCTTCCTGGACCAGGTGGGTAGTCAAAAATACGGTCACCCCCTTCGCTTTGAGGCCCCGGATCACGCTTCGCAGCCCGCGGGCGCTCATGACATCCAGGCCGGTGGTGGGCTCGTCCAGGAAAAGAACGCGGGGGCGATGAACGAGGGCTGCCGCGATGGTGAGCCTACGTTTCATTCCCCGGGAGAAGCCCTGGAATTTTCCCTCCTTGCGGTCCAAAAGATTGAATTCCTTCAGGAGCTCTTCAGCGCGCGGCTCCCACTGTTGTCGGGGAACGCCGTAAAGCTGGCCCATGTAGATCAGGTTTTCCGCGGCGCTCAGCTCGCCGTAGAGATTCGAGGCCTCGGGAACGACCCCGACGCTCTTCTTGGCCCGCACCGGGTCTTTCTCCACTTCATACCCGTCGACCCAGGCCGAGCCCGAATCCGGCCGGAGCAATCCGACGAGCATCCGGATGGTGGTGGTTTTCCCGGCGCCGTTGGGACCGAGAAAACCGAAAATTTCCCCTTCCTGGACGGCAAAGTCAATTTGATCCACTGCCTGGACTTCCCCAAAACGCTTGCTGAGCCTCTCGACTTCAACGATGCCCCGGTTAGTCATTACCCCTCCGGATCTTCTTTAGTCGGACCTTGATGCTCCCGTAAAAAGCAAAACTTCCCCCGTATTTGCACCCTCACTTCCGCCCTCTCCCGTCGAGGGAGAGGGTGTATTTATGACTTTTCCTAATCTACCGATTTTCGATCGGCCTATTTTTTAGTTCTTTTCTTCGGAACACAGGGGTGTTTTGCCGTTGTCCCGTGGCAAGCCCGAATCCTCTGGGGAGAGCAGTTTTCCGGTTTTCCTTTCCGCTTTTCCGGCTCCTGGCAGCAGCATTTTGCTTTGTTAGCGGCCACGTTTCTTTGCCTCCTTCTTTCCTTTTCTTGAATTCCCCTGTACCTGGCTGTGCAGACTGAGGAATTTTTCAAGGCTTTTCAAACTGCGTTCCATGAAAGGGATCCAACTCCGGAGAAGTTCCTCCCCTTCCTTGGTTATGCGATAATTCCTCCGGGCCGGGCCGGTTCCCGAAGTGTCCCAGGAAGAAGAAACAAACCCTTCCTGCTCCATCTTCCGAAGATGGCGGTAGACCATCCCCGGGTCCGCCGGCCCGTCGAGAAACCCGAATTCCATGATCTTTTCCAGGAGATCATACCCATGGGAAGGCTGCTTCTGCAGGGCGAGAAGCAGGCACGGCTGAATGAACCGCTCGGTCTTCCCCCCGGGGCACTGGCACCCGTCATCATGGCAATCTTTTGTTTTGCACATGGATTCATCCTCTATAGGTTCTAAACATATATTAGATTTATTCCCTCCCTGGGTCAAGAAAAATTTCTGAGCACAAAACTAAAGAGGAAAGACTGGTTTTATCCCAGGAAGGGTCCACTGGAGGGATGAACCGTCGGTGTATCGTTGGGGTTCCTTATGAATCCGCATTCATCCGCGTGCCGTCGTGGCGCCCGAATCGCTTAATCCGCCTCTTCTTCGGTGAACTCCAGCCGACGGCTCTTATACTGCAGCCAGAGCCCGCGGGCGATCACCCCGAAGGCCAGAATCATGAACACGAGGGCGATGGGCCGCCCGAAGAAGATTTGATACGAGCCTTGGGACAGGGCCAGAGATTGTTTCAGGGCGATTTCGAGCTGGGGCGACAGGATTACGGCCAGGACTACCGGGGCCAGCGGAAAGCCGAACTTCCGCATGAAGTAGCCGATCACCCCGAAGCCGAGCGCCACCCAGACATCGAAGAGTAGGTAGCGGACGCTGTAAGCGCCGATCAAGGAGAAGACGACGATCAGCGGCCCCAGAATCGGGAACGGGATCAGGGCGATCCGCGCCCAGAAGCCGACCAGGGGGAGGTTCAAGATGAGGAGCATCACGTTCCCGATATACATGCTGGCGATGGTGGACCAGACGAGCTGAGGCTGCTCCGTCCAGAGACGCGGCCCCGGCTGCAGACCATACATCATGAGGGCGCCCAGCAGCATAGCCAGCGTCGGTCCGGGGGGAATTCCGAAGGCCAGGAGCGGGATGAACTGACTGCAGGAGCCGGCGTTGTTGGCCGACTCCGGCCCTGCCACTCCTTCCATGGCTCCTTTCCCGAACCGCTCAGGGTGCCTTGAGAAACGCTTCTCCACGTCGTAGGCCAGGAAGGTGGACACGGCCGGCCCGCAACCGGGAAGCAGCCCAAGAAAGAAGCCGACCGCCGTTCCCCGGATCATGCTCCCCCAGGTTTCCTGAATATCGCGCCAGGTAGGCAGCCAATCCTTGATTCGGGTGCCGTAGATGTGGGTGATTTGCCGCTCCACGTTCACGAAGAGTTCGCCAAAAGCGAAAAGGCCGATGACCACCGCGACGAAGTTCACCCCGGCGATCAGCGTCGAGGAGCCGAAGGTGAGTCGGGTTGTCCCGGTGAACGGATCCATGCCGATCAGGCTGGCGAGGAGGCCCAGGAACATGCCGGCCAGCCCCTTGAGGAGCGCCCTCTCCGATAGGCTCACCACCAGGGAGAGGGCCATGAACATGAGGGCGAAGTATTCCGGAGGTCCGAAGGCCAGCGCAACCCCCGCCAGGATCGGGGCGAAGAAGGTCACCCCGAAGAGGCTGAGGGTTCCCGCCACGAAGGAGCCGATGGCCGCGATCCCCAGGGCCGGACCCGCACGGCCCTGCTTGGCCAGCTCGTAGCCGTCCAGGGCCGTGGGCACGGAGGCAGCCTCCCCCGGGATGTTCACCACGATGGCGGTCGTCGAGCCCCCGTACATGGCCCCGTAATAGATCGCTGCCATCATGATGATGGCCGGGATGGGCGGCAGGACCGTGGTGAGGGGCAAGAGAATGGCAATCCCCGAGGTCGGCCCGATGCCCGGGAGTACTCCGACCAGCGTGCCGATCAGGCAGCCTAGGAAAGCGAAGAAAATGTTGTAAGGGGTCAGCGCCGTCGCGAACCCTTGGAAGAGCAAGTCCCACGAAAAGAGCATGCGTCAGACCTCCCCGAATCGATGCCCGGCCGGGGGCAAGGCCTATTTTGAAAAACGGATGCCGACTCCGAAGGAAGGGGCCTTGACGTTCTCGACGCCTTGGCAGTCCATCCCGTGCGCTAATGGAGGTATTCGAGGAGTCCGAGCGGGAACGTGAGTTCCAGGAACTCCATGAACACGTAGTACACGATGACCCCGGTCGCACCCCCCGCTAAGATTGTGACCCAGGGGCGGTAGCCGCCCAGGTACCAGGAGTGGGCAGCCACAAAAGCGGCGGTGACGATGGGAAAGCCGATGGGCTCGATGAGGATCACATACCCCAGGAGCAGCGCGGCGGTCGTCATCAGGCGGCGTTTCCCCTGCCTGTCCGGCACTTGAACCGGCACCGGGGCGCCCCGATAGCGCCAGCCGTTGTACATGATTCCCGCACCGCAAAGGATCATGGCCCATCCCACAATCGCCGGGAGGGTGCGGGGATCCAGGCTCTCCCCGGCCATAGCCTTGATGCTGCGCGAGGCCGCCAGCGTGACCATGCCGATGAGAGCGGTAAGCGCACCCGTCATCAGGTCCGCCGACCGGAGCGTCCGCATGCGATTTCCTCCTGCGCACAATCCACCGCCGGATTGCTCGCCCGGGGGATTCCCGGCGGTGCTCGTTCCACACCCCTTATTTCTTCTTGATGTCCGCGTCCTTCAGGGCATTGCGCCAGAAGGCCACTTGCCGCGCGATCTCGTCCTTGAACTGCTGGGCATTGAGGACGCGGGGCACGAATCCCTGCGAAACCATGGTCTGGACGTACTCGGGGGAGTTGGTGATCTCCACGAAGGCCTTCTCCAGCTTCTTCAGGGCGTAGTCCGGAGCCCCCGTCGGAAGGGCGACTCCGCGTGAGACCCCCGCGTCGTAATCGAACCCCTGCTCCTTGAACGTCGGCACGTCCGCTCGGCCCGGGAACTTCTCCCGGGTGGCAATGGCCAATACATGGACCTGGTCCTTCAGGCGAACCATGTCGTCGGAATAGAAGACCCCCACGTCTACATGGCCGCCCAGGATATTGCTGATCAGCGAAGCCGAGCCCGTATGGGGTACGAATTGCGCCTGGATTCCGGCTTCCTTCATCAGGTTCAGCGCCATGATGTGGGTGATGGACCAGAGGGCTACGCCGCCGATGCTGCGCTTGCCGGGATCGGTCTTGGCGGCGGCCAGGAAGTCCTTGAGCGACTTGTAGGGGCTATCCTTCTTGACCGCCATGACGAGCGGTGTGTATTGGAAATCGCAGATCGGGAGAAATTGGTCGGTCTTGTAGCCGACCTCCTGCAGCATGGGCTGGGTGACGATGGTGGGCAGGTTGGTGCCAACGATGGAATATCCATCGGGCCGCGAGCGCACGAATTGCGCCCATCCCACCGCCCCGCCGCCGCCGACCTTGTAGTCGATGACGATCTTCTGCCCAAGCATCTTTTCCAGGAGCGGTTGTTGCAGTCGCGCCGTGCGGTCCGATTGCCCGCCGGGGTCCCAGACGACCAGGTAGTTGATCGACTTTGTCGGGTACCGATCCCCCTCTCGGGATGCACACTGGACGGCTGAAGCCACGGCCAGTATTCCAATCCCGATGATCAAGACGACGACAAGCTTATTTCGCATGGCCAATTCACCTCCGCGTTCAATAGCTCATCATAACTCAGATTCGGAGTGGATTGAATACAAAAAGATGGGAATGGGGTGCTACGCTGATTATGCATTCTATAAAGAAGAAACCGAAATAAAACCATGGACAAAAAAGGGCTTGCTTCGATATCATCCATTGCGATGGAGGGGGAAAAATTCGGACGGTTTTTAGGAAACAACCGGGAAGGAGGCGTCGCCATGTCAAGATTCAAGGCTGGGCTTTGGGGGTTTGTTCTACCGGCGCTCCTGATTGGCTTATTGATTTCCTGCTCCGGGCGGCAGGAGGAGGCGCTCCCCGCACGGACCTCGGTCCAGGCCAAGGAACTTGTCGACCATGCGGCCGAATTCAAACAGGAGGTCATCCGGGCGGCGGACGGCGTCTATGTCGCCGTCGGATACGGCATCGCCAATTCCATTCTCATCGAGGGCCAAGACGGAACCGTGATCATCGACACCATGGAGAGCGCCGAGGCGGCTTGGGAAGTCAAAAAGGCCTTCGACCGGATCACGGCCAAACCCCTGAAGGCCGTCATTTTTACCCACTTCCATCCGGATCACACCTTCGGCGCGGGAATTTTTACGGAGGGTAAAAAGGTCGACGTCATCGCCCACGAAAAAACCCTGCGGGAACTCGACCAGATGCTCTCTCTGACCCAGGAGGTCACCTACCGGCGGGCCATGCGCATGTACGGGACCTTCCTGCCGAAACACGAATTTGAAAACGTGGGGATCGGACCTTTCATCCGATTCAACGATAAAGCGACCATTTCCTACGTCCGCCCCAACCGGACCTTTTCCGGGAAGGGGATGAAACTGTCGGCAGCGGGCGTGGATTTGGGGCTCATCCACGCCCCGGGGGAAACGGATGACCAGATCGTCGTATGGCTCCCGGGCAAGAAGATCCTCATTGCGGGGGATAATTATTACAAATCCTTTCCCAACCTTTACACCATCCGGGGACAGAAATACCGCGACCCGGTGGCCTGGGCGCAGAGCCTCGAAAAAATGCGCGCCCTTCGAGCGGAAATCATGATCCCCTGCCACACCAGGCCCGTTTCGGGAACCGACAAAGTGGAAGAAACCCTCGCTGATTACCGCGATGCCATTCAATATGTTCACGACCAGACCATCCGTTGGATCAACCGGGGTCTTTTGCCCGACGAGATCGTTGAAAGGATAACCCTCCCGCCCCACCTGGCGTCCAAGCCCTACCTGCGGGAATATTACGGCACGGTGGCCTGGTCGGTCAAAAACATCTGCAATGGGTACCTGGGCTGGTTCAGCGGCAATGCCACGGACCTCAATCCCTCTCCCATCAAGGAGAGGGCCGGGGCGATGGCCCGCCTGGCCGGCGGGCAGAAGGCTTTGTTGGAACATGCGGAAGACGCGCTGAAAAAGGAGGATTACCAGTGGGTCCTCGTGCTCGCCGACGCCTACCTGGCCCTTGAGCCGGGAGCGGAAAAAGCGGTCAAACTGAAGGTTGAAGCCCTGCGGGGTGTGGGCCGGAACCAGGGCAACGCCAATGCGAAGAATTACTATTACACTCAGGCCATGGAGACCGAAGGCAAGCTCAAGATCACTCAGGCCCAGGTCAACCCGGATGTAGTGGAACGGGTGCCCCTCGGGGCGATCTTTTCGGCCATGGGCGCCAGGCTCGACCCCGAAAAAAGCCTGGGGGTGACGAAGAGCGTTCGCTTCCGCTTTGCCGACACCGACGAAGCCTATACGGTTCACGTAAGGCTCGGCGTCGCCTTTATCGAAAAACGCTTTGCCCCGGCGGCGGACATCACCGTCACCGTCGATTCGAACGTTTGGAAGCGCCTGGCGGCGAAAATCGACAGCCCGGCTGCGGCCTATGCGATGGGGAAGGTAAAAGTGGAAGGCGGGATTCTGGAACTGGTCAGGTTTCTGAGCCTCTTTCCGGGATGATCATCGAAAAACACTTGCGGCTTCATTAGAATTTCAGCACCCCCTTTTTTGCTCCGTAGAACAGAATCAGCCCCGCTAGATAGGCCGCGCCCATGTTCCACATGGCCAGGCCGGCAACGACCAGCATGATATAAACGTCCGACCGCTGGTTCCCGATGTCCCGGGTGATGGATGCCAGTTCCAGGCCGGTGAAGAAAAGAATGACCCCCAGGATGGCGGGAGGAAAGAACTTGAAAATCGTAGCCACAGAGTCGCTGAAGAAGAGCCCGAGAATCAAAACAATTATCCCCAGGATGACCAGTGCCCCACCCGTGCGTGCCCCGAAGCGGACATGCCCGGCCATGCCCCCCGCTCCATGGCATAAAGGGATTCCTCCGATGGCGGTGCTGAAGATATTCATGATCCCGTGGTCGACAGCGATGGTTTTGACTTTGGCCGGGCGGTCCGGGAAGAGCTCGTTGTTCTCTTCGGCCGTACCGATGATGGCGTTTCCCAGAGTTAGCGGGGCCTGGGGGAGCCCCAAAATAAGCGTCCCGGCAATAAGATCGTGCCAGGTGATTCTGCCCAGGTAAATCTCCGGGATTCTCAAACCGGTTGAGATTTGCGTAAGCTCATTCCAGAGGGAAGGGTTGGAAATCAGGGCGACACCCATTCCAAAAGCCAGCAGAACGAGCATGGCCGGAATCCTTTCCCTGGAAAGTAAAAAGAAAGTCCCGGCCACGGCAATCACCGCCACGACCGGCTGGTCCCCCATCATTTTGACCCCCTCGAGAACGAAAGAGAGGCCCAGCCCCAGCATGATCCCCCGGATGATGGGCTTAGCCGTCATCTTGTGCAGCCAAGAAACCGCGCCGGTAAGCCCCATAACCAGCCAGAAGGCTGCCGTGAAGATCCCCGCCCCCCAGATCATCCCCTGGGTGATAGCCTCGGGATGGGCGATGGCCATCCCGCCGATGGCCTTCATGGGTTGCACCGGAAAGGGGGTCTTGAAATATTGACCCACGAAGATCTTGAAAACCCCGAAGGCGACCAGAATCCCCAGCGGGTCCATCTTGTTGAGGGTGATATAGGCGGCCACGAAGGGGATAAAGGTCCCCAGGTCCCCAAAGGCCCCGGCCAGTTCGTTACGGTTGTATTCGTTGCCCAAGAAGCGCATTGTTAGAAAGCGCAGGGGCAATTCGTGAATTCCCCCTGCTTCGCTTATTTAAAAGCTTTTTTGAATTTATCCTGGATATATTCGTCGAGGCCTTCACGAAAAGCCGAATACCGGCGCAAAAATATCTTTCCCTGGGGAGTCAGCCGGGCTCCTCCCCCTTCCCTTCCGCCGACTTGGGTCTCCACCAGTTTGATCCCTCCCCGCTTCTCCATCTTTTGCAGGAAACCCCAGGCATGGCGGTAGGACATTCCCAATGCTTCGGCGGCTTTCTGGATGGATCCCATTTCGTCGATGAGCCTCAGAAGATGGACCTTCCCGTCTCCGGCGACAACTTCCCCATCCACTTCAATCCACACTTTCGATTTTACGTCCATTCGCCCGGCCCCCATAGCGGGTGCTCGGAAATAAATACCGATATGCTTTTATAAGCTGAACGTTTAGGCCTGTCAAGGGGAAATAACCGGAGAAAACCCATTGTGGTAGCCCCGGGGAAATGTTAATTTTTCAAGGAGAAAGCGGCAGGAAAGGATCCCCCTCCATGATTTCTTCGACTCTCCTGGTTAAAAGGTTCTTCAAAATCGGCGCCACGGCCTACGGAGGGCCGGCCATCGCCGGGCACATGAAAAATGCCATCGTGAAAGAGTACGGCTGGATGAAGGAACCGGAGTTCCTCCAAGCCCTGGCCTTCTGCCAAATGCTGCCAGGCCCGATCTTCCTGATGCTTTCAGCCTATATCGGATACCGTCTCCGGGGAATCTGGGGGGCTTTCTTTTCTGCCGTCTCCTTCATTCTTCCTTCCTTCATCCTGGTCGTTTTCCTTTCCTTCCTCTATTTCCAGTGGGGCAGTCTGGCCGTCATCCAGGGCCTTTTCAAAGGGCTGGGGGCGATCGTCGTGGCTCTCGTTCTTCATGCGGTCATCAGCTTCGGCAGACCCATTCTCCCGGACTGGAAGATGATCCTGATCGCTGTTCTTTCCTTTTTCGGATTCCTCCTGCGATGGAACATCCTTCTGGTCTTCATCCTAGCCGGTGGTCTTGCCCTCCTCCTCCGGGTGCGGGCTGCAAAAGCCGAGCCCTCGGACCGCTCTTCAGGGGAGATCTCTCCCCGGCGCAAAGGAAAAGATTCTTTTTTCCTGGGAGGCCTGGCCATTCTTTTGGCGGGTATTTACCTGATCTGTTATTATTTCCAACCCCAAATCGCCGAGTTCTTTCTCACCTTGGCCAAAATCGGGGCGCTCTCCTTCGGCGGGGCTTTCACCATCATCCCCCTGATCCAGTATGAAGTGGTCGACCGGTTTCAGTGGGTGACCACCAAGGAATTCGTGGACGGGATTGCCCTGGGCCAGGTGACTCCGGGGCCCATCTCCATCACCGCCACGTTTCTGGGCTACAAACTAGCGGGGTTATGGGGGGCCTTCGTCGGCACCGTGGCCATCTACTTTCCCTCTTTTTTCATCGTGATTCTTCTGATTCCGCAATATGACAGGCTTCGGGGGTGGGTAAGCATCCGAAGGGTGCAGCGGGGAATCCTGGCTTCCTTCGTGGCCATGCTGGGGCTGGTATTCTATAACTTCGCCCGGACGACTTTTGTGGATATCCCCAGCGTGATATTCACCGTCGGAGCCCTGATCGCCCTCCTGAAGAAGGTCGACCTCGCCTACATACTCGCGGGCGGAGCGGCCCTTTCGATTTTGATTTTTGGCGGTTACCCCATATTTTGAACGGATGGGAAGAGCTTTCCCGGCTGCTAATGATTTCGTTCCAAAAACGGGGGATAAGGAACTTGAAAAATAGGAGGTTTGGGATAGAGATGGAAACCGCGGGGTCAACACCCCTGGCATTTCTTTTTTAAATAATCATGCAGGCGGAGGTGAACTTCTTTGGGCAGGGGTTCCGAACTGGCGTATTTGAAAAGGCTGATGGTTTTTTTCAGGGTATTCACGAAGATCAGGCAGGGGTTGCAGTCGGCCATGTGTTTTTCCAGGTCCTCGCAGAGTTTCGGGTCCAGATCGCCGTCGATGTATTCGGATAGTTTTTCCAGCATCTCCTTGCATTCCATTCCTTTGCAGGAAAAAACCTGGGTGGTTTTTTCGTCTTTCTCCATGATTCAGGCCTCCAAACTGGTTTCAAGCCCGCGGGAAATCTGCTTCTTCTCGAAATATCCGGAGAGCATTCCCCGGAGGGCGATCCGGGCCCGGTGGAGCCGGGATTTTACGGCAGCTACGGAAATTCCCAGGGATTCCCCGGTCTCGGCATTGGAAAAACCTTCGATATCCCGCAGGATAAAAACAGCCCGGTACTCGGGAGGAAGCTTATCCAACGCTTCCATCATCTTCTCCCGGGACTCCTTGCTCAGGAGGGCGTCCTCCGGCCGATCTGCCCAGTCCACCATCTGGGGGGCTGCTCCCTCTTCCAGTTTGGGAAGATAATCCTCCAGGGGCAGCATTTTCGAAGGCTCGGTATCCCTATGGCGAATCCTCATCAGGCAAACATTGGTTGCCAGCCGAAATAACCAGGTAGAAAACTGAGACCTTCCCTCAAATCCCGGCAATCCCCTAAAGACCTGGATGAAGGTCTCCTGAAGGGCGTCTTCAGCGTCTTGTGGATTGCGCAGCATACGTATTGCCAGCCGGTAAATCTTACCCTCATACCGGTTGACCAAAGATTCAAAAGCCTCGTAATTGCCGCCCCGGACTTTCTCGATAAGGGCTTGATCGGATAAGTTTATCAATTCCGATGCCTTTCAACGGAAAAAGTTTCTATTCCTCAAGCAAAAAATCCTTCCAGGGGGGAACCCCCCCCTCAGGCAATTCGAATATACCTAAGAACCATGATTCTATCAAGGCATTTCTGAATTTTGCGGCAGGTCGTGATTTCGGAAACAGAAATTTTGCCAAAAAGGTAATTTTTTCTTCCAGGCCCCTCCTGTCTGGAGTCAGGGCGGGGGTAAGGTCCGGAAATTCCTGCGGAAGAATATATCCAGGAGGTAAATTTTGTCTATGTCCAGGGTAATCACCCGAAAAACCTCCCGTTTGATGGGATGGGCTCGGAAGCGATTGACTGCCTGGGCAATCATGGCTTTTCGCATGGCCAGATAGGATTCCAGCGCCTTCTCTCGGCTCTTTTTCTTGTCTTTCCCCCCAAAAAGTTCCCCCATCAAGACCGCCGTCCCCCCCTCCAGGAGAATGTCATCGGATACGGAGAGCTCCGAAAACCAAAGTTTTTGCCCTGTCTTAGCGTCCACCAGGGCGAAACTTCCCTCCATCTTCAGATGAACTCCGACTTGCCGGCCATAGGTCAGAACCGTAGTATAAAGGAGTCCATCTGCCCCCACGGATTCTCCGATTTCCTGTGAGGTCAAGGATTCAATTTGCCCGGCCTCCTCGATTCCCTTTTCGCGAAGGGCTTCATCGACCCGGGCAAAGTCCACAAGGGCATAACCCTTATCCGCTAATGCCGCCTGTGCCAGGAGGCGAAAAACAATGGGCCCGTCCATGTCGGCGGTTTCATTCTTGGGCGGGAGAACGGCAATCCGGGTGGGGCGCAGGGATTTAAAGTCCTGGGAAACATCGCTCAGGGGGGTAGCGCAACCCGTCAGGAGGAGAAGAATGGGCGCCCAAAGAAAGATTTTGGGAATCGATTGATTCACTCGCCCCTTCATAATAATCACCCGGCTAAATTCCATGGGTGCCGCTTTTCGGGCCTATTCTACTTCCGGTGAACGGAGAAAATCAAGGATTGCGGAGATAAAGTATTTTAGTTCGAAGAAATGCAGTTCGGAGAATAGTAAAAAAGGTCGATTTTGAGCTTGATTGATTTCCGAAAATTTTATAAAATCGCTAGCATCCGTTGAAATCAAGGAATTTCCCCCACGGGCTTTAGGAAATCACTACGCCCTTTAAGAAGGAAGAAATGGATAAACAGATTGAACGGCAGATTCGAGACCTTCAGAGGGGGCTGGCCGAAATAAAAAAAGAACAATCGAGCCTCCGCCTCCAGCCCTGCAAAGGAGACGCGGGAATTCGCGCCAAAGAAGAAAAACTGGATGGGCTGGACAAGCGGGCCCGGTCCCTCAAGGAATCGATTCGCGAGCTGGAGCGGAAGAACCAGGAACGGATGTCCGGGCCTTTCAAAAAAGAAGGGTACGAATCGCCTTTTTTATGATTCGGGTAAAAGGTGAACCCGGCTCCCCTTTCCCGGGAATGCTGTTGCGGCAAAATTTCCTTTTAAATTTTTAGGTTTACATTCCAAAAGGCTTCATGGTATATACTTTCTAAAAAACCTTAAGAACCCACCTTTCATAAGGAGAAGGAAGCAATGACCAAGTTCCAGCTCATCCAGAAACTCATGGAAAAGTCGAACAACTTGGCACAGCAAGACGCGAAGACCATTGTAAACACGATCTTTTCCTCGATGATCGAGGCCCTAGTCAAAGGGGAAAGGATCGAAATCCGCGGATTTGGGAACTTCACCGTCCGAAACTACCAGTCCTATCTGGGGAGAAACCCCCGCACGGGAACGAAAGTGGATGTCTCTCCCAAAAGGCTGCCCTTTTTCAAAGTAGGAAAAGAATTGAAGGAGCGGGTGGATACCCCGCCGCCCCCCGCCCCAACCCCGGAATAACCCTTTTTATTTTTCTTCCTCCTCAAAAAGGGCCGGTTACTTTCTCTTCCTCCTCTGGACCCGGGTTCTTTTCAGCAGTTTGCGGTGTTTGTGTTTGGAGATCTTTTTCCTTCTCTTCTTGACCACACTACCCATATTTCTGCTCCTCTCTTAAAATAGAACCCTAAGCGGGTCCTGATCAAACCTCTTCAGACCTTTCGTCCTGTCTTTTTACGCCACGCCTCCAGGCGCTGTCCGATAATCTTTTCAAAGCCCCGTTCCGTGGGGCGATAGTAAATGGGATTTCCCAGTTCCTTGGGAAAATATTCTTGTTCCACCAGCCCCTCCGGGTAGTCATGCGCATATCGGTATCCCCGCCCATACCCCAATTCCTTCATCAGCCGGGTGGGGGCATTGCGAATGTGCAAGGGGACTGGAAGGGCTCCCTTCTTGGCCACATCCCCCTTTGCGCTCTCGTAAGCCTTGTAAATGGCATTGCTCTTGGGAGCGGTGGCTAAATAAACCGCGGCCTCCGCCAGGGCCAATTCCCCCTCCGGGAGACCCACGAAATGAAAGGCCTCCATGGAGCCAAGGGCCACGCCCAGGGCCTGTGGATCGGCCACCCCTATGTCTTCGCTGGCGAAACGAACCATCCTGCGGGCCACGTATAAAGGATCTTCGCCCGCTTCGATCATCCGCGCCAGCCAGTAGAGGGCCGCATCCGGGTCGCTTCCCCGAAGGCTCTTATGGAAGGCGGAGATCACATTGTAGTGCTCCTCTCCCCCCTTGTCATCGAGGAGCGCCTTGCGCTGCATGGCCTCTTCCACCATCGGGAGAGAAAGGACCCGCAGGCCCCGAGAATCGGGCGCAGCGACCGCCGCTGCGGCCTCCAGGGCGTTCAGGGCAACCCGTGCGTCGCCGTGGGCCATCTCGGTCAAGAATTTCTCCGCCTCCGGGGCTAATTCCACTTTCCATTTCCCCAGGCCATTGTCTTCATCGCGAAGGGCCCGGACCAGAATCCGTCCAATCTCCTCCCCTGTCAGGCTGCGGAGGGTCAGGACTTTGCAGCGCGAAAGGAGGGCGGAGTTCACCTCGAAGGAAGGATTTTCCGTCGTAGCCCCGATCAGGATAATCGTCCCCCGTTCCACGTGGGGGAGAAAGGCATCCTGCTGCGCTTTATTGAAGCGGTGGATCTCATCCACGAAGAGGATCGTCCCCCGACCGAGCGCTCTTTGTTCCTCCGCTTCCTGGACCACCTGGCGGATTTCCTTCACTCCGGAGAGTACCGCGGAAAAAGCCACGAACCGGGAACGGGTGGACCGGGCAATAATGGATGCCAGGGTGGTCTTTCCGGTCCCCGGGGGCCCCCAGAAGATGAGCGACTGGAGCTGATCCTTTTCGATCAAGGAACGGAGAAAGCGCTTGGGGCCGAGCAGGTGCTCCTGGCCCACAAAGTGCTCCAGTCGTTCCGGTCGGACCCGGTCGGCCAGAGGGGCGAGGTCTCGACTTTCTCCCGGCTTGGATTTTAAAGCGTCGAAAAGCTCCACGCGATTCACAGCCTCCCAAATTAAGCCCAAGACTATCATAGATGCTCCCCCCATTCAATCCCCAATCCTGCTTTTCCCCTCATCTTGGATAAAAAGGATACCGGCCCACCGGAATTCTTTATGGACAGCCCTCTCTTTTTGTAATAAAATTCCCCCAAAATAGACAATCAGGGTTCTTGAAAAAGATCGCTTGGAATTGGGGGGATGGATTTAGAGCCGCGTGGGAAAGCCAAAGTAGCCTTCAACCCAGCCCCTGCAGTTTAAAACCCCTATTCAGCCGCCCTGGAAATTTTTGGAGGTGCCTGCTTTGTTGAACCGTATCGGAATCGTGGTCAAGCCCGACAAACCGGAAGCGATCTCCGTGGCCCGGGAACTCATCGGATGGCTAGGGCGGAAAAATGTAGGGGTGGCCCTCGACCCATCCGTTGCTTCCTCCCTCAATCCCGCCCTTGCATGTCCGCGGGAGAAGATCGGCCTGGAGGTTGACTTGCTCGTTGTCCTGGGGGGAGACGGGACCCTGCTGAGTGCCGCCCGTTACCTGGATGGGGAAAAGGTCCCCATCCTGGGGGTTAATTTGGGGGGCCTCGGGTTCCTCACCGAGATCACCCTGGAGGAGCTCTACCCGGTTCTGGAAAGGACCCTGGATGGAAAGGTGGAAACCGAAAGACGAATGAGGCTCCACGTGGCCGTCATCCGCCAGGGAGAGAAAGTGGGGGAGTACACCATCTTGAATGACGCGGTCATCAGTAAGACTGTCTTGGCCCGGATCATTCATCTCCGGAACAGCGTGAACGGAGCCTATGTGACCACGTATCGGGGAGATGGGGTCATCATTTGCACCCCTACCGGGTCGACCGCCTATTCCCTTGCCGCCGGAGGCCCGATCGTCTATCCATCTCTGGATTCCGTCCTCATTACTCCCATCTGTCCCCACACGCTGACCAACCGGCCCCTCCTCGTCCCGGACCGGGCCACGGTGGAATTCATCCTGGAGACCGAGGAAAGCGACGTCCGGCTTACCCTGGACGGCCAAGTCGGGTGCAACCTTCTCCCGTACGATCGCATCTGCATCACCAAGGCGCGTAATCATGTCCTTTTCATCAAATCTCCCTACAGGGATTATTTTGAGATCCTGCGCACCAAGCTGAAGTGGGGGGCGCGCTGAGAAGAGCGGGAAAAAAGGGATCATGCTCTCGGACCTGACCATCAGGAATTTCGCCATCATCGACCGGATTCAGGCCCGGTTCGGGCCGGGCCTCAACACTCTCACCGGAGAGACGGGGGCCGGGAAATCCATCCTGGTCGATGCCATCAACCTCCTTCTGGGGACCCGCGCTTCTTCCGAGATGATCCGGACCGGCCAGGAAGAAGCTTCGGTGGAAGCCTTTTTCGATCTGGAAGAAGGCCGCAAGTTCCCTCTGCTGAAGAACATCGGCCTGAAGGAATCGGAAGGCCTCCAGGTTCGGCGGCTCATCCACCATTCGGGAAAATCCCGGGCCTTTCTCAACGGGACGCCCATCACCTTGCACATGCTGGAGGGGCTGGGAGAAGAGTTGATCCACATCTACGGCCAGCATGAGCATCAACACTTCCTGGATCCCCTTCGGCATATCGACATTCTGGACAGCAGCGGGGGGCTCCTCGCCCGGAGAGCCCAATTCCAGGAAGGGTATGCCCGGTGGGCGAAGGCGGCTTCCGAGCTGGGCGAATTGACCTCCCGGCAGAAACAGCGATTGGAGCGGATCGAGTTCCTCGCCTTCCAATCGGCAGAAATCTCCCGGGCTAACCTGAAGCCGGGAGAGGACCAGGAGTTGGCAGGAGAGCGGGTTCGTCTGGTCCATTCGGAGAAACTCCACTCCATCGCCCATTTCGGGAGCGAAGTCCTTTACGGGGAGAGCGGCTCCGTGGCGGAGCGCCTGAAATCCACCCTTCAGCGGCTTAAAGAAGGCGCCAAGGTCGATCCCGCTTTGGGTCCGCTGGCGACTTCGGTCGAATCGATCCTCTTTCAGTCCCAGGATGTCGCCTCTTCCCTCAGGGCCTACCGGGAAAAGGTATATTTCGACCCCAAGCGCCTGGAGGTCATAGAGGCCAGGCTGGATGAACTGAATCGAATGAAGAAAAAATACGGTCCTTCCCTGGCCGACGTCTTGGCTTACAAGGAAAAGATCGACGGGGAGAGAAAAAGCCTGGGAAGCTTGGAGGAAAGTATTTGCCAATGGGAAAGGGCCGCCGCGGAAGAGTTCGCCCGGACGGCGGAGATGGCCCGGGACCTTTCCTCCGAACGGAAGGGCGTGGCGCGGGACCTGGGCGTTAAGCTGGAAAAGGAGCTCTCCACCCTGGGAATGAAGAAAGTCCGCTTCCGGATCGAAGTCCTTTCGGAGGAAGGGAATGGGGCCGACCGGGGGCCCCGCCCCCGACTGAACGAAAAGGGGATGGACCGGGTGGAATTTCTCCTCTCGCCCAACCCGGGGGAGGACTTGAAGCCCCTGGCAAAGATAGCCTCTGGGGGGGAGCTTTCCCGGATTATGCTGGCCATGAAGCGTATCTTCGCCGAAGAGTCCGCGGTCCGGACCCTCATTTTCGACGAAGTGGACGCCGGCATCGGGGGAGGGATCGCCGAAATCGTGGGCCGAAAATTGAAGGAAATCTCCCGCCAGCACCAGGTGTTTTGCATCACTCACCTCCCCCAGATCGCCTGCTTTGCCGATTCCCATTATCGGGTGTCCAAGAAGGAATCCGGGGGGCGGACCTACGTGGAAGTCAAGGAACTCACCGATGAGGAACGCCTGGAAGAGATCGCCCGCATGCTGGGAGGGGTCAAGATTACCGAAAAGACCCTGGATCATGCCCGGGAGATGCTGAAAAACGCCAAAAAATAATACGACACTGGATACCGGATTCAGGATTCAACCGGTATGTAAAAGAAATCATACAATTATTGATGTATTTATTTCATCCGGTATTCAGTATCGACTCGTATCGGGGGGAATCGGGGGTTCCCAAAAATGCCCATTCGTAAAGCTAAAATCAGTGATGTGCGGGAAATTCAGAAGCTGATCGAGCGTTCGGCTAAAAAGGGGGAGATGCTGCCCCGGTCCTTGAGCGAGCTATACGATAACCTGAGGGATCATTATGTATATGTAGAGGATGGACAGGAGGGGATCATCGGCAGCTGCGCCATGCACATCTGCTGGGAGGACCTGGCCGAGGTTCGCTCCCTGGTCGTCCAGGAGGAATACCAGCGCCGGGGAATCGGAAGCAAGCTCATCGAAGCGTGCCTTTCCGAAGCCATCAGCCTGGGGCTTTACCGGATTTTCGCCCTCACCTATCGGCCGGATTTCTTCAAGAGCCATGGTTTCAAGGTGGTGGACAAGGCTGTCCTGCCCCATAAGATCTGGGCCGACTGCATAAAGTGCGTGAAATTCCCGGAATGCGATGAGATCGCCGTGCTCCTGGAGGTATGATGGCGGCTTTATTCCTCTCCTCAGCGAACACCGACTAAAGGTAGAGAACCCTTGGATGGGTTTTCTGAAAATACAAAAACAATAATTTCAACTGGTTATAGCTTTTAGGGCAAAAAATGCTTGACAGGGTTCCTTTGACTGTGTTAAACCCAACCCCTAGTGGGGCAAAAGGAAACGGTGGCTGTTTTTAGGGTACCTCTGAACCCCGGCCCCCTTAAGACTCGCGGGATCACGGACATCGATCTTTTGGAGCTAAGGTTTGACTAAAAAGAAGTACACCGTTTTAATCTTCTCCCAGCAGGCCTCGAGGGTAAAAAGATTTATCCTCTCGCCCTTAACTCTCAAAATCGGGGGCGCGGTTTTCGCTCTCCTCCTGATTGTCTCTGCATACCTTTTCTACGACTATATCACCTATCAAAAAAACATTTTCGATTTAAGAGAACTCCGTAGCGAACTGAATTCCCGGCAGGCCGAGATCCAATCTTTCCTGGAAAAAATCAACATCCTGGAAGAACAGCTGACCCGCCTCAAGCTGGTTGAAGAGCAGGTCAAGAAAGATTTGAAAGAAGTCCAGGAATTGAAAAAGGAAAAGAAGGTAAAGAAGCTCACGCCGCCTCCCAGTGTTCCTTACAAGACTTCTGAGAAAACAGAAGATATCGAGCCCAAACAGAGGGCCCACTTTTTCCGCCAGGATGAAGTCTCCATCCTGGAAAAGGAAAGACCCAAGCTGGTCAGCCGGCTGTATATGGAGTTGATGGACCTTTCCAAGGAAGTGTTTCAACGGGAGCGGACCCTGAAAGACCTCAAGGATTTCCTCCAGGCCCAGAAGTCAGTCCTCCTGTCCATCCCTTCCCTCTGGCCGGTCCAAGGGCGGATTACTTCCTCCTATGGAGAAGTTCGCCTCAGCCCCTCCTCCGGAGGAACCCGGCCTCATATGGGAATTGATATCTCGGCTCCCTCGGGAACCCCGATCGTTGCCCCGGCGGATGGAGTTGTTTTGTCGGCCGGCCGGGAAGCCCTATATGGACTTCTGATCTGCGTGGACCATGGACACGGTTTTACCACCATGTTTGGGCACTTAAAGGAGATTCGCGTAAAACCCGGGGATCGAGTCAAATCGGGCCAAACCCTCGGGACCGTCGGGACTTCGGGAAACACTACCGGGCCGCACCTGCATTATGAGGTGAGAACCTTCG
>Ga0113563_10000343_pt1 | contig 21544 bp, 13 predicted proteins | sample Mud3Dept3metaG_FD_80117 | JGI IMG/M metagenome (GOLD analysis project Ga0113563, IMG submission 80117) | Freshwater wetland microbial communities from Ohio, USA, analyzing the effect of biotic and abiotic controls - Mud 3 Core 4 Depth 3... | ecosystem: Environmental > Aquatic > Freshwater >... | reverse complement strand
GCGAACATACTGATTGCAGACGATCAGCCCGAAGTGCTGGAGGCTCTGAGGCTTTTCCTCAAAGGGGAAGGCCTGATTCCCCATGTTGTTTCGTCGCCGGCGGCCCTGCTCGAAGCTTTGAGGGATCGCCATTTCGACATGGTTCTCATGGACTTGAACTATGCCCGGGACACTACATCGGGCCAGGAGGGTCTGGATCTGCTCTCGCGCATCCGTGAATTCGACAGTGCTCTTCCCGTGATCGTCATGACGGGCTGGGGGAGCGTCGAGTTGGCGGTGGAAGCAATGCGCCGCGGAGTTCAGGACTTCATCCAAAAACCATGGGAGAACGATCGCCTGCTTCAGGTCTTGCGCAAGCACATAAAGCAGGGCCAGGCGTTGCGCAGGACGCAATATCTGGAAGCCGAAACGAAGGTGCTGGCGCGCTCCATCCGGGCCGCAACCGACTTTCACGACCTTGCCAGGAGGGTTGTCGAACACCTTCGACATACGCTGCAGAACAGAAGCGTCACCTTTTTCACCCGCGCATCCGTCGACCGGGCCTTCTGGGAAACCGTGCATTCGGGGCCCCATGAGGGGGACGGAGGCAAGCTCAGGTTTGAGGCGGACAGCCGGTTTCTCAGCCACATGGATGGAGTTTTCGATCCGTGCGCGAGAGACATCCCGGCAGCGGAAAAGACCAGGTTGCAGAATTCCGGCTGCTCCCTGATTGTTCCGATCCGGCTGAATAACGAGCTGTCGGCTTTCATCGGACTGGGGGAGAAGGCGGCCGGCGTGCCGTTTGACCAGGAGGACTTTGCGTTTCTGGGAAGGGTCGTCGAGCAGATAGGGGCCGGAATCGAAGACCTGAGGTTGCGCGGGCAGGAACGGGACTATCAGGAGGCACGAGAGATCCAACAGGGTCTGCTTCCCAAACGCTTTCCGCAGATTTCCCACCACGAGATTTCCGGCGCCTGGCAGCCGGCCAACGTGGTCGGGGGTGATTATTTCGACGCGCTGAAGTTCTCCGAATCGAGGGTAGGGCTCTGTATCGCCGATGTAGTAGGCAAAGGGATGCCCGCGGCTCTGCTGATGTCCAACCTGCAGGCCGCCGTGAGGGCCTTTGCCCATGAGTCGATGCTACCCCGGGAACTCTGCGCCGAGGTAAATCGCGTGCTCTGCAGCAACATCGCGGCAAACAAGTTTATTACGTTCTTCTACTGCCTGTACGACGCAGACAAGAGACAGCTCATTCATGCCAACGCAGGCCATAATGCCCCCATCCTGGTCCGGCGCGACGGCTCCCATGCCAGGCTGTCGGCCGGCGGCGCGGTGCTGGGTGTCTTCCCCGATTGGACTTACGATCAGAGCGAGGTGGCTTTCGGTCCCGGCGATCGCATTGTGCTGTTTACAGACGGGGTCACGGAAGCACTGAATGCCGGCGGCGAGGAATTCGGGGAGAAGCGCCTGCTCGACCTGACCATCGTCTGCCGGCACCTGCGCGCACGGGAGCTGCAGAAGCGCATCATGGATTCGCTCATCGATTATTGCGGCGGCGCGTTCCAGGACGATGCCACGCTCATCATACTGTCTGCGGAATAACCGGCCCGCTGCCCTTGAAACTTTTTGATTGCGGGAGGGTTATAGCGACAGGAGATTGATTTTTCCCATGTCGCAGAGAACGAAGATAGGGTTATCCAGATGATTCGAATCTCGGTACCGGCTCTCGCTCTCATGATTGTGCTGACAGCCGCTGCGCTCTCGCAGGCACCGCAGGAGCCCTTTGAAAGCTCCGCTCCGCTGATGCCCCGCGGAAAAATCGACGAACTCGTCCTGCCGAGGATGCAGCAGCTGGGCATTCAGCCGGCCCGCCTCAGCTCCGACGCAGTGTTTCTTCGCCGAGCCTACCTGGACGCAATCGGGGCTCTCCCGACCGCGCAAGAGGCGAAGGACTTCCTCGCAGACCGGAATCCGGAGAAACGGAGCCTGCTGATCGCCCGTCTGCTGGAGCGGCCTGAATTCGCCGACTACTGGGCAATGAAATGGAGCGATCTGCTGCGGGTCAAGTCCGAGTTTCCCATCAACCTGTGGCCCAATGCCGTGCAGGCGTACTACCGATGGATACACACCTCTCTGCGGGACAATCTGCACTATAACCGGTTTGTGCGGGAATTGTTGACGGCGAGCGGCAGCAATTTCCGTGAGCCCCAGGTCAACTTCTATCGCGCCGTTCAGAGCAGGGAGCCGCAGGCCATCGCCCAGGCGGTGGCGCTGACCTTCATGGGGGAGCGCGCCGAAAAATGGCCCAAAGAGCGTCTGGCGGGAATGGCCGGGTTTTTCTCGCAGATCGGTTACAAACCCACGGGGGAATGGAAGGAGGAAATCGTACACTACGATCCCGCGAAGGCGGTTCCAGGTTGGGCACCGGGAGCTGTAAACGCCGTGGTGTTCCCGGATGGGAAGCCGGCTCGTCTATCCCCCGGACAGGACCCTCGGGCGGTTTTTGCAGACTGGCTTACGGCACCGGAGAATCCGTGGTTCGCACGAAATATTGTGAACCGCATCTGGTCGTGGTTATTGGGGCGCGGCATCATCCACGAGCCGGACGACATCCGACCGGACAACCCGCCGGGAAACCCCGACCTGCTGGCATATCTGGAGCGGGAGATGGCCGCGTCGGATTTCGACATGAAACACATCTTCCGGCTGATCCTCAATTCGCAGGTGTACCAGCTATCGTTCATTCCCCGGACCGACCGTCCGGAGGGCGCGGCCGAGTTCGCCTGGTATCCCATGCGGCGGCTCGACGCCGAAGTGTTGATCGACGCCATTTGCCAGGTTACCGGAACGACCGAAGGGTATTCCAGCGCCATTCCGGAGCCGTTTACTTTTATTCCCGAGAACCAGCGATCGATCGGGCTGGCGGATGCCAGCATCACCAGCACGTTCCTCGAAACATTCGGGCGATCCTCCCGCGACACGGGACTGGAGTCGGAACGTACCAACCGGACTACCGCCGCGCAGCGGCTGCATCTGCTGAATTCGAGCCACATTCAGCTCAAGATCCAGCAGAGCGCCAAGATACGCTCCCTGATGCAGGCAGGGGGAGGCGGTCCGAGGGAGACTATTGGCGGGCTCTACCTGACAATTCTCTCCCGCTTGCCGACGGACGAAGAGTTGAGAGTTGTCGGGGCGCATTTCCAGGCAGCTGCCGGGAACCGCTGGCCGGCCGTCGTGGATCTGGCTTGGGCGCTGATCAACAGTTCCGAGTTTCTCTATCGCCATTGATCCGGCCGGCCCCGCCCGGCAGACGGGCCAAGCAGGAAGTTGCTTATGGCATCAGTGATTCAGACAGCAGCGCGTAGAATTGCAGGCCCTCATGGCTTCCGGTGTGATTGCCGCAACATGGCCTACTCCCGGTTTTTAAATCGCACCTATGGGACAGTGATTTGGGCGAGAGCATGAAAAGATACGAGTCTTGGATCAACCGGACGAGGACGCACGGCGCAATGAACCAGGCCTCGTGGGGGCATGGTCTGCCGATCTCCAGGCGTGAGGCAATGCGCCGCGGGTTTTCAGCTGCGGCCGGTTTGCTGCTGGCAGACCGCCATGGCGCGGGGGCCCCGGCCTCGGCGCCGCCGCCTGCAAAGGCGAAGGCGGTCATACAGATCTGGATGTGGGGCGGCCCCTCTCACCTGGACACGTTCGACCCAAAGCCGGCGGCGGGCTATGATTATTGCGGCCCCTTGAACAAACCTATTCCCACAAATGCGGATGGGATCGTCATAGGGGAACTGCTGCCGCTGTTGGCCCAGCAGGCCGACAAGTATTCGATCATCCGCAGCATGACTCACGGCATCAACGCGCACGAGACGGCAGCGTATATGGTCCAGACCGGCCGGAAGCCGGGAGAGCGGCTGGTGTTTCCGGGCGTTGGGGCCGTTGTTTCACTGTTTCGAGGATACAGCGCCGGGTATATCGGGCTCATTCCTCCATACGTTGTCCTGACTCAATTGCAGGGGCGTTTTTCCGAAGCCGGTTTTCTCGGAAACCGGTACAAGCCCTTTGCCACGGGAGGGGACCCGGCTCAGGCGCGTTTTGCCGTGGAGGGCGTGGTCGCCCAGGGGATCACGGAGCAGCGGCAGCAGGACCGGCGCGAGTTGCTGGACCGGCTGAACACGTTGGGGAGAGCCGTGAAGAATGACGCGGCGCTCAAGGAGTTTGACCGGGCGGGGGAAGAGGCCTACGAGCTGATCCTCGGAGACGCCGGGAAGGTGTTCGATCTCTCGCAGGAAAAGGACGACCTGAGAGAGCGCTACGGCCGGAACACCTTCGGGCAGTCCTGCCTTGTGGCCCGCAGGCTGGTCGAGCGCGGCGTGCCCTACGTGACCATCAACTACCAGGGCTGGGATACCCATCGGCAGCATTTTCAGGCCATGCGTCAGAGACTGCCCCAGATGGACCGTGGTATGGCGACCCTGCTCCAGGACCTGTCCGACCGCGGCCTGCTGGACAGCACGATCGTGTGGTGGACGGGGGAGTTCGGCAGGACGCCGAGAGTGCAGTGGGAATCTCCCTGGAATGGCGGGAGAGGTCACTATGGCCCGGTATTTTCCGCGGTGTTGGCGGGGGGATTCAAGGGCGGCCGCGTTGTCGGTGCGTCGGACGAGAGGGGCGAAGAGGTCAAGGACCGGCCCGTGTACCCGGGGGATCTCATCGGCAGCCTGTATGAACAGCTCGGCATCAACCCGGAAGCGAAACTGCCCAATCCCGAAGGGGCGGACCTTCAAGTTGCGCCTGCTGCCGCGGAAGGCATTACTCTGGCCGGTCGGCTCAAAGAAATCATGTAGGCATCCTCAACCCGTTCGCCGGAGATAGGAAGTTATCTATGAGATCGGTTCGATGGCTCGTCTCTTTTTTGCTGGCTGCCCTTCCGGCGGCGTTTCCGGCTGCTTGGGCCCGGCAAAATGCGCCACACGTCGCATACGTCTACCCCGCAGGTGCGCAGCAGGGTGCCACGGTGCAGGTGAAAGTCGGCGGGCAATTCTTGGCCAATGCCAGCGAAGCGTATGTCTCGGGCTCCGGTATTCAGGCTGAGATCGTCGAATACATCCGCCCCATGAATGCCATGCAGGCAACCCAACTGAGGGAGCGGATACAGGAATTGCAGAAGCAGACGATGGATGCCGCGGCGACTAGAGAGATCGCAGATATCCGGCAGAAACTGGCGGTGTTTGCAGCCGGAAGAGGAACGAGCCCGGTGCTTGCAGAGAACGTGATTCTCAAGGTCAGCTTGCCGCCTGACGCGGAGCCGGGGGAGCGGGAATTGAGGCTGTCGACGCCCCAGGGACTGTCGAATCCCATCCGCTTCTTTGTGGGCCGCCTGCCCGAGATTACCGAGCCGGAACCCGTGATCGTTGCACCCCCATTGGTCCGCCCCGCGCAGGCGCGCGGCGCCGGTCAGGCGCAGCCCGCCCCGCCTGCTCCAAACCCGCCCGAGCAGGTGATAGACATAACGCTGCCAGCCACGGTAAACGGCCAGATCCGCCCTTCCCCGGGCAGGGCGCAGGGAAGGCCGGGGCAACCATTTACACCCGGCGACGTGGATCGGTACCGGTTCCTGGCGCGCCAGGGGCAGCAACTGGTCATTGCCGCCGCGGCCCGCGACCTGATCCCCTACCTGGCCGACGCTGTTCCCGGCTGGTTTCAAGCCACGCTGGCACTCTATGATTCCGAGGGGATTGAAGTCGCCTACAACGACGATTACCGTTTCCACCCGGATCCGGTCCTTTATTACGTCATTCCTAGGGACGGCGCATACACCGTTGAAATCAAGGACTCGATCTATCGGGGCCGCGAAGACTTCGTGTATCGCATCGAAATCGGGGAGTTGCCCTTTGTGACGAACGTTTTCCCGCTTGGGGGGCGCACCGGCGCCAGGGTGCCGGTTGCCGTCAAAGGATGGAATCTCCCGGTCGAGGCACTGACCATCGATTCCAAGGGACCCGGAGTGCATTCCATCTCCGTGCGCGCAGGCGAAATGGTATCAAACAAAGTGCCGTTTCTGGTGGATGCCCTGCCGGAAGGACTTGACAAAGAACCGAATAATGCACAGACGGATGCACAGCGCATCGCCCTCCCGATTATCGTGAATGGCCGCGTCGACCTGCCCGGAGACTCCGACGTATTCAGATTCGAAGGCGAGGGCGGCGAAACGATCGTCGCGGAAATCCATGCGCGCCGGCTGGGCTCGCCGCTGGATTCCTGGCTCAGGCTGAGCGACGCCACGGGCCGGCAGCTGGCGTTCAACGACGATCATGAAGACAAGGGATCCGGATTGAACACACACCACGCCGATTCGCTGATCTTTGCCAAACTGCCCGCGAAGGGGACCTACTACCTGTCCTTGGGAGACATGCAGCAAAAGGGGGGAGGCGAATATGCCTACCGACTGCGCATCAGCCGGCCCCGGCCGGATTTCGAGTTGCGGATTGTGCCCCCGAGCATCAACGCGGCCGGCGGAATGAGCGTTCCCATTACCGTATATGCTCTGCGCAAAGACGGGTTTTCCGGGGAAATCGCGCTTTCATTGAAAGGTGCTCCCAGAGGATTTTTACTGAGCGGGGGAGTAGTGCCGGCAGGCCAGGACTCCATCCGATTCACAGTGGCGACACCCTCCATCGTAATGCGGCAGCCCATGTCCCTGAATCTGGAAGGACGTGCTGTCATTGAAGGCCACGAGGTGACGCGCCCCGCAAAACCAGCCGAAGATATGATGCAGGCCTTTGCCTACCGCCACCTCGTGCCTGCAGCCGACCTGAAGATTGTGATCCCGCGCCGAGCGGCTGCCAGGCCGCCCGAAGCGGTTCTTTACGCGCAAACCCTCGCTATCGCAGCCGGGGGATCGGTGCGCATCCCCATTCGCATGTTCCTGCAGCCGAACAACCCGTTCGATACGATCCAGCTCGCACTCAGCGAGCCGCCGGACGGAATCACCTTGCAGGAAGCTTCGGTCGGGACTCAGGGAGGCGATATCGTACTCCAATGCGATGCCTCGAAAGTCAAGGCGGGGATGCGCGGCAATCTGATCGTCAATGTCACGGGGGAGAGGACGCTGCCGGCGGGCAAGGCCAATGCGCCGGCGGCACGGCGTCGCATTCCCCTGGGAGCTTTGCCTGCCATCCCATTCGAAATCAAATGAATGGTCCAATCTTACAGTCTCGCATTGATCGCCCGCGATCGATAGTCAGAAAGCGCCAGTTTGTATCTGTGCGCGGAATGTCCGGCTGATCCCCTGGTTTTTTGAAGTATACTGGGTTTCGTATAATTGACTTGACTCTTATCCATTTGAACCGATTGCCATGAGGAGGGGTTCGCTATGAAGCGGCAGATGTCTGTCCTCTCAGTACTCTGGCTTTTTATGGTGCTCGCGGCTGTTCCCGCCGCAGCCCAGATGCCAAAAATCGATGCGGAACAAAGGCATGTATTGCTGGCTGCCTCGGCTACCGCCACCCTGCAAAAGGAACTCGAATACGTCATATCCATGGGTTTCAGAGTGGTGATGGGCGCTTCCCGCGGCAATTCCGAGTTGCTTCTGCTTCTCGAGCGCAGCATGAGTCCTGCCGAGCGGTACCAGTATCGGCTGCTGGCAACCACGGATACAGTGACATTCCAAAAAGAGATCTCCCAAGCGGCCGCCCAGGGTTTCCGCGCTGTGCCACAGACGTTTATCGCCAAGCCGCATGTTATGTCGGCACCGGAAATCGTTGTCGTCATGGAGCGGCCCGCAAGCCCCGCGAAGCTTTATGAGTACCAGTTGCTGGCCACCACGCTGACGTCCTCGCTTGAAAAAGAGTGGACGATTGCCAGCACTCGCGGCTATGTCGCAATCGGCATGCTGACACGGACTGAAGTGATGCTCCTGATGGAAAGGGAGGTCAAGTAGACCGGGGGCTCCGTCGACTTTCTCGAATCATGTTTAGGGACCAGCATCGGAAAGCCTGAAAACGCTGCCTACGCCTGATAAGGGGGCCAATCCGGAATTTCATCATAAAGATTGCGGGTGATTTCTGGATCATGGAGTGGTATTTTTCTCAAGCTCGGAACATGACAACCACTTTCCTTTGAGGCTCCCTATGCGTCGTACGATTGCAACCACTACACTCGTTTGCGCGCTGCTTTTCACTCTGGCCTGGAGTGAAGCGGCGCCGCAACAACCGAAAGCCAGGAACGCCAGGGCGGCGGCAGCCAGAACCGCCGTCTATGGCAACTCTGACGCCATCACCCAGGATGAATTGAAGTTGTACACCTACTTCATGGCGTCCGATCAGATGGAAGGACGCAACTCCCCTTCCCGCGGATATGACACCGCCGCATTGTACATTGCCAGTAATCTGAACTCATGGGGAGTAAGGCCGGGCGGCAATACGACCGGCACAGGCGGCCCGCTGCAGCCCTATCTCATGCCCTTTGAGCTGGTGAGCAACCAGCTCGATTCTGCGGGCATGAAATTGACACTGACCATGCCGCCGCCCGGAGCCCGCGGCGGGCGAGGTGAAGCGGCAGGTGGGCGCGGCGGCGGAGCATCTGCCCCCACCGGCCCCGTCAGTTTCGAATACGGGAAACAATGGACCGTAGGTGGTGGTGGAGGCCGTGGCGGCGGCGTCTCCGAGCCCGTAGACATCGCCGGGGCCCAGTTGGTGTTTGCCGGGCACGGCTACGTAATACACAAGACCAACACGAATCCCTACCAGGGAATCGATGTGCGCGGGAAAATCGTGGTGGTAGCCGGCGTGCCGCCGGAACTGGCTGCGGCGCGTGCTCAGGCGGGCGCGGGCCGCGGCGCCGCGGCAGGAGGCGCAGGCCGGGGCGGCGGCGGAGCCGCGAACCCGCTGGGAACGGAAAATGTGGATTTCATGACGCCGCAGGGATATGCGGCCAAAAATGGAGCGCTCGGGATCATCACGGTTCCGACATTCCAGCAGCTGTCCGCGTTGGCCAGCCCGCCCACGGGCGGCCGGGGCCCGAGTCTTAATGGACCGTCCTATCAGGTGGTGAGATTCCAGGCGAACCGTCCGCCTTCTGTTCCGGCAATGACGGCGGGCCTGGAGTTGATCACTTCGATCTTCCAGGGCGAAAGGATGAGTGCGGCACAGGTTTTCGAGGGCGCGGCGGCGAATGTCAGGCTCGATTCTTTCGAGCTGAATGCCCAGAAGAAACTCGACCTTCACATTGCGGTCGCATCCCAGCGCAGCCACGCTTTCAACGTGATTGCCATGCTCGAAGGGAGCGATCCTGTGCTCAAGAACGAATATGTTGTCATCAGCGCCCACCTCGATCATTCCGGCCTGACCAATCCTGTCAACGGGGACGTCATCCTCAACGGCGCGGACGACGATGTTTCCGGGTGCGCTGCCATCATGGCGATGGCGCGTGCCTGGCAGGAAGGTGCCGCCAAGGGGATCCGGCCGAAGCGCACAATCATCTATCTCTGGGTGGCGGGTGAAGAGAAAGGACTCTGGGGTTCACAGTATTTTTGCCAGTTTCCGCCGGTAGACATCACGAAAGTTGTGCTCGATATCAACATGGATATGATCGGCCGCAGCAAAACGCCCGGATATGTCGATCCGCCCCAATACAAACTGGTCGAGCCGGGAGAGATCTTCATCGTCGGGCCGAACATCAGCAGTGACGAGGTTGACAAAGCGCTGGTGGGCCTCAACGACAACTACATGAAACTGAAGCTCAATCATTTCTACGATGTTACGGCTCCCGACGAGACACACGACAACCTGGGGCCGCAGCCGAACGGCCAACGCATCTTTTACCGGAGCGACCATTACAACTTTGCCAAAATGGGGATCCCGGTAGCGTTTTTTACCAGCGGCCTGCACTCCGATTATCACCGGCCGGGCGACAGCCCCGAGAAGATCGACTACGAGCAGATGCACCGAGTGGCGAAAACAGTATCCGCTCTGGCGTGGGTAGTCGGCAACCAAACGGTGCCTCCCAGGCTGAAGGAGAATCTGCCGGAACGCCTGATCAACGACATGAAGACCGTCAAGGAGCAGGGCTGGGGCAAGCTCACACCCATCATGTCACTGGCGCCGGGAATACAATGAACATCTTCCGGAGTCGGGACCGCAATCGTCGTCGATTTCGTTGCAGATCCTGAAGCCGCCGGCGTAAAGGCTGCTTTCTGAAGTCAGTCTTCGGGGACCACAGACTTCAGACTGCAGACCCCAGACGTTTTGCCTCAGTCTGATGTCTGATGCCCAAAGTCTGCCAGGGCTCGTCGGCTCGATACGGTATTCTGGCTGCGATACATTCGATTCGCCAGGCGCCGTTGCTCGACCCAATCTCCATAGATACGCTGTTGCCGGTCGAGGCTATCCAATGCCCGGATGACGTCTGCGGATATTCTTCCGGGGCGTTCCGCCGCGAAGGCCGTCTGTGGCAGCGGCACGAATGCGTGCGGGTGGATCCGGGCGCCCAGGCGTGATACTTGCCCGATGAGGGCGAGAGTCTCACGCACGTCCTGCGGCGTCTCGCCCGGCAGTCCGAAGATAAAATCGACGATGACCTTATAACCGGCTTTTCTGGCCCGTGACACTGCCGCCAGGACGCTGTCGACGGAATGAGCCCGGCAGCAGGCATCCAGCATGCGCGCGCTGCCGGATTGTGCGCCGATCACGATTTCATCGTTGTCGGCAAATGCACGCAGCAGGTCGAGGGTTTCGGGAGTGATGTGCTCGGGACGCACTTCCGATGGATAGTACCCGAAAATAATCCGGCCTCCGGCAGGCACCGTCTCACGAAGTGCAGCCAGCAGGCTGTGTATGGCGGGAAGATTGAGCTGCCGCCCGTCTTCGGAACCGTAGGAGAAAGCGTTGGGCGAGAGGAGGCGGATCACCGGGCGTGGTCTTGAAAGGAGCGATTGGGCCTGCCGGACGATGTTATCGACACTCCTGTGTCGAGGGCGAACGCCGAAGATCCACGACGTCTGGCAAAACCCGCAGGCGAAGGGGCAGCCGCGTGTGATCTCGATCGGGCCCAGCATCCCCCGTTTCGGGGAGAAGGAAGGAAACGAGTCGATGTCGACAGGATGGGCAGGAGGATGCACTACCACTTCGTCGCCGCTCAGGTATGCGGTTCCGGCGATATCCCGGCAATTCAGTCCTCTTGCGAGCCGCTTGAGCACAGCAGGGAAGCTCATTTCGGACTCGCCGCGGAAAACCAGGTCGATGCCGAGACTTACCAACTCGCCGGCTTCTGCGGCCGCGTGCGGGCCGCCCGCCAGGAATGTGATTCTCGACCCATGGTCGGACCTGAGCTGCCGGAGCTGGTCTTGAACCTCCTGGAGTTGTGGAGTCAAGATCGACAAAGCAACGACAGCGCGATCGTGCCGTTTGAGTGCCTGAGCTGCGGCAGCGGCGAGGTCTTCCTCGGTTTTGGCCAGACGGACCGGCACGTCCGCCAGTTCAGGGTCGCTGTCGAGAGCCCCCGCAAGGGCGTTGAAGCTGTAGCGATTCAACCGGTGATAGTAAAAAATCAGGGATTGTATGCGTGTATCCGCCGCGCTGTTCACGCCGGTCAGAGTACCAGAATTTCAAGCTGGGTGACAGGCACGGACGGTGCAACTCCCGGTCTTCTGGAGCGCGGGCGTCCCACCTGCACCCTGGCAAGGCGGGCGAGAGGCCCGCGCCGGCAAATGCAGATAACCGGGTGTCGCGCGACGAAAATCATGCGACAATATAGCTAACGCCTGAGGGCGGGAAATCGCAGTTGGTTCCTTTGCCGATCTCGAGCGAGGTGAGACTATGGCATCGCCGAAGATTCGCGGATCAGTCACGATATCCGCTCTGCTCCTGCTATTGCTATCCGCTTACGCACAAAGGCCCGCAGAAGTTCCGCCGCCCGGGATCCGCGTTGGGGAGGACGGCGTCTTCGTCCGGGTCCTGGTCACAGACCGGCTGAACCGCTACATTGGGGGGCTCGGTCAGGAGAACTTCAGAGTGTTGGAAGACGGCCGCCAGCAGACGATCCATACTTTCATGCAGCAGTCAGCGCCCGTCAGCATCGGGATTCTTTTCGACCGGAGAAATATCCTGCAACTCAAGACCGACACGGCCGGCACGAGCCTGGAACGATGGGCGAATTCCGGGCATCCGGCCGATGAGCTCTTCATGATCACCTTCGATGCACGGATAGCACAACTCGATACGTACCGCCGTGGAGCAAAGCCGGACCAGGCGAAAGTGGTCTTTCCGGTCGGGCAGAACCTTCTGTTTTCCGCAGTCTCGGCGGGACTGAATCAGATCAGGCAAGGGAAAAACGAAAAGAGGGCCCTCATCCTCGTTTCGGATAATCCGTCCGGTGGCAACATGCCTGCTCAATCACTGTTGGGCACGATACCAAAGCAGACCGACACTCAGTTTTATGCCATCACTTTCCGGCCTTATAATTCGGCGACGTCGTTCAGGAGTGCAGGAGTGGAGGAAATCCGGACCTTCATCATCCCCAACACCAATGACTTCGGCTATTATCTCGATCTCATTCGCGACGAAGTGAATAACCTGTATATTCTGGGGTACTCGCCCGCTAACAGGAAAAATGACGGCAGTCGGCGCAAAGTCGAGGTGAAGCTCGATGCGCCCGGGGAACTGCCGGACCTGACCGTGCGCTTCAGCAATGGATATTACAGCCGCTGGTAGCCGTATACTCCCGCAGTCAAAAGATCTTTCGATTACAATCATCTGTGAAGTCTGCGAAATCTGTGGCAGCCTTCCGGGTGGGACGCTGGAGCCATGCGCATATTGATGGATTCTCCGGATCTGATCGGTGACTTTGCGGGGCCGGGTGATATCGGGCCCGCCATCCGGCTGGAATCCCTGCCGGGGGAGGAATTGGCGCTCTTCCAGGCACTGAGCGCCGGACATGCGATTTGGATCGGTGCCGCCGCGGATCCTGAGCTTGTTCAGTTCTGGAAGCGCGCCGTGATAGTGCAGGATGCCCCCGAATCCCAGTTTGATGTTCTGAACCAGCTGCTTGGCGCCGGGCTGGTGCTGCCAGGACCTGTTGCCACCGCCGCGCTTCGAGGGCGGAACTTCCACGGACTGCGGGGGCGGCCATGGGCGGCAGTCCAGGGTAACCTGCACATGTGCACGGCGTTTCACGCAGGAGGCCTGGAAGCCCGCAACGCTCTCGCGCTCACCATGCTGCCGGCAGTATCCGTTGTTCGAGCATTGAGGAAACTCACAGCCGGCTGCGTGCAGCCGGGCATCAAGTGGGTCAACGACATCCTGGTGGAAGGACGGAAAGTGGGCGGTGTGCTGACCTCCACCCGGACGAATGCCGGCGGTGTATCTGACGTGGTCTTCGGAATCGGACTGAATCTGCTTCACGCGCCGGACTTGCCCTGGACACCTTTTGTCCCTGCTGTCGGATGCCTGATGCATGCAGGTGCAAACATCGGGGTGGCAGCGGCCTTCCAGGCGATCCTCGCAGAGATTGCCCGCCTATGGAGCCGGTTCGTGGGTGAAGGCCCCCGGTCCCTGTTCGAGGAATATCGCGATTCCTCCCTGGTGGTCGGAAGGGAAGTTTGCATCTGGGAGGAAGGGATTGACACGACTTTGGAAATCGCATCCTATCCCCCTCCTTTCGTTCGCGGGGTTGTACGGGACATTAATCCCGACTTGTCTCTGGCGTTGCAGGGCGTCGAGCAGCCGGTGACGAGAGGGCGCCTCGCTTTTGCTGACCACTGCCCCCCGCTGGCAGGTAAATAAGCGCGGGCTTCAGCCCGTCCCCCTCGCCAGCCCGGCCATTGAATGAGTGCTATCCTGGAACGCCGAATGAATGCATCGCGATTTGCTCAAACCTCGATTTTTTGAGCTGCATACAGATGCCGTTTGATTTTTTGTGTCGGAGTCTTTTCGAACGGTTCCACCTGTTCGATCACACGGGAAATCCGTGCAAATGCCGACACCTGGTCATTCGTGTCCCGTTTGACCTGTTCGAGCATCTGCCCGATGCGCTCCCGGGCCTGGGATTCGGTCAGATCTTCCAGTGCGAATTGTTCGTCGAGTTTTTGGTAATCGAAGTGGACGCGCGCCACCAGCTTCCCCGCATCCTCGTACACGAGCGACTCCAGCACCACGTCCGAACGGTTGATCACTGATTCGGTTGCCTCGGGATAGATGTTTTCGCCGCTCGGTCCGAGGATCACGTTTTTCAGCCGGCCCGTAACATACAGGTAGGCATCATGATCGAGCCGGCCGAGATCGCCCGTTCGCAACCAACCGTCGGCAGTGAAGGCCTCCTGAGTCCTTTCCGGGTCCTCGTGATAGCCGAGCATTACCGAGCTGCCCCTCACCTCGATCTCGCCGATCCCCGTGGCCGGATTCGGATCGGCGATGCGGATCTCTATACCTGGCACCGCAGTCCCTGCGGACCGAATACGGGTACGCCCCGGAGTGCAGGCGGACACAAGGGGCGATGCCTCTGTCAATCCGTAGCCAATCCCGTACGGGAAATCAGCCTCGAGCAGGAAACGTTCGACCACCGGGGAAAGAGGGGCTCCGCCGATCCCGAAAAAACGGAGTTCGCCGCCGAACAGTTCCTTCAGTTTGCGCCCTGCGAGCCGGTGGATCCGCTTGCGGAATCCCTGGAGCCTGAAGAGCTGCCGGGTTACGAAGCGTTTGCGGATTCCCGGAAGAATCCTCGACTTATAAACCTTTTCGATGATGAGAGGAACGGCAAGCATCACAGTCGGCCGGACGGCTGCGAGTGCAGGCAGGAGCACGGCGGCGGAAGGAGCCCGGCGGAGATAGTAAATGCACGAACCTTGCATCAGGGGGAGGATCATACCTACCGTGCACTCGAACACATGGGGGAGAGGAAGCATCGATACGAGGCGGTCTTCCGGCGTCACTTTCTGGACAGCGGCACAGGCGAGGGCGTTGCTGACAATGTTGCGATGGGAGAGGATCACGCCCTTGGCATGCCCTGTAGTTCCCGAGGTGTAAATGATGGATGCTGCATCGTCGGGTCTGACCTGCACCTCCGGGGTGCCGCCTTCACACGTATGAATGTCAAGGATCCTGCATGCGTCCGCCTTGGCTTGTTGCGCGGGATGCTTCAGCGTCGACCTGGCGTCCTGCAGCCGGATGATTGTGAAATCATCCAGCATGACCACGCCCTCGAGTGCTTCGAGACGGATGTCTTCGGCCTTTGAATAGTACCGCTGCGATACGAACAGGAGGCGGCTCCCGGAATGGCGCAGGATGTGGGCGATTTCCGATGCGTGGAAATCCGGCAGGATCGGGACAATCACCGCCCCGATTGTCGTAACCGCAAAATACACAATGCTCCAGTGCGGGCAGTTTTCCCCCAGGAGTGCCACTTTGTCTCCATGGCAGATTCCGAAATCCTGCATGTACCGGGCCAGGATTTGGACCTGCGCATACATGCTCCTGTAGTCCAACGGTTCTTCTTCGGCAAATGCCAGTGCCGGCCGGTGGGCATGCAGCGTGGCGCTTCGTTCGATCAGTGCCTTCAAGGTCGGTTCAGAGAGGATTGAAGCCATCATTTTCATGTCGTTTTTGCGCCGGCCGACCGATTTTGGAGCCGGCGATGAGATTTTATAGGATATCCCGGCGAAAACCGCAAAGCAGAAACGCGCTCCGGTGTCAGGGATCCACCTTATCCGTGGGGGATAATCCATTGGAGTAATAAGTTTCCGCTTGATCGGAGGCGGTTTCAGTAATAAAAATTCCACTCAACCTTTGTGTCGGATGGCCTGAACATTCGTCTCCGGGCAATAGTTCAGCATTATGTCTGGATCTCTGAGTTCGACCGAGGGCATCGGCGAACTCCTTTCGCCAAGGCATCATGGGGACCGCGACACCGCAAGGAGATGAGCATGCTTCGGACCAGGATTTCGATTTCAGGATTGCTGATGGCGGCATATTTGGCCTCCGGCCTCTCGTGGAGCGTATTCGCGCAGGTCAGCACGGTGGATCTCTCGGTGCATGTGCTGGATCCCCAGAATGCCGCGGTTCCCGGGGCCAGTGTCGGTATAAAACACCTCGGAACCGGTGCGGAAAGAAAAGGGGCGACCGACGACAGTGGTACATTTGGCTTCGTAGGACTGGCTCCCGGACACTATGAGATCAGCGTCGAAGCCAAGGGTTTCGCCCGGCTGGTGAGCCCCGACGTGCAATTGACGATCGGTCAATCGGCGGAATTTCGCGCGCGCCTGCAAATCGCCGCGGGCGAGGAAACGGTCACGGTGAGCAGCACTGCCGATCTGATCGAAACGAGGCGGACCGCGGTCGCGGAAACGATCAACCAGCGTATGATCGACGGACTTCCCATTAACGGGCGAAACTACATCAACTTCACGCTGACCACGTCGCAGGCCCAGCGCGACAGCTCGCCATCGATCGGCGCCGCGCCGACAAGCGGCCTGAACTTCCAGGGCCAGCGGGCGCGATCCAACCAGGTTTCGGTGGACGGTGCTGATGCGGTCGATAACTCGACCAACGGGATCCGGGCGACCGTATCCCAGGAGGCAGTGCAGGAATTCCAGCTTGTCATGAGTAATTATATGCCCGAATTCGGCCGCGCCACGGGCGGAGTCATCAACATCGTTACCAAGGGCGGCTCCAATGAGGTACATGGCAATATTTTCGGGTATCTGCGGCACAAGAGCATCCAGGCCCGCAATCCCTTCTCCGTCGAGGTGGATCCCCTGACTGGCGAGGTGCAGGCCGTGAAGCAGCCATATACACGGGTCCAGGCAGGCGCCACCATCGGGGGTCCCGTCAAGAAGGACACAACCTTCTTTTTCATCTCTTATGAAACCACTCGCCGCCAGGAGACGGGATTCACCAATATCGGAGCCAACAATTTCGGGCTGGTGCCGGCGACGACGCCTGCCATTCCCGGTGTTACGCTGCTGCTGACGCCGGCACAGCGTGACTTCGTCAGTAATCCCGCGGTGCTGGGAGCGCCGGGGGGCGCGCAGACGGCCGCCACGCTTTTTGCGCTCGCGGGTTCGGGATCGAGTGTGGCTCTGGATGGGATCGATCCCGGGCTGGTTGCGGGTTCCCGCGGAGTTCTTGTCGCACCCGGGCCCCGTTTCCCCATTCCCATTGACTGCCTGCCGCCCGCATTGCCGTGCAGTTCCGGCAACCTGGTTTCTCTGCCTGCGTCATTCGTCCCGTTGCGCTCCCTGATCGGTAATTACCCGGTCGCCGAGGGGACCAGTTTCTATTCCGGCCGGCTCGATCACCGTTGGAACGATCGGCACAGCTCATTCCTGCGCCTGAATGTGTCTCCCTCCCTCGTTACCGGCATCCAGGTCAATGCCCAGAACCAGAATTTCGGGCAGAATGCCGGTACGCGCACTTCATTGCAGCAGACACGTGACCTTGCGGTCGTCGGCCAGCACTTCGCGGCGCTGAGCAGCAGGATTTTCAACGAGACCCGGTTCCAGTTCGCACGCCGCGGGCTCCATTACGGATACTCGACGCTCCCCGGCGGAGACCAGGTGGCCGTCAACATAACCGGATACAGCTTCTTCGGCCGCGAGCCCTTCTCGACGGTGGACCGCATCGAACGCCGCTATCAATGGTCCGACAATTTGAGCTGGACGGCGGGAAACCACATTCTCAAAATGGGGGTGGACCTGAACGTGATTCAGCTCCGCAGTTCCACGGAGCAGATTTTCGAGCTGAACTACGGCGGCGTGTTCAACTTCGGCGGCCTGACTCCTTCGCAGCTCGGGCTTCCCTCCAGCATCGCCGAAATCGCTGTACCCAGCATCATCGCCCCGCAGGCCTACGGGCTCGGGCTGCCCCAGGTCTTCATCCAGGGAATCGGGAACTCGGACAAGCCCTTCGACAATTACCCGCTTGCCGGTTACTTTCAGGACAGCTGGCGCATCCACCCACGGTTGACGATGAACTATGGACTCCGCTACGATGTCGAGTTTACCCAGAGGTTTGAAGCCGCAACCGACCTGAACCGGGCCGCCGAAGCCGCATTTAACGTCATCGAGGGCATTCCTCGGGACTACAACAATATCTCCCCGCGATTCGGGCTGGCCTGGGACCCAGCCGGCAACGGCAAGACGGTAATCCGGGCGGGCTATGGCCTCTTCTACGACCATCCGCTGCTCGCCATCGGATTCAACGCAACTACTGCCGAAGGAGCACTTTCCACCCAATTGCTTTCAGGAGGCGGCACTGCGACAAGAATCCCGGTGTCGGTCAATCCCACCGCCGCCATGAATGCATCATCGATTTTCCAGGGTGTGTTGAATCAGGGCCAGCTGCCTCTCGGATTCCTGCCCGACCAGCAGCGGTTTGATGCGAAGCTGCCGGGATCCCTTTTCGCCAACCAGGAATATATCACAGCCGGATTGCCCCTTCCCCTGCTGCCGTTTACCCTGCCGGTGGCCGGGGGTTTCCGGTTCGGATATGCACAACAGGCAAACCTGTCGCTGGAGAAGGAATTTGCTTCCAGCTACAAGGTCGGCATTGCGTACACATTCACGCACGGCCTCAAACTGAACCGCCCGCGCAACGTGAACACAACCGATCCGGTCCTGCTGTCGCTCAACTACCGCAACGCGCTGGCTGCCGGATTGTCGCCGTCCAGTCCCGTCACCGTCTCCGCGCCAAGAGCCAATATCCCGGGGACGGCCGCAGCATGCGGTGTGGCAGTCAGCGGCGTGCCCGGAACGGCGGCGGGGATCCTGGGGAGGTTGGCCGGATGCCCGTCTGTGCTCTCAGCCCTGGAAGGCCAACCGCTCGGCACTGCGGCCTTTTTCAACTTTTTCCGGCCTTCCGGCCCCAATCCGTCGTTTGCTGGCCTGGTCCCGGGAGGATACACAACCCAGGTCGGCCTGGCGAAGGCTGCCGGCTACCCCACCGGCTTTGAGGGCGTGCCGGTCCCCTGGAGTGACGTTGTCCAGCAGGAATCCTCCGGAAACTCGGTTTACCACGGCATGACATTGACGATATCGAAGCGTTTCACGCACCATTTCGAGTTTTTCTCCAGCTACACCTGGTCGCACGCCATCGACGATTCCACGGACCTGCAGTCGCTGCTCTCCCCCCAGAACAACCGCCGCCCGGATCTCGAACGAAGTAATTCGACCTTCGATCAAAGACATCGGTGGGTCACCAGTGCAGTGTTCGAGAGTCCATTCCATCGTACAGATCCCGGATGGCACAGGAAATTCCTTGCGGATTTCGTCGTTGCACCTATTGTCGAGTTTGCCTCCGGCAGGCCCTATAGCGTGCTTACCGGATCTGATTTCAATCTTGACTTCGGATCCAACACGGACCGTCCCTCGGTGGGCAATGCGGGTGTAGCTTCCCCGTTCATTGCAGGCGTGAACTTCACGATTCCCGACGCCTGCAGTCAATCTGTTGCCCTCGGAACGACATCGGTGTCGCCTCCATTCGGCTGCGACGGAAACCTGGGGCGCAACGCGTTCCCCAGGAGCGGGTTTTCCGGCCTGGATCTGCGCGTATCGCGCAGCTTGCACTTCGGCGAAGGCTGGAGAGTCGAGATCCTCGCGGATGCTTTCAACCTGTTCAACCGCTTCAATGTCGCCGATGTAAGCCCGCTGTGCAATCCTCTGGATCCGGCCTCCTGCCGAGCCGGTGAGCCGACTGCGTCCCTTGATCCGCGTCAGTTCCAGTTTGCCCTGAAGCTGGTCTGGTAGGTTGCGGATGACCGGCCATGGCCGGCAGGGTTCCGGCGGCCTCGGCCGCAGATTGTCTCATCCACGCCCATGTGTCTTCCGTGGCGGTTGCGTGTTTTCCCTGCATGACCTGGATCTGGAGCTGCGTAAACTCGGCAGGAATGTCCCGGTTTTCGCAGAGCACCCAAAACCGTTGCATCATGATCCCATTGTCCGGCAGCTGCAGGCACTGTGTCGCTCGAACGTCTCCGTTCGAGAGATCGGTCGGGAGTACCGGTTTCCCGCGGCGTCGAGTCCGGCGCCGGTGGAGGAGCGCTGAGGCTGCGCTGCACTTTCCACCTTCCCGCGGTGGAGTTTTTCATGAGCTGATTCTTCCCCGGTTTTCACACTACCTGTTGACGGGCGGCCGGGACTCGCCGGTGTCGATGCGTCCGGCGGACGCATCGGAGGATACAGTTTGCGAACGAGGGAGGATACGATGGCAACTGAAGTAAACACATTACATATCCGACAGCACAGGAGCCTGCTGGCGGACGTTGAAAAGCGGATTCTCATATGGATGGCGGAGAGGCTTCCCGCCAAAATCAATTCGGACCACCTCACTCTCCTGGGATTGCTCTCGATGTTGCTGGCGGGCTTGTCGTACTGGGTGGCGAGTTGGAACAAGTTTGCGCTCGTATTCGTGGTGATTTTCCTTGCGACCAACTGGTTCGGCGACAGCCTGGATGGAACACTGGCGCGCGTACGGAACCAGCAGAGACCACGTTACGGTTTCTATGTCGACCACGTGATCGATGTATTCGGGACTTTCTTCCTGCTGGGCGGCCTGGCGCTGTCCGGCTACATGAGTCCCGTCATCGCGTTGGGAATGCTGGCGGCGTACTTGATGGTCACGTCCGAGGTGTTTCTCTCGACACACACGGGAGGTGTCTTCCGGCTGTCTTTTTTGAAGTTCGGCCCGACCGAACTGCGAATTCTTCTGGCAATCGGCACGCTGTACCTGCTTCACAAGCCTTGGGTCGAGCTGGGCCCGTGGGGCCCGTTCCGCCTGTTCGACATTGGGGGAATCATTGCGAGCGCCGGATTGATGCTTGCGCTCATCGTTTCGTCGATCCGGAACACGATAGCGCTCTATCGCGCTGAGCCGCGGTCGCGCCGGTGAAAGCGATCATGAAGATGGGATCGACGCAACAACCGGCCTGGCAGGCGGCTTCTCAGTGGCGACGGTGGCTGGCATTCAATGCCGTGGGCGGGGTTGGGATCGCGGTCCAGGTGGCGGTGCTGGCCGGCTTGACCGCAGGACTCGACTGGAACTACCTGGTGAGCACGGTGCTGGCGGTGGAGGCCGCCATACTGCACAACTTCTTCTGGCACGAGCGCTGGACCTGGGTCGACAAGACCGGGGGCCGTGCGAACGGCAGGCTGCGGCGCCTGGCGCGGTTTCATGCCGCCAACGGGGCTGTATCCCTCACCGGGAACGTGTTTCTAATGTGGCTCTTCGTAGGATCGCTTGGCATCCACCCGGTCATAGGGAATCTCGGCGCGATTGCGATATGCTCCCTGGTGAATTTTTTTGCGAGCGACTGCTGGGTGTTCCGGGGCGGCAGCAGCGAAAAGACGAGAGAGGGAGGGGGCGTCAGTATACGGGCCTGCGAATAGGGGGTCGGACCGTGGTAATCTGGATGGGCTCATGTGGATGCCGCAAAATCAAGCCCAAAAACTGGGCTCAGACTCGATTTTTGGCCCTCATTTATGCATTTGGGGCTGCTCAGCCTCAACAGTAGTGGTTCGAAGCCGCCAAGTCGCAATAAAATGGGCCCAAAATCGATACTAGGGCGTCTGTGGAGG